>QWCV01003244.1_pt1 | contig 16447 bp, 10 predicted proteins | sample 1972621 | NCBI WGS metagenome assembly QWCV01 (sample SAMN09866699, study PRJNA288562) | Human gut metagenome isolate pre2_stool, whole genome shotgun sequencing... | isolation source: gut | host: Homo sapiens | place: USA: California
AAAGCGTGAAGCGAATCATGGCTAAGCTGCAGTCTCCGACGGCTGCTCTGGAGGCGTTGGCCACGCTAATTAACAAATAAATTCATGCGTAGCCCCTGACGAAACTTTTTTCAGAATTTATTTCATGAAAAGGAAGATTGTTGAGTGGTAGAAAACAGGCGCTGAGAAGAACAGCATTTCCATTCTGTCTAATGCTCCGCGTGTCAGCATCATGCTGGTGTCCAAACGAACGGCGCCGAGTGAGCGCTTAACCGAGGACATGACCAGTGCGCCCAGCGTTCCGGAAACGATGATCAGCAGAGACATAAGAGGAGCCTGCCAAGCACGGAACGGTGTCATCCAGAAAAGTGCAGAACCCATGATCAAAGCTCCGATACTTCCGATGATGATGCCTTTGTATGTTTTGTACTGATTACTCCAAGTCGGTTTGCCGCCCCAAATGGCAGAAGCCATGATCTGGAAAAGGTCCGCGAAATACAGCACCAGCAGGAAGTAAAGCATCAGAAGCAAACCGCTGGAATTAAATCTCGTGAGATTCAAGGTAGCGATCGCGGGTGCATGGCTGACGCAGAAAATCGCCAGCATGATGCCCCACTGAACCTTAGCAACTCGGTCCAAGAAGCGGTCGGTATCTTTGGCCAAGGCCATAACGACCGGCAGAGTCAGGAACAGGTAGACAGGGATGAACAGAGAGAAGAGTCCGATCTCTTCATATCCCAGAAGGATGTACTGAACGGGAATCGCGATATAAAACGCAATGATCAAAATGACGTGGTCATGGCGCCGGGTCGGAGTCAGCGCAATGAATTCCCGCAGTGCAAAGAAAGACGCAAAAGCAAAGAAAAGCAGCAGCGCGGCTTCGCCGAGACAGAAAGCAATCGCAAAAACAATGAGCAGAGGCCAGGAGGCACGAACGCGAGAGTTAACAACGCGAAGATTGTTGAGTCGAGCTTCGTTGCCTTGAGCACGAGAAACCAGCCAGTTGCCGATGATTGTGCCGATGGCTGAGAGAACAATAAGAACGCCCAGAATCGTGAAGTAGGCTTCTTGAGTGGAAAATCCTAAACGCATATTAGAGCTCCCTGGCTAAACTGATGACGGCCGTTCTGGCCCTCTCTAAGAACTCTTCTTTAGAGTCATCGACAGAGTGCGGAAGAGGTGCGCCGAATCTTACGGAGCACATGGTCGGAACGGGCAGGAGGGCACCTTTCGGCATTGAGCGGTGCAGGTTTTCCAGATAAACGGGGATGAGTTCGACCTCGGGGAACTCTCTCATCAAGCGCCAAATGCCGCTCTTAAAAGGTCCGGGCAATGGCTGCGGAGAACGTGTGCCTTCCGGGAAGATGATGAGCGAGGAGCCTTCGCGCAGAGCCTGACGCATCGGATCCAAGGGATCGGAGTTTTCTGTCCGGCGTCGGTCGACAAGGACGACGTTTAATTCATCGACGGCAATTCTGCGGCGAATTCCACTCTGCCAGTAGTCTCGAGCGGCAACCGGTCGAGTAAGCGGTCGTAAAGCGCGAGGAAGAGCGGACCAAATCACAATGGTGTCGAGGTGGCTCGAGTGATTGGCAAAATAAATTCTTTGAATTTTTTCGGGCTTACACCCGATCCACTGAGGATATGCGCCGACCAATAAACGAGTCAGCCACACCATCGGTGTCATGAACTTAAATGCGTGTTTCACGTTCTTTCGTTTTTCAATTCCTAATTTGTTAATTATGCCTCCAATGCCAACCTGCATGTTGATCCCGGATTTGACGAGCATGGGGGCGACGGAACGATTCAATTTTCAATTGCGACGTACAAATTCCAAGAAATGTCTGTTTTAACGAGAAAAACATCGGGGGTGAAATTTTCCTGCCAGTGCAGCCTTTCTTTAGACGATCTCTTACGCTAATTCTGCAAGAAAGAATTAACGGACTATCAATGATTAATTTACGGCTTCATTGAGCGGTCGAGACTCAGTCGGTTGTAAGAAAGCCTGGATAGGAGAAGAAAGCGGCTCATAGATGAACCGCCGAAAATGGTGAATGCTGGATTGATCAGATGTTATGGCTGCTGGGGAGCAGGTTTAGGACACAAAAGGCCGTGCAAACGATCCATTGCGCTCTTTTCTCTAATCGGTCTGAACTTCGGATCAAAGGTTGTGGATTTAATCTGTTTGCCCTTGCCGTCTAACTCGGGATAGGTGACAAGGGCAATCGGGGAATAAATTCTTGCCAGGCAGTCCATACTAAATTGAACCTTTGCAGATTTCGAATCCGGCGTGTAACTGTGGTTTTGAAGCGTCCAGAACTGCAGCTTGTCGCCTTGTTTCCGCATGCCGGTTTTGATGAGGTACATATCATTCGTAACCTGTGTCGTGTTGTGTCCTGCAATAATCGGCGGAATGAAAATAGGCATCGGAACACTTGAGCCGGCAGGCGCGGCGTTTTGACGAGCATTGAAGCCTCGAATCGCAGGATTTACAGGCGCAGGCCGATAAGTTCGCGGAGGCGGTGTATAGGATCGGTGCGGACGAATGGTGGTTCTACCGCCGAGGCGGACTGCCTGAGCGTCCGTTGCTAGAGATAAGAGGCAGACTGAGGCACAAAGGCCGACGAATAATTTGTTCATAGCAGCAGAAGTCTTGAGGTTGAGTTTTTCTCCTCATTCTGCGCTTTAGAAATCGCGAGCAAAAGAGGACAAAACCAGCATATCTTCTGACTTCGGTTTGCGCTTCCGAAGTCAGAATTTCCTCGTTTTCTGCGAAGAATCGCCGAAATCGGCGAGACGGGTGCCGGCTTAGTTCGCCGTACCGCCGACGGTGAGTCCGTCAATGCGGAGCGTCGGCATGCCGACGCCGGTCGGAACGTGCTGGCCGTTCTTGCCGCAGGTGCCGCAGCCTCGGTCTAATTCAAGGTCATTTCCGACCATGACGATCTTCGTGAGGGCGTCTGCGCCGTTGCCGGTCAGAGTGGCACCTTTGATCGGGTCCGTTAATTTGCCGTTTTCGATCAGCCAGGCTTCGCTCATGCTGAAAACAAAGTTGCCGTTCGTGATGTCGACCTGACCGCCTCCGAAGTTGGAAGCATAAATGCCGTAGTCCACGGAAGAAATAATTTCCTGTGGATCGGATTCGCCTTGGAGTAGATAAGTATTGGTCATTCGCGGCATCGGCAGATAGGCAAAACTTTCTCGGCGTCCGTTGCCGGTGGTCTTTTGCTTCATGAGGCGCGCACTGGTCTCATCGTGCATAAAGCCGCGCAGAATACCCTCGTCGATCAGCGTTGTGCAGTGCGTTTCATTGCCTTCATCGTCAATCGTGAGTGAGCCGCGGCGACCGGCGATCGTGCCGTCGTCGACAACTGTCACAATCGGAGAAGCCACCCGCTGCCCGACCTTATCTGTGAAAACGCTTGTGCCTTTGCGGATGAAGTCGGCTTCCAAGCCATGCCCGACGGCTTCGTGGATCAGCACTCCGGGCCAGCCGTTGCCCAATACGACGGGAATACTTCCGGCCGGCGCCGGACGGGCATCTAAGTTGCGTACGGCAGCGTCGACCGCTTCTCGCGCATATTGTTCAATGACTTCTTCGTTATAGAGATCTAAGGCGAATCGGCCCCCGCCGCCTGCCTGCCCTTGTTCTTTCTTGCCGTCTTTTTCAGCGATAACGCCGAGGTTCACGCGAACCAGCGGTCGAATATCGCCGATTAAAGTGCCGTCCATCTTCGCGATCAAAATCGCGTCATGCGAAGCGCCCACCGAAGTCGTCACCTGCGTGATCAGAGGAGAACGGCTGCGGGCATGTGCGTCCAGAGATCTAAGCAGTTTGATTTTGGCGTCCGTATCTGCCGCCTCAATCGGATCGACAGTGCGATAAAGAACTTTCGGTCCGTCTTTAGGCGTAACGTTTACCGTGACTTGGTTGTCCGTGGCCTGCGCAATGGCGCGGACGGTTCTGACCGCCTCAAACAAAGACTCGCGGGAAATTTCTTCCGAGTAGGCCAGCGCGGATTTCTCGCCGCAGACGGCACGAACGCCGACGCCCATGTCAGTGTTGTAATGACCGGTTTTAACGATGCTTTCTTCAAGCACATAGCCTTCGGAGACCGAGCGCTGGAAATAGAAATCGGCGTAGTCGATGTCGTAGCCGCTGAAAAGCGCAAAAGCATCTGCAATGTCTTTTTCAGAAAGACCGTTGCGGTACAGCAGAGTTTCGATGGCGACAGAAGTATTGTTATTTGTCATATTCAACGCGATTGTTCAGGGCCGGTAAAAGAGCTCTGACTTGACGAAGGAAGGCCGGGTCTACGTCTGCGAAGCAAACGCCCGTTTCATGTCCGTTGAGTTTGCTGATCACGGTGCCCCAGGGATCGACGGCGCAGGAGTGCCCCCAGAAAGCACGGCCGCAGGAAGAGCGTCCGGCTTGTGCGGCGGAAACTACGTAGCTTAGGTTTTCGATAGCTCGAGCGCGCAGCAAGACTTCCCAATGGGCCTTTCCGGTGTTCGTGGTAAAGGCAGCCGGGAGCAGGAAGCAGTCGATGCCGCTCTGACGGCGGAACAGCTGCGGGAACCGCAGGTCGTAGCAAACGGCCAGACCGATGCGGATATCTAAGCCGTTTTCTAATGGGAGGTTGAAAGAGACGGTCTTATGCCCTCCGACATAAAGCTCCGACTCGTCGTAGCGTTCCTGCTGTCCTTCATAAGAAAAAAGATGAATCTTGTCATAGCGCGCAGCTTCCTGACCGAATGCATCGTAGACCAGCATGGTGTTGGTCACCCGGTGCGGATCGTCGGTTTTAAGAGGCATGGTGCCGGCAGCAATCCAAATGCCTAAAGATTTGGCAAGTCCGGACATAATCCTTTGCACAGGACCGTCCTGGTACTGCTCTGCAAGACGAAGTACATCCTTGGGATCGTTGCTCATGATCGTAAACATTTCAGGCAGCAGCGCGAGGTTAGCGCCCTCCCGAGCAGCTTTGCGGATGAGGGATTCTGCAATCTGGACGTTGGCTCCGATATCCGGACCGGATGTCATCTGGCAGGTGGCTATGCGTAACATGATTCTTAATGCTTAATCTTGGTGACGACCGGATCCGACCAGGTGCCGGTCACTTGGTATTCAAAGGAAAAGAGCTTACTTAAAGGATCCTTGAAAATCAATTGAGCCAGGAAGCTGCCGATACCGACGATCGGATTGGCAACCGCCAGGGCAACGGAGGCGCCGGCAGCATTGATGTCCGGTAGAACCAGCAGGTGCAGGTCTTCCGTTTCTTTCTGCGTATTTACGTTGCCGTTGATAACAACGGTGGCGCTTCCGCCGATCATCGTCAGATCCTTAATGTTCATCAGGCCGTCGTCCAGAACCGCCTTGCCGCGGATCGCGGAGAAGTTAAAGCCGGCGGAGTAAAAGTCTCTGAAGTCCAGGGTCAGATAGCGCGTCAAAGACTGCAGCGTGAGCAGAGAAAGTAGCTTGGCAGCAGGGCCCGGCTGAATCTTGAGGATTTCGCCTCTTCTTAAGTTGATATCCAGTTCTCCGTCGAAGCTTTGGGTGTTAAAGCCGAGCGGGGTGCCGACCCAAGACAGATTGCCTTTGATCGAACCGTTGCCGGATCTGACCAAGTTTTTCATGTCGAGGCGGTTCAGCAGACCGCCGAGATTGTTGATGTTGGTATTGATCAGCAGATTAGTTTCGTTGCCGCCGTCAAAGCCTTTAAGCCAGCTGCCCGAAGAGTGCAGCTGTGCTGCACTGTTTGATAAGTTCAGCTTTGTAATCTTCCAGAGCTGGCCTTTTGCAGAAGGCGTGTTGCGCGCAACCAGTTCCAGTTTGCCTAAACGCATATTGCCGTAGGTCAAATCATCGATGACCGCGTTGATCGCAGGCCAGCCGCCCTGAATTTGTACCGGTTTGGATTTTTCAGCAGCGTCTCCGGCTGAGCTCGGGATGAAGAGCTTAGAGATATGCGCAATGAGTTCCGGTTCTTTGCCGTTTTGGCCTTTCTTCCATTCAAGGTTGGCATTCATCTCATTGCTGTTCATTGTGACCAGCAGAGAGTTGCCGGAAGGACGGGCCAAAAGCGAGAGGTTCGTTTGATTGAAGTTATCGATTAGCAGCTCGTCGACATTGAACTTAACAAAAGCAATGTCGGGAAGAACCACGGTGCCCGACGGCTTGGCATCGACCTTTAGGTGGTCAAATACGTTCTGCCAGGCCTTGGCCGAAACTAGCGGTGCTTTCACGGAGATGGCATAGCCGTGCGCCGGCAGGGTCGGTAGACTGCGGTTGCCGATGGCGGCACGCTTGATTTCGTCATTCTGCAGAATGAATTCGGAGCTCAGCAATCCGTCGATCATGATTCTGAGATCCGTAGTCTTGCTGTCGGTGACGATATTGAGATCAAGCGGAGCAGAAAGGGAAGCGGGCTTTTCCATCGGGGGCGGAAGTTTGCTTTCCAATCCAGCCAGCGAACTCTTGACGTTGACGGTTACCTTCGGACCGACCGTGACGTTGACCGTGAAGGGGGCTTTACCGCTCAAGTATTTATCGGCTGCCTGAGCCAGCATCGGAACCGGAATAACCTGAGGCAGAGCCTTGGCCGCAATCGTACCCGATGCAGATACTTTAATGTTGCCCTTGTCATCGGTATTAAGCGTTGCTTTCACTGCGTTGCCGAAGCAGTCAGCCGTAATGCCGCTGCTCGAGGCGCCCTTTTCATTGAAGTTCACAACGCCGGAAGCATGAGTTAGATCGGGAATAGAGAAGTCATTGAACTTAACGGCGTTGTCCTTAAGCGTAAAGGCGCCGGAAACAGCGACGTCGCCCGGTCCGTCAAGAGGAATCTTCAGCTGCAGGCCCAGATCTCCGCTGCCGGATCCTTCGGCTTTCTTAAATAAACCGCCGGTATAACCGTCAACCGGGGAGGCTTTGACGTAGGAAAGGAATCCGGGAAGCGCACCGGAGGCGGCAGCGTCCACATCGAGCCAAACGGTGTCGGCAGAGAAGGCAGGGATATCGACCTGCGCACGCGTAAGCTGAACGCCCTTATAAGTTCCCCGGTCAGCGGTGATGGCCATGCCGTCGCCCTCGAACTTGACGACGCCTCCGACTTTTTCAAAGAGCGGCCAGATTGCACCGCGCTTAGCGGTGACTTTCGGGTTGTCGAGAATGTTGGGATAGACATCGAGCAGGACATCTTCCACGTTAACGGCAGCCAAGAACTGATGTTCTTTGGATTCTTTGAACGGGAAGTCATGCAGCGGCCCTTTAAGAAGGACTTGACCGCCGGTGGCTTTGCCTTCCAGCAGGCCGTAGCGAAGCCATGTGATCGTGTCGTTGCCGACGATGAGCGGCATGTACTTCCAAACGGCCGGAACGTTGCCGCGCAGAACATCGGCCTTAAGATCGGCGGTGCCGAACGGCGTGCCGTCCGCGTTGGTATAGGTGCCGTTGAGCTTGACCGCAGCGTCTGCGTTCTCAATCAGGATGTCCTTGAATTCCAGAGAGAGACCTTTAACAGTATTCCAAACCACAGTGCCTTGAAGGTTGTCCAAATAGAAGGCAGCCGCCGGGAACATGCCCGGGAAGGCGACAGAAGCGTTCTTGGTGTTAAGAACGGTTGTGCCCACGCCGTCTTTCATCGTGATGTCAGCGCTGAGGTTGATGAATCCGGGAAGCCATTGCGTGTTGTTTTTTCCGGAAGCGCCGAAGGAGCAGAAGTCGTGAAGCGAGAGTTTGCCGTTGTAGTGCTTGGGTTCGTCGGGCAGACCCTGCCAATCCAGATCAACATTGGTGAGAGAGCCCGAGAGTTTGCGTTCGGCGACGAAATCTTTAAAGGACTGAGGAAGCGGCAGTGACGGCAGCAGTGACGTCATGCCTTGGAAAACGAGGCTGTTTGCTTTGAAGGAACCGCCGGTAAATTCTTTGCCGTCTCGGTCTAGCTTCAGACTCATATCCAGCGGGGGCAGCTTTTCTCCGGACTCCAATTCAAAGGAGAAGTTTTCTGTGGACAGGCCGTAAGCCTTATCCGACATGTTTCCTGAAACTTTGCCCTTAATGAACTTTAGGCGCAGCGGAGCCAAGTCCGGCAGCTGCAGGTCGACATGAGACAGAGCGCCGATGAAGCTTGCAGACGACGGAGACCATTTCACAAAATTGGCCCATAAAGAGCCGGAGCCAGTGCCTTTGTATTTGAAGGAGAAGTCGGGCATCCACTTGGCCAGTTCTCCGAAATTAATAAAGTCGGTCTGCGCGTAGAGCTCTGCATCCCAGTCGGCAAGCTTTGACGGATTAAGCGCCGGGGTCTTAAAGAGCGCGCGAACGGTAATCGGAGAAGCGATTTCAGGCGGCAGCGTCAGCGTAAAAGCAAACTGCTTGTCTCTCGAAGAGCCGTTGTAGGCGGCGTTCACATTCTTGATTTCAAGTGTTTTGCCGCTCTTTTGATCGTGAACCAGAATCGTGCCGTCCTTGATTTCCAGAGATTTCTGCTTCAAAAGAAGCATGACGTCGGACGGCAGTTTGGTGGTGAGCGCATGAGTCTCAGTCTCGCCGGACATAAGCTTTTTGAGATTGACCTTTCTGCCTAAGACGGAGAAGGACATCGGTGCCAGACGGCGGACTTCGACTTTGGGTTTATTCAAAGTGACGGATTCAAAGACCGGCGCGAGGTTCGTTAAAGAGCTGAGCGAAAGCTTGGCGGTAAGGGATTCGGCCGTAATCGGATCCTTTCCCGGCTCGCCGAGTTCAATGTTTTTAAGCGTGATTTCCGGAGACAGTCCTTGCCAATCAGTGTCCAGAGAGCCGAACTGGACAGGAATATCCAGGACCTGAGAAATCTTGTTCTCGATCTTGGATTTATGTTCGTTCAGGTAAGGTGCAAGGCAGTAACGCGCTCCGAGCCATGCTGCTCCGAGTGTAAAGTAAAGGATGACTAAGAACCAAAGAATGGTTCGCCAGGCATAGCCGAAAAAGTCTTTTTTAGGTTTTGTTGGTGTGGTTGATGTTTGTTGTTCGGAATTGTCCGTCATGCCCCGAATCCTTTAACTTTTTTCTGATCTTCTAAGTATCGCTCAATTTGCCGCGAAGAAACTCTAATATTGGAAGATAGACTCATTTTTAGCTTCGAAAAACCATATGTCTGCAGCACTCGAATCCTCCGATCTCCTTCCTAAAGTTCCCAGACTTCCTCTCTCGGAAGTCCCCGAAGTCTCGGCGTATTTCAAAAACACGCTCCGAGCCATGTTCGGAGAAGATGAAGATAAAGTTCGGTCTTATGTCCAGGAAATCACTCAGACGCCCTGGACCCCGGAAAGAATGCGTGAGCGTTTGGCCGGAATCGAAGACGGCGAAGCGCTTAAAAGTGCAATGCGCCGTCTGCGCCGCGACGTGATGATGAATCTTGTTGCACGCGACATTTCCGGATTGGCGAATCTAGAAGAGGTCGTGACCGTGATGTCCGACTTGGCAGAGATCGCGATCGACCGTACGGTTTCCGTCTATGCCAAAGAGTTAGCGAAACGATTCGGTGTTCCGCGCTCCGAGACCGGCGTTCCCCAGGATCTGATTGTGATCGGCATGGGTAAGTTGGGCGGCCGCGAACTGAATGTCTCAAGCGATATTGATCTGATTTTCTTCTATGACTGCGACGGTGAGTGCGGACCGACACCGGAATATCCCACTGTCCGCAAGATCATCAGCAATCAGGAGTTCTACGAGCGGCTGGCAAAGAAGGTCATCCCGGCCCTATCTGAAATTACTTGGGAAGGCTTCGTGTTCCGCGTGGATATGCGTCTGCGCCCGAACGGAGACTCCGGTCCGATCGTGGGTTCCAGCGACATGCTCGAAGAGTACCTGATGACGCAGGGACGCGATTGGGAGCGCTTTGCATGGCTTAAAGGCCGTATCGTTAACGGCCCGGTGTTTGCCTCCGAAGAAGACTTCAATATCCAAAAGAAAAACATTAACGATATCGTTCGTCCCTTTGTTTACCGTAAATACCTCGATTTCGGAGCAATCAGTTCTCTTACCGATCTGCATGCAAAGATTCGTCTTTCTACTCAGAAACGCGCCTTAGAGAGTCTGAAAGAAGGTCAGAACATTAAGCTCGGACGCGGCGGTATTCGCGAAATCGAGTTCATTGCGCAGACCTTCCAAGTGATTCGCGGCGGACGCAACCCGTTCTTAAGAGAACGCTCTACGCTGAAAGCGCTTCAGGCGCTCGCATCCGAGAATATTCTCGCTAAAGATAAAGCTGAGATGCTCTCGAAGATTTATGTGTTCCTTCGCAATGTGGAGCACGCACTGCAGTACGAAAACGATCAGCAGACACAGCTTTTTGCCGCCGATCCCGAACACAGAAAGAGAATCGCGAGGATGCTGGGCTTTACTGTCGAAGATCTGCAGAAACAGTTAGAGCTTTCGACGGAGTACGTGGCGGCAAGGTTTGATGAGATTTTCCAGACCAAAGAAGAGGTCAGCGAAGAAGACTGGCCGCTCGGCTGGGAGACCGGTTGTGCAGAAGCACTGCCCGGTTTGGCAAAAGTGCTTGAGCGAAACGGTTTTAAAGAAACCGAAGAGCTCTCCCAGCTCATCCTTAACCTTATGTCGCTGCGCGCCTTGAAGCTCATCAACGCGGGTGCCCGGCAGCGTATGGTCACGCTGGTTAAAAACACGGTTGAAGGCAAAAATAAACCCGAGCATTTAAAAATCATCTCCCGCGAAGAGCTTCTGCGCCGCTGCATCAAGTTCTACGAAGTGATCGCGGGTCGTCCGACGTATGTGTCTTTGCTCCTGCAGTATCCGCTGGCGGCAAAGCGCCTGGGCGACGTACTGGGCAGCGGAAAATGGGCGGCCGAATATCTGAATCGCCATCCGCTGCTCTTGGACGAGCTGTGGGATGAACGGCTGAGCCAGACTGACGACTACACTCCGGTGGATTTCTCTTTCTATATCGAACGCACGCGGGCGCGTCTTGCGGATATTCCGGAAGACGATCAGGAAACCCGCATGAACCTTATCCGCGAAGTCCATCACGCCCGTTTGTTCCGGCTGTTCTTGGCGGACATGGCCGGACGATTGACGGTGGAGAGATTGGCCGACCAGCTCTCCGCGCTGGCGGACGCCACACTGGAGATCGTCATGGAAGAAGTGTGGAAGACGGTTCCGGGACGTCACATCGAGCGTCCGAAGTTCGCCATCGTGGCTTATGGAAAACTCGGCGGCAAGGAGCTTGCTTACGCGAGCGACCTTGATCTGGTCTTCTTATTTGAGGATGACGCCCAAGACGCTGAAAAGATCTATATGCGCTTTGCGCGCCGCCTGATTAACTGGCTGACGGCTACGACCGGCTCCGGCGTCCTCTTTGACGTGGATATGCGTCTGCGCCCGAACGGAGAGTCCGGCATGCTGGTCTCTTCTGTGGATAGTTTTGAGAAGTATCAGAAAAATGAAGACGGTACCGGCGCGTGGCTCTGGGAGCATCAGGCATTAACGCGGGCTCGTTATGCAGCAGGCGACCGAGACATCGGTGACAAGTTCGAGAAAATCCGCATCGAAATACTCCGCCGCGAGCGAAACGCTGAGGAAACGAAGGCGGAAGTGCTGAAGATGCGCACGCGTATGCACGAGGGTCACCCCAACAAGACGCCCCTCTTTGATGTGAAGCATTACGAGGGCGGCATGGTGGATGTGGAGTTCATCGTTCAGTATTTGGTGCTCCAGTATTCCGCCAAGTTCCCGCAGCTCGTCAACAACTTCGGCAACATCAAGATGCTGGAGATGGCGTCTGACGCCGGCCTGATTCCGAAAGGCCTGGCGCTCGAAGTGTCGGCCATTTATCGCAAGTATCGGCGCATTCAGCACGAGTTCCGGCTGAACTCTCCGAGCGTGCCGGTGCGTGTTCCCAAAGAAGAGTTTGCGGAAGAGGCGGCGAAGGTTCGTGAGCTCTGGTCGCTCGTTTTTGGTCCGTCCGAAGGTCAGGAGGCATAAAAGGACCTAAGCTAAAAGGCAGTTTGAATCTTCTTAGCTTATGAGTCTCGCTGCTTCCGAATACCGTGCTCCTTGGTGGCTGCCCGGCGGCCACCTGCAAACCATTGTGCCTGCCGAACTGTTTCCGAAGGCCAAGGTGACATCATTGCCGTGGACTGGTCGACGCCGGAACCCATTGATCCGAAGGCGCCGATTATGGTGCACATCCACGGTCTGGAAGGGTCTTCCAACAGCCACTATGCCCGTGCGCTGATGGCGCGCTGCGGTCAGGAAGGCGTGCGCGGTGTGGTGATTCACTACCGGGGCTGCGGCGGCGTCACTAATAAGAAGCTTCGTGCTTATAACGCAGCCGATGCCGAAGAGCTGGATTGGGAGTTTGCGCGGCTGCGTGAACTCTACCCTGAAGCTCCGATCTATGCGATGGGCGTCTCGTTGGGTGCCAATAATCTGCTCTTTTGGGCCGGTACCCGAGGCGAGGATGCCGCAAAGCTGGTCTCGGGCATCGCTGCGGTCTGTTCGCCTCTGGATTTGGTGGGCTCGAGCTATGTTATTCGTAAAGGATTCAGTCGGATTTATGACTTGAATTTCATCTCGACGATGAAGAAAAAAGCGCTCGCCAAAGCCAAGCGTTTCCCGGATGTCTTAGATGTCGAGAAAATAAAGAAGATTCGCTGGCTCTGGCAGTTTGACGATCTTTTTACGGCGCCGGTTTTCGGCTATAAGGACTACATGGACTATTGGACGAAATGCTCGAGCAAGCCGCATTTAGGCGGCATCCGGCTGCCGACGCTGGTCTTGAATGCAAAGAACGATCCGATCGTGGGATACGAAGTTTTACCGAAGATTGATGAAGTTTCTAAGTTTGTGACGTTAGAATATCCCGCTGAGGGCGGCCATTGCGGGTTCCCTCGCAAACCGAACGAAGGAAGCCTCGGATTTCTGCCGACACGCACCTTCTCTGCCGACACGCACCTTCGATTTTTGTTTCCGCGGCCGCTGAATGTATCTAATTTTCCCCCGGTATGTGCAGCCGGAAACGGAGTTGAAATGCCTTTAAGAAGTACCAAAGACTATTCAGTCGGAATCCTCTACTTTATCCTCTTTATTCTGACCATCCCGGCGATGAACTGGGTGGTGATGAATGTCGGCACGGTTTGTACCGCCGATGGCCCCTGTTTGATTCCGGTTTGGCCCGGCATCATGGCTCCGAGCGGCGTGCTTATGGCCGGCGTAGCACTGGTGCTCCGCGACGGACTGCAGGCCAAGCTTGGTGTTCGCTGGTCGCTTTACGCCATCATTATCGGCGCAGCGCTGTCCGCACTTTTTTCCGAACCGTCCCTGGTCTTGGCTTCCGTGATGGCTTTCTTCTTCTCCGAATTGGCTGACCTCGTGGTCTACACACCGATGCGCAAGAAATGGCCGGCTTGGGCCATTATGGCAAGCGGTTTGGTGGGCTCTATGGTCGACAGCGCCATCTTCCTTTCTCTGGCTTTCGGCTCCATTGAATTTATCTTCGGACAGGTACTGGGCAAGTTCTGGATGTCTCTTGCCGTAGCTTTGCTTATCGGGTATCTTCATAGCCGCCGCGCTAAAGCGGTTCAAGACGAAATCCTTTCCCGTTAAGAATTAAGAAGATATGACTGAAAAGAGCCCGAAGACCGCGGTACTCCTTATTAACCTCGGTTCTCCTGATGAACCGACTGCTTCGGCGCTCAAACCCTATCTGCGGGAGTTTCTCTCCGATCGACGGGTTGTCGATTTAAATCCGATTTTTTGGCAGACGCTGTTAAATTTGGTCATTCTGCCGCGCCGCAGTCCCAAGTCCGCCGCGCGTTATGCGCAGGTTTGGATGAAAGAGGGTGCGCCGCTGAAGGTCTACACCGATCGCATCGCCGATAAGCTGCGTCAGCGCCTGCAGGAAAAGGCCGTTGATGCCGATGTGTTTGTCGGCATGCGTTACGGCAATCCTTCGCAGGTCGAAGTTTTTAAAGCGATTCACAACGAGCACGGTTTTGACCGTGTCCTCGTCCTCCCGCTTTATCCGCAGTATTCCTCCTCGACGACGGCCTCTGTTTCCGACGCCGTCTCGAAAGCTATGCAGCAGATGAAGAGCCACCCGAAGGTGCGCTTCATCCGCGACTATCACACGCATCCCCTGTACATTAAAGCGCTTGCCGATCAAATTCGCGAGCATTGGGCAAAAGTCGGTCCGCTCGGCGAGAAGGACCGATTGATGCTGTCTTTCCACGGCATGCCGGTCCGCTACTGCAGGGAAGGCGATCCCTACCCGAAACAAGTTCGCGCAACGGCTGACCTCCTGATCAAGGAACTCGGGGCGGACCCGACAAAGGTAGTGCTTTCCTACCAGTCCCGTTTCGGTAAGGAAGAATGGTTAAAGCCTTACTCGGACGACACGGTTCGCGAACTCGTCGGAGAGGGCATTGAACGATTAGACGTTATCTGCCCGGGATTTCATACCGACTGCCTCGAGACGATTGAAGAAATCGGCCTGGAGCTCAAGGAGACTTGGCAGAAAGCAGGCGGCCAATCCTTCCACTACATTCCTTGTCTGAATGATTCCGAGGCTTCCGTTTCGCTGGTTGAGAGCATCGTCGAAGACGAACTTCGTCACTGGCCGGAATAATTTTGTTACTTTTTTCGCTTGAAAAAACGAGCTAAGGGAAAACCCTTTGGTTTTCAAGCGCTAGGCGGGTGTTATTCCCGTATATCGTTTAATTTGCTACAGATTTTCTCTTCCTGATTTGCTTAATTCGGGTGATGTCGGCTCTTGAAAGGATGGGCTGTTCTCATAATGTCATTCATCAAAGGTTGAAAAAAGGATCGGGCGACCCCATATCAACCATTAAAGGGTTCGGGACAACCGGACCCCGATTTCTGAAAAAAACTTGAGGACAGTTAATGCAAGAAAACGAATTAAAGAACGGACAGAACGTCCCACCTCAGGACGAAGCAGCCCAGCAGGCTCCGGCTGAAGCTCCGGAACTTCCGGATCTGGATCTCTCTGCTGAATTAGCTAAAGCACAGGCCAAGGCCGCAGAAAACTACGACCTTTATGTACGTGCCGTTGCCGAAGCAGACAACACCCGCCGCCGCGCCTCTGAAGATGTTGCTAAAGCCCGTAAATTCGGCATTGAAAAATTTGCAGAGTCTATGCTGCCGGTCGTAGACAGCATGGAAAAAGCGCTAGAAGCGTCCGCAAATGAAAAAGGCCCCTTCAAAGAAGGCCTTGAGATTACCTACCGCCAGCTGCTGAGCGCACTGGAGCATAACGGGATGAAGTGTGAGAACCCTGTGGGTCTTAAATTTGATCCCAACACAATGCAGGCGATAACAATGGTGAAAGATCCTGCAGTCCAGCCGGGCTGCGTCGCAACAGTGTTCCAACGCGGTTGGAAGATTGCCGATCGAGTTCTTCGTCCGGCGATGGTGGCAGTCGCGCAGTAAGACTTGTTTTTTCAGGAAACGACTCAATATAGAAACTTAACAGCGGGCAGCCCTTCTGCCGGCAAGTGAGGAAATTTAAAAATGGCAAAAATTATTGGTATTGACCTTGGTACAACAAACTCCGCCGTTGCGGTTGTTGAAGGTGACAAGGTCCGTGTGATCGAAAACAGCGAAGGTGCTCGCACCACACCTTCCGTCGTTGCATATCTTGAAAAAGAAGTGCTTGTCGGCGCTCCTGCTAAACGTCAGGCTGTTACGAATCCTGCCAACACACTTTTCGCGATCAAACGTTTGATCGGCCGTCGCTACGACGATAAAGAAGTTCAGAAAGACATCAAACTGATGCCTTACAAGATCATCAAGGCTGCCAACGGCGACGCCTGGGTTCAGGTTCTCGGCGACAAGGATCTGGCTCCGCAGCAGGTTTCTGCTGAAATTCTTCGTAAGATGAAGAAGACCGCCGAAGACTATCTCGGTGAAGAAGTTAAGGAAGCCGTTATTACGGTTCCGGCTTACTTCAATGACTCCCAGCGTCAGGCTACTAAGGACGCCGGTAAGATCGCCGGTTTGGATGTCCGCCGTATCATTAACGAACCGACAGCTGCTGCTTTGGCTTTCGGTCTTGATAAAGGCGGCAAGGGAGATCGTAAGATCGCTGTCTATGACCTGGGCGGCGGCACATTCGATATCTCCATCATCGACTTAGCCGATGTTGACGGTGAAAAACAGTTTGAAGTTCTGTCCACCAACGGCGATACATTCCTTGGCGGCGAAGACTTCGACCAGAGAATCGTTGACTACGTCATCAAAGAATTCAAGAAGGACACAGGCATTGACCTGAGTCAGGACGTTCTGGCTCTGCAGCGTTTGAAAGACGCCGCTGAAAAGGCCAAGATCGAGTTGTCCAGCCGTCAAGAAACAGAAATCAACCTGCCTTACATCACTGCTGATGCAACAGGTCCGAAACATCTGAACATCACACTGACACGTTCTAAGCTCGAAAGCCTCTGCGAA
>QWCV01002211.1_pt1 | contig 16412 bp, 17 predicted proteins | sample 1972621 | NCBI WGS metagenome assembly QWCV01 (sample SAMN09866699, study PRJNA288562) | Human gut metagenome isolate pre2_stool, whole genome shotgun sequencing... | isolation source: gut | host: Homo sapiens | place: USA: California
AGGTGGCTCTGAATTACCGGAATATATGGCTCTCATTCTCCGGAATGGTGGCTCTCAAAGTCCGGACAGGTGGCTCAGAGAGCCCCGGAATAATCATGATTCCGTATCCATGAGAACATACTGCATGGATCAGATCTTCTGAAATTCCGGCTTCTCTTAAAAGCTCCGGTGCTTTCAAACAATACTCTTCCGGGTGCAATTCAAAATCAATATCATGAAGCAGTCCTGCGATGCCCCAGTATTCTGCATCTTCTGCGTATCCCAGTTCATTTGCATACCACTTCATAACAGCCTCTACAGTCAGAGCATGCTGAATGTGAAATGGATCTTTATTATATTTTTTAAGTAACTCAAAAGCATCTTTTCTGGCAACATGTTCCATGTTGCTTCCTCCCTTTTATCCGCAGTCTTTCCTACTATTCAGATAGGTTATATTTTGCTTTGATCTTTACTGCTTGTCAAGGTGGGAAGTATTTTTGTTAACTTCCAGAAATTTTACAACTAAATCGATCTTCTTTCTCTTTATATAATACGTATGCACCCCAAACACACTATTTAATATCCATTCATAAACTCGTCCAAGTCTTCCAGTGCTTCTCTCAATTCCGGATTTCTTTCTCTTGATATTAATTGTGATAGTTGCATCAATTGCCAAGGGGCTGGTTCACAGGCTACATCATATGACATGTGAACCAGCTCCCAGAGAAAAACAGCCTTTTTTGTTTTCGGATGATTCATACAGTATTCTTCAATTATAATTCTAGAGTATTCGTCCATGCCTATTGACCTCTCTTTTCTTTCCCTTGAATAAACTCTAAGATTTCCTCATAGCTCTTGCTACTTCCTTCGATCGCTTTCAATAACTCTTCGCTTTGTATTGCTTTCTGTTTTTTGTGAAGCTCCTCCAACTCTGCCGTCAGCCGATCGTACTGCTCACGGTTCTTGCTAATTGCCTTTTCTATTTTCGCTATTTTCTGCTCTAAACTTTCTTTACTGATATTCCTTGCCATTTTTATTTTCCTCTTAAATTTTCACTAATGTAATTCACTTTATATTTCACCTGCTCCGTGCTAATTCCAAATGCACTCAGCACAACTTTTTGTGTTTTTGACACTGCATGATCCAAGCGGTATATCTTATCCAGTTGTCTTGTCATTTCGATTTTCTCAAGTTCCCGAATTGCTGCCGGAACAGTAAGATAATTCGGTTTCTTAAGCATTTCAGCTGCTTTATCTTTTAATGCTGTATACAACTTGCATCGGATAATCAAGGCAATAAATCCAATAAATATTTTATTTGATGCAGCTTCCTCAGAAGCAACTCGCAGACAGTTATTACCCAGGTAAGATTTATCTGCACGAAATACTTTTTCCGACGCATCTCTATTCTTATATAAGGTGATTGCTTTTTTCGCATCCATTTTTTCAGATGAGATAATTGCAAAATAACCACACAGATCCAGTTCATCTCGAATCACTTGTAACTTTGGCTCTCCGTAAACAAAGTGGCCTGTATCTTTATTGTAATGCAGATGGAAATATTTATGGAATGATGGTCCGAATTCGTGCTCTGTATCTTGGAATCTTTTCAGATAACTCTGCATTTCCTGAATACTTTCTTCCAGTCTTGCCCGTTCTCCTGCAGCCTTCGCAGCACTATAATAAATATGGACATATCTTTTCTTTGTGTCTGCTGTATACACAAACGTGTGAACTGTTTTTCCGTATACTCCGAATTCAGCAATCTGATTTCCCCAATCATTTTCAAAGGTTCCTTTCTGCTTACGAACCTGTTCGCTGATAAACTCTTTGCAACCTTTCACCATAATGATAAATCCAAATCCATTGTTATCCATAAACCTTAGATTTTCCTTACTGAAATAGCCTCTGTCTAAAATAAATCCAATGTTTTTATATCCGTATCCTTTTACCTTTTCCACTATAAACTGCAGTTGCGAAACGTCATTGATACTTCCTGGATATTTCTCATACATTAAGGGCTCGCTATTGGTAAGATCATAACCAACCGCATAGTTGAAAATAGGAAGACCTACATCTATCTTTGCCGCTCCGAATTCTACCATACTGATATTTCCAGCTTCACAGTTCTTATTTGTAGAATCATAGGAGATATAGATTCTTTCCCGTTTATTCCTTTCCTCATTCCAACAATCCAAAAAGTTCTGTCTTTGATTTTCATTTATCGAACAGAAAAAATCTGAAATCGTTGAATCGCTGTACATTTTCATATCAGGTGTGAAAAGCGGATGATTATACGCATAATCCGGATAATACTGTGCTGCATTTCCTTCCGTGATAATCGAATAAGAAGCAAAATCCAAGATCATACCAGCTGCTTTAGCTCCCAGCGTTTCTTCCAGTTTCTTGTCTAATCCCATATCTTTTACTGTCTTGCTGATGACCATATATGCACCTGCCTTCAAGCAGCTGCTTCTTCCAGTATCTAATCGTTCTTCCGGTGTTTCTACTTCCGGAAAATATTTCTTAAAATTTTCATTCGGTCTCATTTTCAATTCATCATCTGCTGAAACTTTTCCGATGGTGACTCTTTTTACTGTTGTATATTTTTTATCAGGATCATAAATTCTATCAGACTCATAGTAAACGTAACGAGCATTCCCTTTGCTTCTAAATGTAATTTTCCCTTTTACTTCTGGCACATCAACAAGGTAATCAAGATACATGATTTTCACCCCCTTTTAATAGTTGTATTTACGACTAAATATAGTATAGCATAAAACCTGCATTTTTTCAATCAAAAACGCAGGTTTTTGGCTTGTTTTCAAGTTTTTTAACAATTGATATGCAACGGATTTTTGTTTAGTTGTACCTACAATTGGAAGTTAACAATTTTCATGATTCTCTGCCGGTTATACCGCTGCATAATCACAAAAACCAAATCCATTCCTGCAGATACAATGGAAGTAATAATGAAAACCGGGTATGCTCCAAATTTTATCCCGGCAAAAACCGGCAAAAAGCTCAATACTTCTTGCGTTCCCTGTAGCACTATCCTATCACATTTCTTCGCTGCCTCATCCATGTACAAAAGCGGTGGCATATCTAAATTATATCTTTTTTATTCAGTATATATTTTTTATCCGAACAGTCAGTTTCTATTCACTTTTAACTGAATAGTCAATGATAACTTTCCTGCAGGCAGGGCAATGATATGCAATACAGGTTGGTTTCGACCAATTATGAGAACTTAATACTATTTCATCTTTTTTTGCCAGTGCCGGTATAAGCCAATTTCTGTCAGCTCTCGTTGTGAAGAAAATTTCGCGTTGACTCTGAACCGCACCACATATCATTTCCTCGTTACAATATGGACATCTCATTATTCTTCCTCCCTTTGTAAATCTGCTTTTGGTGTATTATTCCTTTCAAAATTTCTGATCCTACAGTACGTCCACCTTCACGATATCAGACCGGTGTATTGCGGTGTGCAAATGGTGATTTTTCGTGTGATTTGTGTGGGAAAATCCGGATTTTCCGTTGTGTCCGTGTGGTTTTGGGAGATTTTGTTATCATGGTGTTATCACACTATTTACTATCAGAAAAATAACGCATTGCACTATCAAATTCTCCCAATTGTAATGTATCATTTTCAATTTCAATTTTCATTATGCTTTTCATCAACCAATAACACATCCGATTAGTTTGCGATCTTTGCTTAATTATCTCTGTATCAAGTCCCATATCTTTTAAACTTATGATTCTATATAATTCCTTACACAGACTGGCAACATTCAATAAATCATCAAATTCCATTGTTGCTGATACTCTATTAGATGAATGTGTGTAAAAATTTCTATCATTTACAATATCATTTATAAGCTTTTCCTTTTCTTTCATAAATTTTGTTCTAGATAAGTCTGTAAAACAATTGCAGCCCTTATACAAATAATCTTTCACTGCTTTTCTAAATGATATTCCTGAATATCCCAATCCTTTTCCAACTAATTCTTTTTCTTCTTCACTTTCAAGTTTACTAATTATTTCATTCTTTTTTTCTTCAAATTTTTTAATTTCTTTTTCTTCATCTGTATATGCCTGCGTATACCCTTCAATCAATTGCATTGCCGCTAAAAATTTATTTATTGTTACAATTTTAACATCTTCATCCAGTAAAATTCTTCCATATGCCTGTTGTGCATTATATATTTTTTTATAATTAGAAAACCAATACTTCATTGCTTGCTCTAGATTTTGAAAATCTGTTATCTTATACAAACCACCCCTTTTAAAAGATGTATAATCTATCGTATCATTTTTCAATATATTTAGTTTTTCTTTGGGAAAATTGCAAATCCCTATAACTTCTACCAATTTATCATTTTCCACACAATTCAAAGAATTAACAGTAATACTTTCTCCAGCCAATACAGAGAAAAAATCTGTTATTATATACAAATTCTTTCTTATCTGTTCCATATCTATAGCACAGTCAAACTTCCATATAATGTGATGTGCAAATCCAATGGAAAAAGCTTCTTTACTATATTGATATTTTGGATAAACACAAAATGTCAATTCTCCGTTTTCCAATTTTACAATTTTATTTTCCACATTAATTGGTATATCAATTTTACGATAAAATAAAATATCCTCATAATTTTTATTTACATCATATGGACATAATCCAATTAATTCATTTCCCTCTGTTATTTCATAATGTATTTCTTGAAATTTAGATATATTTGTATAAGCACGTTCTCCCTTGAACAATACATCTGCTTGTAACTCAAGCTTAAAACAATTATTCATTCCCCCTGATGCTGATTTAAAATTCAACCCAACTGCAGTTATCTTTTCCCCTTCTTCTAATTCAATCACTAAATATTGATCTATTTCTTCTCTCACTAAATTCACAATATCCCTTGAAACTTTGTAAAGTGTAATACTACCTTGATAAAATTTATTGATATGTATCTCTGCCCTATTATCCACATTTAATTCATTTATATAAACAAGCCTTCCAGAAAACTCTACATTTGATTTTATACCCATATCATTCCTCTTGTTTTATATCATCTTTATTACCAAATTATTTTTATCATGCATCTATTTTTCTCAATAATATTCCCTTACAATTTATTATTACACATCCATCCCCATCTCTGCCATTTCTTTCAACATAAACTCTTCCAGCTTCTTCTTATCTGGCAAATGTAACATATATGTTGAAACAAATAATTGATTGTCCATTCCCGACAGAGCGTATTCTACCATTTGTGAACCTTTATCTGTACAAAGTAAAATTCCTACAGGCGGATTATCTCCTGCCATCATCTCATTCTTTTTATAATAACCAACATATGCATTTAACTGTCCCAAATCCTCATGCTTAAATTCATCGTTTTTCAACTCTATAATTACATTGCAATGTAACAGTCGATTATAAAACACTAAATCAATAAAATAATATTTATCATCAATAACTATTCGTTTCTGTCTTGCCTCAAAACAAAATCCTTGTCCCAGTTCAAGCATAAATTCCTGTAAATGATCCATAAGTGCTTGTTCTAAATCTGATTCTGAAACAGCATCTTTTGCATCAAGTCCAAGAAACTCAAATGTAAATGGATCTTTAATTGTTAACGTATTGCTTTCCTTTGAATTAATCGCTGTCTGCTTTAATAACGCTTCTGGATTTCTGCTTATACCAGCGCGGACATACAAATTTGTTTTTATCTGTCTACGCAGTTCCCGAACACTCCAGTTACATTTTATGCATTCTGTTTCATAAAAAAATCTTTCAAATGAATCTTCAAGCACCATAATTTCTCGAATATGTGAAAATGACAAGTTATTTATTAACTGTTCTGGATCTGTTACAAAAAGGTTCGACGCTGTCGAACTTTTTTCAAAATTAGGCAAGTTAAATTGGTTCGACACTGTCGAACCAATTTGCGGATACTGCAAATAAAACTGCCGGCACGCCTTAAATAATGTTACATTCATTCCTCTCTCAGAAATTTCATTTTCTAAATTTCTAAGAAGACGTGTTCCATATTCAGCTCGATCACTACCATCCTGTTCATACTCAACAATATAATACCCTATTGCCCAATTTCTTAATGTAAGCAATTGATTCACTGCACTTTTAGCTGCATTGCCAGCTTTATTATTTATTTTCTTTATGCTGTCTGCTAGTAATTCAAACTTCACAATATCTTTTCCTTCCACCATACAATTTAATATTTCATCTTACATTACAATAATTCGTCTTCAAATGCCATATTTATCTCTTTTTTCAATTCATTAATAACATTTTCGTGATTATCTCCAGGAATTAATTGTATAAACTTAATTCCTTCGTTTCTTTTTTCAATGATTTGTTCTACATCATGTGTTGGATTAAACACCCATACTCTATCTATTGGGTTGATTTTCCTTACAACAAATTCCTCATTGCTAAAACCCCTACAAAATTTGGACTTATAATCATTTTTATATGCTATAATCTGCTCCTTGCAAGCAGTATCAGATGCCCAAAAGTTCTTTATTGTTCTATATTTAACTTCTATTATAAGTGAGCACCAATATGTATCATCTTTATATAAATCCAGTCTTATATCTGGCTTTACATGTCTACTGTTTGAAAAAAGAGGCTCTTTTTCTTTATCAATATTATTAATATTTCTTCCCAATGCCAAATTATAGTAAGCTTTTATTTTCAAATTTTCTTTTTTAAACTCAACTTTTGTCCCCGGACGTAATTCTGGAATCAGAATGTGTTCATCTTTAATTTCGTCAAATATCCACCCTTTTGTTTCTTTGAAACCTAATTCACTACTTATCAAAAAACGGCACACTTTAATAAAGCACCAAATTTCATACATTTCACTTGATAATTTCCATGAATATGCGTATCCCTCATCCCATTTTATATTAATGGTATTTTTCTGTAATTCTTTATACATTTTGTAAAATGCATTATATCTCACATCATAGATAAGAACATGAGGTATAGCCAACGAATCAACTTCTCGTATCTCTTGATACCATTCTTGCGATTTGATTAATTCAGAAATACTTAAAATTGTTCTTACAGTTTCCAAATATTTCTTTAATTCCCCAAGTACATTTTTCTTTGCATTAATAACTGCAATATTTCTTTCAGCATATTTTTCGAGATCTTTTATTTCTTTTTCTACATACTCTGCATATTTCAACGTAGACTCTTGAAACAAATACAATTCTCTTTCATATATTTCTATTATTTTCTTCAACCATCTATTTTCTGGCAAATTATAATTATATACTCTTTTAGGAACTAAATATTTTTCTTCTCCCGTTCCTTTCATTAAATAATCTTTTACTGTAATATTATCAATATATGTCGCTCGATATAAATGTTCCAATCTATAATCCTTCTCAACTTTATAATTGGGTTTGTCCTTTATGTCTATTAACGCAGCTAAAATATTCTTAAAATGCTTTTTTATAACAAAAAATTTGTATAATTCTTTACTAGGTGCTACCTCATTTTCATTGTCTCCTAGTGCTATATTCTTTCTAATAATATCTGAAGATAAGCCCTGGATTTCTTCTTCTAATTCTTTTTGCATAATTGCCCATTCATCATCATTCACATTTTGTGGACACACCTCAAAACATTGATAATAAATCTTTTGATCATGCATTAATCGAATAGCAAATCGTCCTTTTCTCATCGCATAATAATCTGGCGAATGTTTAAAAATAGTATATTTTTCCCCATCCAATAATGGCATCAAATATAAATTTCCTTTATAATCCGTTTGACATTTTTCATCCGGAAGCAAGTCGATACCATCATAATATAACCTATCATTCTTATCAGTTGAGGTAAATTCCAATTGAATATTCTCATATTCTTTAAATGATATAGGAGTTAATTCCTTAGACTCTAATTCTGCTACCGACTCCGCCATAGTTCGCATATCAATATTTTTTTTGCCTACTATAAAATTAATGTGAACTCCTAAATCACAAAGTGTAACCATAATTTTCAATCTCCTGCCGTTTTATTTCCAAATTTCTTCTGCTATTTTCAAATTTGGAAACATCTGCATATTCATCAAAAAGACGACTTAAACTCTCCTCGGAATCCGCATCAAATATCGCAGCCAGTTGTTCTTTTTGTCCTCTAATTTTCGTCATAATACGTTGTACAAATTGAAGATCAAACCCTTCTTCTCTCGTTATATTTTCCGCTTCTTCTGTAAAAGGTAAATTTACTAAATACTTTCCTATTTGCTTTAATATTCTAGGTCCTACTCCAAGATTTTTTGCACATGAATTTAATGTTTTATGCACCCGCCAAATAAACTCTCTTTCTCTTTCCGTAAGCATTGAATCTTTTCTTATCAATTTTTGATATTCTTCATATGACCATTCTTTAATTGTCGCACCTTTAGTTGTAACTTCTGTTGCTTTCCATTCTGTGTATGGAATCACATTTAATTTGATAACGTTTGCTCTGTCTAACACTTTATCCGAAAAATGAAATGTCGATTCATCAATATTTACAGTTCCTATAAATCTTATATTATTTCCTATTTTTACTGTTGATTTATATTTATCTGAATTATATAATCTCGTCTCATATTCAGAAGCATATAATCTTAATATTCTTGATTTTTCAGGCATTTCTAAAATAGATAAAAACTGACTAAAATAATGTTCTACCCGTGCCAAATTCATCTCATCAAAACATATTATATACAATTTATTTTCATTTCGTTCCTGACTCGCTTCCATCAAAATATTAATAAATCCAGTATCACTCGGTCTATATACCATATGCATCGAATCTACGAACCCAATCAAATCACTATCATCATTCCAATTTGGTCTCACTGGTATCATATGAAATGCATCTTCCTGTAATCCCAGTGCCTTTGCGTAACATTGAACTAATTGTGATTTTCCTGTTCCACTTAAACCTGACAATATTACAAGTGAGCTACTTTTTACCGCAGTATGAAAATTTATAAGATCCTTTTTTGTATAAAAAAGGCCATCCTTTTTTGCCACTGCTTCAAAATGTTCTATAAATTTCCATTCCTCATACTCATCTTCCATTTGAATCTTAGAAATGTTTTTTAACTCCTCATCTTCATTTTCATCAACCTTTTTTATATCAATTGGTGCTTTTTCATCTAATTGATCCATGATTTTCTTATGAACATACTCACTCAAATATATTCCGGAATGTGCATTTTCAAAAGTTACTACATCATCATACCAATCCTCTTCAAAGTTAAAACTTTTCAACTCATTATATTCAAATTTTACACCTTCTGTCACATTGTACTCGAATTTTGTAAAATTACCTATAACGCGATATTCTAACAATTCTGGATCATAAAAAATAATATACGGAATGTTGTCCACTCCCATTGTATTATATTTATTTAACTTGCAGACAAATTCACCGTTTTTGATTGCCTGTTCTACTTGTTCATATGTATCATATTGTTTGTCTCCTGAAAAAGCAGGTTGATTTCTTATAATTACAGGAATATAAAAAAACACTTTTCCTTGATAATAGGATTCACTCAACTCGGCAATTTCTACATTTTTTGCAATGTAATATCCAGCCTGATTTTCCTCATAATTAAATCTAAAAAAACAATTCTTTAATTGCTTAACGTAATCATCAATACGGACATTTTCATCAAATGCACCATTATCTATGAGCATTTCACTATCTATTCTATTTCCATAACATACAACATATTGTGAATTTGGTGTTTGCCCTGGTATTTTGGAGATCACCTTAATATAAAACTGTAAAGAATCCAACTTATTTACAATACAATTACTGCGTCCTAAATTGTTATTTCGTATTTCTTCGTCTGTAGCTAATACCCCCAACCAATCAATTGCTTCTGTTCTCATATTTTGCCTCCATACTTATAATATACTTATTGACTTCATCGTCATTTTCACATAAAATTCCTCTATCACCTAACATTTTTTTTATTTTTCTTAAATTTCCAATTGAAATATTTTTTTTAACAATCAAAAACTTATCATATACATGTAATAATTCTTCTGAAAATTCTTCTAATAATATTTTATCTATATTTTCTTCTTGAATAGCGGTAAGTGATGTCTCTTTTCCAATGACAACTACTTTATTTTTTTCTATTTCTTCTTCAACCACAGGTTTAATTTTGCTTTCATATTCTTCTATTCTCTTTTCTTTTTCTTCTACTTGTCTTTTTAAATCTTCATTTTCCAACTTTAGCTTATCGAATTCTTCAGTTAATATATTGCTTTTAATTTCAAGTTCTTTAATTTTTTCTTTTCTTTGTCGACTGATTGTTTTTAGTTGTTCTATTTCCTTTTCATAATCTTCACACTTGTCTTTTAAACGTTGAATTTCTTTTTCCTTTGTATCTCTCTCTACTTCTTTTTCATTACACACAAGTTCTAAAAGTTCTTGTAAAATATCATCATATTTTTCATCATTCAAAGAAAACAAATATAAATATAATAACTCTTTATCGAAATCCTCATATGTATAAAAATTCGCCTTAGGATTATTCACTATTTCCTGTACTTTATCTTGTTTTGCAATATTCTTTATTTCATCGTCAATATTCTTTAAAAATTGTTTTTCAAATATGTTATATTCCTTCGATCTAATGATTTGTGGAATTATAACTTTACGATCCATTTCAGCAATTTTCCCTTTTCTTACTCCTTTTAGCTGTATCGAAATATTTTTCATTCCCTTTTCATAATATTGTGAATTTATTTTTAATAGTATTTTTCCTACGTCTCGATTTTTCTCCATATTTTCCTCTTTTCTTTATCCGAATAAACTATGTATACAAATCTATTTTACAACTTTTTTATTGTTATATCTACCAAAATATTTTTGAATCGTTTTCTATTTTTATCTATTTTTGTGAAATCATGGATACTTTAAAGGGCATTCTATGAACGCCCTTTAAACATTAATTAATTTCATTTATTACTATTTCTTCGGCAGTTGCTTTGATATTATTCATCCTCCTCACCCATTCCATCTGATCCCGCATCTTCAATTCTTCTGTCACTCCCCATTGTCCAGCCATCTGCTCCACCAGCATCTCAACTTTTTCTCTGACCTCTTTATCAATCTGATTCAAATGCTCCGTCAGTTTCCCGGTCAGTACCAGATATTGATACCTGGCACTCCTGTGTTCCTTCAAAAACTGTTTTCGCATTATTCCATACTTCCCATATGTAGGTTCTTCCTCATTGATTTCCAGGTCTGGCAGATAATAATCTCCATGCAGTGTGTAGTTCAGTCCGTTCTTTTCATCATAAATCTGTTTCTTCATATTCTTACAACTCCATTCCTCTGTACTTTGCTTTATTCTTCTTAATTTGTGCATTGTGTTCTTCACTTCGTTCTTTCGCCCACGGTATGCGATCACTTATTTTTTTCGGCATTTGCTCTTTCTGTTTTTTCGCTTCAAGTTCCGCCTGCATTCGGATATCGTCCTGCACCAGTCGTTCTACCATATCTTTCCCCAGCATGCGTAAAAGTCGGTTATATCTGTCTGCGAGTCCCTGCAGTATTTCTTTCTCACCGGACAATTTCTGATAATCTTTCTGAACTTCTGCCAGTTCCTTTTTTTGTGTTCTCATACTCTTTCTTTTTCTTCTGAAACTTACTTTTCCAATTATCTCTTTCTCTTGTGAGTTCTTTTACCTGTGCAGCCATCGCACTGATTTTATTCTTCATTTCGATGAACAATGGTTTTATTTTCTTATCCCGGTAAGTTACCGCACGTTCCAATGCTGTAGCTTCCGGCAGAAATGTTTTAATCATTCCATATTCTTTTATTTCCTTACTTACATTATCCATTACCGGTTGCAGGAATTCTCTTCTGTCCTCCAGTTTTTTCAATTCCGTTTCTGCTTTCTCTGCGTGTTTTTCTGCTGTTTCTTTATCTTTCTGGAACTGAATTTTTTCTTCTTCCAATAGCTTAATATCTGCCCTTGCGTCCGCAATCTGAGAAGTCAATCCTTCATTCTCTGCTGTCAGATTTTCTTTTTCCTACTTCAGTTCCTGCACTTCCTTTTTGCGTTCCTTTTTCTTGAAATTGTAAACATCCAGATGCTCTTCATGTGTGCCTTTCTGTTCCCATTCAATTCCATGTTGTATTGCGATTTCTGCCAGCACTTCTTTTTCATGATTTATCCACTGATTCAGTTCTGTATCATGCTTATTTCCACCTTGAAATCCAAGACTTTTCAATGCCTGCTTCAGTGAAACTCTGGTATCCATTCCTTTTCCCTTCCAGTTGGTCACATAAGGAACAAAGTCAATATGCAGATGCAGAGTAGCTTCGTCCTGATGCAGATAGCAGCTAAATACCCGAAGTGTCGGATTCCGTTTCTGGAAGTCTTTCACATATTCGCCCAGTACCTTTACAGCCAGATTTCCTTCTGACGTTCCCACTGCCATATCCTCACGATTACCAATCTGGAATATTACTTCATAGGACAGCTTCTCCTGTTTGCCCTGTCGGATTTTTTCATAATAATTTGCAATCTGCCGGTCCTTTCTTTTCCCGACATTGTATCTCTCCACAGCATCGTCAAACAGTTCCTTATAAACTTCTTTCAGATTCTCATTCTTATAACAAATGTTCAATTGCACTCTGTCCGGATCTACATTTTCTGCTACAAAATCCCGTCTGTTATGAGCCAGTGAACCGGCTCCGATCATGCCACTGATTGTCCGTTTCATCACAAATTTTCTCACCTCTTTTCTACTCGAGTGCCAGACATGGCACATAATTTTTATTTACGCCAGTTATGGCGATATTTAAGAAATTTTCGCCGGATACGGCGGTTTTGTTACTTTTGTCAAAAGTAACGCAAAAGCACTTTCGACAGCCGTACCGTCCATCAAAAGTCCCCTTGTGCCCTGCCGGGGGCATAACGTCCGATGGACGTCTGCTTTATACCAGCCGAAGCGGATCATAGACCTATTTATCCAGGTATCCTTGCCTGCACATATTCCAGATTTCCACAATAAGGTGTCTCCACCAGATACCATTCTCTTGCCAGATTCATCTCCATTCTGATCTATACCCATTCTTCATCTACCAGCACTTCCAGTCCTTCTCTACAGTGAAATCCTGTATCAATCCATAAGTCTGATGATAATAATCCATATCTTCCATTGCTGCTGTTATGTCCCAATCTTCCCTGTTTCATCATTTTCTGCTCCTTTCCAGTCTGTAAACGGAATCTGTAAACGGGGCTTAAAAGAATTTAAAAGTTAACTTTTTAAGTTTTTTCTTAAAGTTCCGTTTACATCGTTTACAACAATCTTTACTCAAACGGTATTTCCAACTGTTCCGGTACTTCCATAAATCTGTCTTTATCTTTCTTCACAAAACCTTCCATCCGTTTCCATGACCGCTGTATTCCATATTCCTTTCCGAACCGATGTGTACCATGTGGTTTCCAGCCTACAATCGCATTGTTCATAATATTGGCAATTTCTTTACCTTCCCACTGTTTCATTTCTCCGGTTCGATGTAACGCTTTATCGAACCGAATTCTTGTACATACATAATCGTCATCGTAGTCATCGAGAAATGCCTGTATGATTCCAGCATTGGTATCCTCCGGCATAAATTCTTTTTGCAGACGCTTTACCTCATTGTCCAGAATATGAACTTCTGCTTTCGACATATCTGTCATCACCGGAGCAAATCGTCTGTTTCCGGTTCTGTCCAGAGGATGGAAATTCAGATCATTTGATGTTCCGCAAAATACACACTGCCGTGGTCTGTCTTCCGGGTGAACTTCATAAGGCACAGCATAATGTCATATTTTATTCCCGGTTCATAAATTCTTGAAATCGCTGCCAGCATATGCATTTTCATTACTCCGATTGTGTATTTGCTCTTTTCTGCTCCCAGAAAATGCGGAAGCATATTTTCTATTCTTGGAATCCCGTCCCAGACCAGACTTTCCAGATAATCTCTGATTGGGTGATATTTATTTTCATCAGTATCTGTAACCGTAGGACTGTTATTTTCCGTTCCCAGGGCACCTCTTTCACAATGTCCATTCTTCCGGAAAGCTCATTTCGTTTAATCGCTTTTTTCAGCACTGGATCTAAAGGCACTGAGGACAATACTGTCAGGGTTTATGATCTAACTTAATTTTTGCATTTATAGAAAGTGTGACGAAATGGTTACTTTTAGATTAATGGAAGAAACTGATCAATATCTTATTTATTGGTATTTTCCAAATGGTGATGAAGATGAGATGCATGGAATTATACTAATTGACAAATTAAATGAAACTGTAGAAATCCAGAAAATGGCACATGATGATTTTTCCCATATTGTTATCGTAGCTGAACAAAATAAATTCAGAAATTCTGTTAATGACATGAGAAGAGAAGAAGGGCTTCCACTTTTAACGGAAGAAGAATGGCCTTCAGCAACAACTGAATTTACAAAGACTTTTTTTGCAGATCATGCAATCAGTAAAATCATAGAAGGCTACAATTCCAAAGAAATTTTAAAAGAAGGAATGTCTGCATGGTATTAAAAAGCATAAATTATATATTTTGTTATCATTCTGTTATCACAAGCAGTTGTCAGAACACTCTCCCGGCAACCGTTTTTCTATACTGTTCGTTATTCTTTTCTACCCTTTTACATATTTTCGAGCAACAGAAAAACCCGTAGAACCGAAGTTCTACGGGTATCTTACGTTTGGACACAAGTTATCTTGCGATAACAAATCTATCTGGATATTAATTACTCGATGATAGAAGCTACAGTTCCTGATCCTACTGTACGTCCACCCTCACGGATAGCGAAACGAAGACCTTCCTCCATAGCTACTGGATGAATCAGTTCAACTGTCATCTCTACGTTATCTCCAGGCATGCACATCTCTACGCCTTCCGGAAGATCGCAAACACCTGTTACGTCTGTTGTTCTGAAGTAGAACTGTGGACGGTAGTTGTTGAAGAATGGTGTATGACGTCCACCTTCATCTTTTGTCAGTACGTAAACCTGGCATGTGAATTTCTTATGGCAGTTTACTGTACCTGGTTTGATAAGAACCTGTCCTCTTTCGATCTCTGTTCTCTGGATACCACGAAGAAGAGCTCCGATGTTATCTCCAGCCTGAGCCTCATCAAGAAGCTTACGGAACATCTCGATACCTGTTACAACAGTTTTCTTAACGTCATCGTGGATACCGATGATTTCAACTTCGTCAGATACATGAAGTGTACCACGCTCTACTCTACCAGTTGCAACTGTTCCACGTCCTGTGATAGAGAATACGTCCTCTACTGGCATCAGGAACGGTTTGTCTGTAGCACGCTCTGGTGTTGGGATCCATGTGTCAACAGCGTCCATGAGTTCCATGATCTTGTCTCCCCACTCTCCGTCTGGATCTTCAAGAGCCTTAAGAGCTGATCCCTGGATGATCGGTGTGTCATCGCCTGGGAAGTCATACTCGCTAAGTACTTCACGGATCTCCATCTCTACGAGTTCAAGAAGCTCTTCGTCATCAACCATATCACATTTGTTCATGAATACAACGATGTATGGTACGTTAACCTGACGGGACAGAAGGATATGCTCTTTAGTCTGAGCCATAACTCCGTCAGTAGCAGCTACAACAAGGATAGCTCCGTCCATCTGAGCAGCTCCTGTGATCATGTTCTTAACGTAGTCAGCATGTCCTGGGCAGTCAACGTGTGCGTAGTGACGGTTAGCTGTCTCATACTCAACGTGAGCTGTAGAAATTGTGATACCACGCTCTCTCTCTTCCGGAGCTTTATCAATGTTCTCGAAATCTACAGATGCGTTACCTTCTACTCTGTGAGAAAGTACTTTTGTGATAGCAGCTGTAAGAGTTGTCTTACCGTGGTCAACGTGACCGATAGTACCGATATTACAATGCGGTTTGTTTCTTTCAAATTTAGCCTTTGCCATTTTGAATATCCTCCTTAAAAATATAGCCCGATATGGGGCAACCTAGTTTTGGTTTCGATTTTAAACCTGGCTAAGTTTGATTATATTTCAAACTTAGCCGATTTTCAAGCCTTTTATAATATTTTAGGCATTTTTATTGGATAATACCTTCTCCTGTACAGACTTCGGTACTGGCTCGTATTTCTCGAAGAACATTGAGTAGTTACCACGTCCCTGAGTTCTGGAACGAAGGTCTGTAGAGTATCCGAACATTTCTGACAGCGGAACATACGCACGTACGATCTTTCCACCACCGAGATCATCCATACCTTCGATACGTCCACGACGTGAGTTCAGGTCTCCGATGATATCTCCCATATATTCTTCAGGCATTGTAACCTCTACCTTCATGATAGGCTCAAGAAGTACAGGT
>QWCV01002214.1_pt1 | contig 16406 bp, 10 predicted proteins | sample 1972621 | NCBI WGS metagenome assembly QWCV01 (sample SAMN09866699, study PRJNA288562) | Human gut metagenome isolate pre2_stool, whole genome shotgun sequencing... | isolation source: gut | host: Homo sapiens | place: USA: California
CCGTTGGCGATGTCCCCGGCGGGGATGAGGCCCACCGAGAGAATCAGCGTGTCGCACTCCACCCGCTCCTCCGTGCCGGGGATGGGGCGGAGGCGTTCGTCGACCTGGGAGACCGTAACGGCCTCCAGACGCGCCCGGCCGTGAATATCGGTGACGGTATGGCTCAGGTACAGGGGGATGCCATAGTCGTTGAGGCATTGCTCGATGTTGCGGGGCAGGCCGCTGGGATAGGGCTGCACCTCATAGACGGCCTTCACATGGGCCCCCTCCAGGGTCATGCGGCGGGCCATGATCATGCCGATGTCACCGCTGCCCAGAATGACCACCTCCCGGCCCACCATGAGGTTGCGCAGGTTGATGTACTCCTGGGCCACACCGGCGGTGTAGATGCCCGCCGGGCGGCTGCCCGGAATGGCCAGGGCGCCCCGGGTACGCTCCCGGCAGCCCATGGTGAGAATCACCGCGTCGCCCCGGAGCTGTTTGAGCCCGGCGGGGCCGGAGGCGGTGACGGTGCGGTCGGCCTCCAGGGAGAGAACGGTGGTGTCGGTAAGGCAGGTGATGCCCAGCTCCTCCGCCTGGGCCACGAACCGCTGGGCGTACTCGGGGCCGGAGAGGGTCTCGCCGAAGCGGGTGAGGCCGAAGCCGTCGTGGATGCACTGACGGAGGATGCCGCCGGGGCGGTGCTCCCGCTCCAGCACCACCACGTCGTCGACGCCCTTCTGCCTGAGCCGGATGGCGGCGGCCAGGCCGGCGGGCCCGCCGCCGATGATTACCGCCTGATGGCGTTCCACGTTCATGCCGGCTCCCCTCCTTTCACTGACCCGGTGAACATCCAGGAGCCCTCCGGCCCCAGGTGGATGTCCCTGAAGTCCTCCCCCAGCTCCCGGTGGAGGGCCTCGGTGATGCGGGTCTCGCAGTAGCCGCCCTGGCAGCGGCCCATGGTGGCACGGGTGCGCACCTTGATGCCGTTGACGGTGTGGACGCCCAGGGGGTTGTGGATGGCCTGGAGAATTTCGGCCTTGGTGACCTTCTCGCAGCGGCAGAAGATCTCGCCGTAGTCCGGGTTCTCCGCGATGGCGGCGGCCCGCTCCTCGTCGGTCATATCGGCAAAACGGCGGATGCCGTGCCGGATGGGATCAAAGTCGGGATTGGGCTCCAGCGCCTCCTGCCGGGCGATGAGGGCCACGGCCCGGCGGGCCAGCGGGAGGGCGGAGGTGACGCCGGGGGACTCGATGCCCACCAGGTTGACCACGCCGGGCGCCTCGTCCCGGCACTCCAGCACGAAGTCCTGCACCGCGCCGGTGGCGGGGTCGATGCGCTTGGGCCGGATGCCGGCAAAATTGCGGATGAAGTAAGCGCGGTCCATGTGCTTGAACATCCGCGAACCGCTCTCAATGAGGCCGTCCATGGCGGCCTGGGTGGACTCGTAGTCCTGGAAATCCCGGGCCAATTGGCTGTCGGGCCCCACCAGTACATTTCCGTCCACGGTGGGCGTGGCGTGGGTGTCAAACGTATTGTCCGGATTGGGGGCGGGATAGACGGGAATCCTGGCAAACTGGCCCGCCAGCTTGTCAAGGACGAAGTATTCGCCTTTGACCGGCTTAATGACATAGCCGGGAATGCCCAGCTGCCCGCTGACCACGGCGGAGTTGAGCCCCGCGCTGTTCACCACCCAGCGGGTGTGGAAGTCGCCCCTGGTGGTGTGGAGCAGGTGGGTGCCGTCGGCCTGCCGGGTCTCGCCGGTGAAAGCGCAGTTGAGGTGGTACTCCGCCCCGTTGTGAACCGCGTTCTCCGCCAGGGCGATGGTGTAGAGGAAGGGGTCCAGGATACCGCTGGCCGGGCACCACATGGCGAAATTTCCGCCGGCGCTGGGGTCAAGCTCATCCATCCGCTTGCGGTCGATGAGCTCCAGGCCCTTCACGCCGTTGGCCTCGCCCCGGGCCATGAATTGCTCCAGCCGCTGCCGGTGCTCATCGGTGAAGCCCACGATGAGCTTGCCGGTGCGCTTAAAGGGGACATCCAGCTCGCGGGCTACCTGTTCGAACTCCTGGTTGCCCTCCACGGCGCAGATGGCCTTGAGGGAGCCGGTCTTATAGAGGAACCCGGCGTGGAGCATGCCGGTGTTGCGCCCACTGGTCTGGGTGCAGACGTCGCTCTCCTTCTCCAGCACGGCGATGCGCAGCTTGTACCGGGAGAGCTCCCGGGCGATGGCGCTGCCCACCACCCCACCGCCGATGATGACGACATCATAGGACTGCTGCATAGGGATGGCTCCTTTCTCCATCAAAGGAACAGGGTCAAAATGGGGACGGTGACCAGGCTGGTCAGCGTCGAGATAAACACACACTTGGAGGCGAACTGGGCGTCCGCCCCGTATTTCTGGGCCAGGATGGCGGTGGTGGAGCCGATGGGCATGCCGGTGAGCACCACGCTGACCCCGGCGGTGAGGGGATCCACCCCCAGCAGCCGCAGGGCCACGAGGCACACGGCGGGCAGCAGGAGCTGGCGCACCGCCACCAGATAGAAGCACTTGGGGTCGAACACGGTCTTGAGGGGCACGTCGGCCAGGATGGCCCCCACCAGGGCCATGGCCATGGGGGAGGTACAGGCCCCCAGGTTGTCCACGGCGGCGTCCACAAAGTGGGGCAGGGGGAGCTGGAAGAGCATCCATACCAGCCCCACCTCCACGGCGATGATGCCGGGGTTGAGCAGCACCTTCCGGACGGCCTGCTTGGCGTCGGCCTTGGTAAACAGGGAGATGCCGGCGCTCCACATGAGGATGCGGGTGGGGATGATGAACAGGGAGCCCAGAAAGAGGCCCTCGTCGCCGTAGGCGCCGCTGACCACGGGCAGGCCGGCAAAGCCGGAGTTGCTGACCAGGGTGCCGTACTGGAGGATGCTCTTCTCCTGGTATGGGAAGCGGTTGTAGAGCACCTTGCCCAGAAGCAGTGCAATGCCGGCCATGGCGGTGGCGATGAGGACGGCCACGCCCCCCTGCTTGAGGGACTCCAGGCTGAGCTCCATGTGGAAGGACTCAAAGATCATGCAGGGCAGGGTGATGAGCACCACAAAGTCGGTCAGCTTATCCCGGGCCGCGTCGTTGAAAATGCCCTTCTTGCGGCAGAAGAAGCCCACCGCCATGTAGATGAAGAGGACGGTCTGCACGTCCACCATCTTGAAAAAGCTGTCCATACTACCCCTCGATGGGGGTGAGAAGGGCCCCGTCCCCGTCAAATTCCAGCGGCTCGGGCTCAGAGCAGGCCGCCACGCCGGGCCATTTACCCGCCTTCACGTCCCTGTAATAGGCCTCGCTGAGCATGATGCGGCCGATGTGGAGGCTGTTTGGGATGCGGATGATCCGGGCGCGGCTGCGGTCGATGCCGGTGCAGGTGCGGATACACATCTGAATGGCCTCCCTGTCGTTGGCCACCACGCAGGGGATGCGGGCGGAGGTGAGGACGGTGGAGGTGAGACAGTTGGGGTACATCTTTTCCGTGTCGATTTTGTCAAAGAACCGCTTTGTGATCACGTTGGCCAGGCCCACGCCCAGGGCGTTGCCGTGGCTGGCCGCGCTCAGATCGAGAAAGCAGGTGCGCTGCACCTCCACCCCGCCGTGGGCGTACTCGGTGGAAAAGGTGCCGGTAATGTTGGGGTCCACGCCGGTGCCCGAGTAGTTCTTGCCCGTCTCGTCCACCACCAGCACGTCGCAGGCGCCCACCAGCAGGGAGGGCATCCGCTCAAAGGCAAACTGGAGCAGCTCCGGCTCCCGGGCGAGAATGTCGTCCCTGTCGATGGCCTCGATGCGGCAGGTCTCGTCATAGGCGTTCTCGATGCAGGGCAGGGCAAAGAGGATGGGGGCCCTGGCCAGAATGACCTTGGCGATGGAGGGGATGTTGGCCCCGATCTTGCCCATGCCGTCGGAGTGGACCCGCTCGGCCCCCTTCTGCTTGCCCAGGCCCACGGCGAGCATCTTGCAGGGCCCGCTCTCGTAGGGGCCGCGGAAGGCGTTGTGGGGCTTGAGGCGGCAGGAGACGATGATACCGTCGGCCTCATAGGCGTTTTTGTCCAGGTACACCGGCAGGCCGGTGTCGGAGGTGCCCAGCTCCACCACCTCCATGCTGCTGCGGATCTCACAGCCCATGGCCTCCGGGGTGATGCCGTAGCTGGCCAGCACCTCCAACTGCCCCTCGGCAGTGGCGCCGCCGTGGCTGCCCATGGCGGGCACAATGAAGGGGACGGCGCCCCTGGCCTTTACAAAGTCCACGATGGACCGGGTGATGAGGTCCACGTTGGCGATGCCCCGGCTGCCCGCCGTGATGGCGATGGACATGCCGGGCCGGATTTTGGAGCGGAAGGGCTCCCGGGACAGCTCCCCCGCCACGGCGGCGGGGATGTCTGCGGGGGCAATGCGCTCCCGGGGGAAGAGCTGCTCGGCGCGGAACATGCGGGGAATGGGCACGTCGGCCAGCAGACGGGAGACGACGCCCCCCTGTTTGATTTCCATACCAAACCGACCTTTCTCTTGTCAGGTAATAGGCGCGGGATTGAAGATGCACAGGTCGTTGTGGAAGCCGTACTGGTCGGAGTAGGGCTTCTTCACGCCGCTGGCCACGTCCAGAATCAGGTGGAACAGCTCGGCGCCCACGTCGGCGATGGTCTTCTCGCCGGTGGCGATGGGGCCGGCGTTGACGTCGATGAGGTCAAACCAGTGCTCCTTCATCTCGTTGCGGGAGCAGACCTTGATGACCGGGGCGGCGGCCAGCCCGTAGGGGGTGCCCCGGCCGGTCATAAAGACCTGAAGCCCGATGCCGCTGGCCAACTGGCAGGGCCCGCAGACGATGTCGCTGGCGGGAGTGGCGGCGTAGATCAGGCCGTGCTTATGGGGCTTCTCTGCCGGGGAGAGCACCTCCTCGATGGGGGCGGTGCCCGACTTGGCGATGGAGCCCATGGCCTTCTCTACGATGTTGGCCAGGCCGCCCTTCTTGTTGCCGGGGGTGGGGTTGGCGTCCCGGTCCACGCCGCCGGCGTCCAGGTAGTCGTCGTACCACTTCATCTCGGCGGCCAGCTTGTCCCGGGCGGCCGCGTCGCGGCAGCGGGCGGCCAGCAGATGCACTCCGTCGCGCACCTCGGTGACCTCGCTGAACAGCACGGTGGCGCCGCCCTTCACCAGCATGTCGGCGGCGTAGCCGGCGCTGGGGTTGGCGGTGAGGCCGGAGAAGGCGTCAGAGCCGCCGCACTGCATGCCGATGAGCAGCTCGCTGAGGGGCAGCTCCTCCCGGCGGCGCTCGTTGAGCCGTTTCAGCTTCCGCTCGGCCATCTCCATCAGGGCCTGCATCATGGCGTCGTGGCCCCGGTAGTTCTGGAGGGTGAGGGTGTTCTCCGGGGTGATGTCCTCCGGGGGGAGCACCATGTCGTAGGTGAGCTTTTCACAGCCCAGGCCCACCACCATCAATTCGCCGCCGAAGTTGGGGTGGCGGATGAGGTTGGTGACCGCCCGGATGGGGATGTGGGCCTCCCGGGCCTTAATGGCCACGCCGCAGCCGTAGGGGTGGTTCACTGCCACCACGCCGTCCACATTGGGGTACTTGGGCAGCAGCTCCCGCTTGATGCGCTCCACCGCCACGTTGACCACACCGGCGGCGCACTGGACGGTGGTGACAATGCCCAGCAGGTTGCGGGTGCCGGCGGGGCCGGTTTTGTTGCGGTAGCCCATCCAGGTTCTGCGGGGCGGATCGGGCAGCTCTTCCATTGGGACGACGCTGGTCCCGTAGGGCATGTCGTCCAGGCCGGGGGACTGAGGCAGATCCAGCATGTGCTCGTTGATCCAGGCCCCAACGGGGATGGGGGCCTTGGCGCAGCCCAGCACCACGCCGTAGCGGACCACCTCTCCCCCCTTGGGAATGTCAGTCAGGGCGATTTTGTGGGCCTGGGGGATGTCCTCCCGGGTGACGACGCCGGGCATGACCCCGGTGCCGCGGGGGATGTCGTGGACCGCGATGGCTACGTTGTCCGCGTCCTTGACCTTGATGTAAAGCGGTGCGCTCATAGACGAATTACTCCCTTTTGGCCGATGTCATTCCACCGGACGCGGGGCGCGCCGGACGGAATGACATCGAGGTGTTATGATGATTACTGCTTGCCGGAGAGCTCCTTCTCCTGGCGCTTGGCCTTGCGGTTGTCCAGAACGGCGTAGACCACGGACAGGATGATCAGCGCCCAGATAACCCAGCCCATGGGACGCACGAACAGGCCGGTCAGGGAGCCGTTATAAGCGGTGAGCACCTGAATGAAGTAGTCCTCCAGGTCGCCGCCCAGAATGAAGCCGATGAGGAAGCAGGACACGGGGAAGTGGAACTTCTTGATCAGAAGGCCCACAATGCCGAAGAGCAGCAGGCACCACACGTCGAACATGCGGCCGTTGAGGGTGGCGTAGGCGCCCACGGTGCACATCATGAGCACCACGGGGTACAAGCGCTCCTGGGGAATGAGGACGATCTTCGCCAGCAGCTTTACCGGGAAGAACATGACCAGGTACATCAGGATATTGCAGCACAGCAGGGCCACCAGAATGGTGTTCCAGATCACCGGATTGTTGGTGATGAACAGGGGGCCCACCTGAATGCCCTGGAGCATGAAGGCGCCGATCAGGACGGCGGTGGTGGAGTCGCCGGGAATACCCAGGCTCAGCAGGGGCACCAGGGCGCCGCCGGTCAGGCCGTTGTTGGAAGTCTCAGAGGCGATCAGGCCCTCGGGCACGCCGGTGCCCAGCAGCTCGGGGTGCTTGGACCAGCTCTTGGCCTGGGAGTAGGCGATCAGGGAGGCCGCGGAGCCGCCCACACCGGGCAGGATGCCCATGAAGGTGCCCAGCAGGGCGGAGCGGAACACATTGATGATCTGCCCCTTGAAGTCGTGGAGAAGGCTGAACTTGACGTTGTTCTTGACCTCCAGCGTATCATCCTTGCTGTAGGAGGCGTGCATGCCAGTCTCACACTGCTGGAGCATCTCGGAGACGGCGAACAGGCCGATGAGCACGGGGAAGAGCTGGAAGCCGCTCTGCATCTGGCTCTCCAGGAACTCAGGGACCATGCGGTATTCATTGTTGACGGAGAACTGGTTCATCATGGCTACCAGCACGCCCAGCATACCGATCCACAGGCCGCGGAGCATCTGGCCCCGGGACAGGGCGGCGATGACGGTGAGGGCGAAGAGGATGATGAGGAACTTCTCCACGGCGGAGAACTTGATGGCCCAGCCGGCCAGGATGGGAGTGAAGAGGGCCAGCACCACCAGGGAGATCATGCCGCCCATGAAGGAGGAGGTGACGCCGATTTTCAGGGCGCGTTCTCCCTCGCCCCGCAAGGCCATTGGGTGTCCGTCGAAGGTCGTACACACCGACGACGGGGTGCCGGGAATGTTGATGAGGATGGCGGGGACCAAGCCGCCGGAGATGCCGCCCACATAGAGGCCCAGCAGCAGATAGAGGGCCATCTCCATGGAGTAGGCGTAGGTCAAGGGGAGGAACACGGCCACGGCCATGGTGGCCGTCATGCCGGGGATGGCGCCGAAGATGATGCCGATGACGACGCCGAACAGGGCCACGGCGATGTACTCCGGGCCGATCACGAAGGGCAGTTCAAATCCCATGAATCACACCAGCCTTTCTTTAGTAGAGAATGAAGCCCAGGGACGGAATCTCAATGGTGAGGAGACCGGAGGGCAGGGTGATGGCGAACGCGGTGCCGAACACAACGCTGATGATCAGGCAGGCCACCACGGAGATGATCAGGCTGGTGATGTGGTACCTGGGGTTTTTCAGCTGCGCCTTGTTGGCAAACAGGGTGTTGAACAGGAACAGGCAGATGATGGACCAGAAGGTGAAGCCCAGCTTGTCCAGCAGGAAGAAGTAGACCACCATCAGGGCGATCGTACCCCAGAATTTGAACTTGTCGTAGTGTTCCACGAAGAAGCGGCCGGGCTTGACAAAAAAGCCCTTGCCCGCCTTGATCCGGGCCCGCCCCTCCAGGGCGATCAGCAGGACGCCCAGAATCACCAGAATTCCAATGGTGATGATGGGGAAAATCCAGTGCTGGGTTGAATACTCCACATTGATACGCATCTTATTACCTCTCTTTCGCAGGGTGGTATCACAGAATATCACCCCGCTGAAGCGCCAACCGCCGGCTGGGCTTCAACGGGGTGACACTCCAACAGATATTAGGTCAGCTCGTCCAGGCCGGGGGCCACGTCGATGATCTCCTGGCCGATGTCCCGCTTGTCGCTGATGAACTGGCGGGAGGCCTCCAGATCCGCCTCCTCGGCGGTGACGGCGCTGTAGAGCAGGCCGGCCATCTCAGCCTGGAAATCGGGGTTCTCACAGACCTTCTGCATGGCGGCGGCGATCTCATTCAGAATGCCCTCGTCCATGTCCTTGGGGAAGAGCATGAAGAAGTCCTTGTTGAAGTCGAAGGGCTCGCCGTTGAAGGTGATGCCGTCGTCGGCCATGGAGATAACGCCGCTGCCCTCCAGGTTGCCGCAGGTGTCAAAGAGCTTCATGGCCAGCTGGGCGTCCACGCCCTCCTTGGTGAACTCCACGCAGGAGGAATAGTCGGCGTAGATGATGTCGGTGTTGCCGTCCCAGAGGCGCTGCTTCTTTTCGTCGGTGGTGCCGCCCACCAGGGCCTTGATGCGGCTGGCCACCTCGTCGCCGTACTGCTCCTGAACCCACATATACCACACCACAAAGTCCAGGTGGGAGGCGGAGCCGGACTCAATGTTCACCCGCAGCTCCTCGCCGGGGTTATCGGCCAGCCACTGGGCGGCCTCATTCAGGTTGTTGTAGGGTGCGTCGGCCTTGGCCACAAAGCAGCCGCCGGGGTTGACGCCGATGCGGGGGCCGACGGTCAGGTTCTCCAGGGCGTAGTCCTCACTGACCGCGCCGAAGAGTACGCTCAGGAACGCCATGTCGTGGAACATCATGATGGTGGTGCCGTCGCCCTTGGCCTTGGAGATGGTGTCCAGCGCCTGGGCGTTGCCGATGGCGTCCACCTTGCCGTTGAAGCCCATCTCCTCGCCCAGATAGCGAGTGACCATGTCGGCGATCATGTAGGAGTCGCCGCCGGTGGAGGTGGAGCCGATGACCACGCGGACGCGCTTGCCCTTCAGGCTGCTCTCGCCGGAGGCGGCGCTGCCGGTCGCCTCAGTGCCGGGATCGCCGGTGGAGGGAGTGCCGGTTTCCGTGTTAGAGGGGGTGCCGCCGCAGCCGGCCAGCAGGCCGACTGCCATGGAGGCGGAAAGAAGCAGAGCGGTCAGTTTCTTGAACTTCATTGTTCGATTCCTTCCTTTCATTCAGTTCATACACTGGGGATGTTCCGTGCGTGCTTGCGGGGGATGGGGGCGCTTCACTACCGTGGCACTATGATAGCAGGCCGCAGCATGGGTTTTCCATTCGCAAAAGGCAATGAAATGGGAGAGTAAATTTGTAAACTCTGTGTGGGTTTCAGAAAAATGAATTTAAGATTTCAAAAATACCCGTTCTGCGTTTCAAATATGGAATATTTGTTTCGCTTAAAACTGTAAATTTATAGAAATTATCGGTTGATTTTTATAGTTTGTCAGAAAAAACAAGTAAAATTTGTGCAAAACAGATAAGGACGGGCGCGGTTCGCCCTCCGCCTGCTGCTCCTTGTGCGGAACAAAAATCTCTGTTACACTGAACATGAATACAAAGTTTTTGTACCGTTCTGGTCAAAAGGAGTGTCACACCATGAAATCAGAATCTGCGGAGCTGGTAAGCGGCCTCATCCGCCAATACCGCCGCCTGCGCCTGCTCTACCTGGGTTATCTGGCGGCGGCCGTCCTGGCGCTGGTCTTCTTCTTTGTGGACAAGCGCGTTACCCTGGCGCTGGTGGCGGCCAGCCTGGTCTACCACCTGGTGGTGGTACGGAGGGCGGGGAAGGCCTACCAGCGGGCCTTTGTCCACGCCTGCGGCCAGTGTACCCTGGCCCGGCGCCTTCAGGACGCCCGCCACACCGAAGCGCCCACCCTGGAGGAGGGGGAGCTGCGCCGCGCCCGCCTGGTCGCCGCCAACGACGCCAAGGGCTCTGTCCTGGTGCGGGAGGGCGGCTCCGGTACCTACCACGGCCGCCGTGTGCGCCTGGGTGACGCCGGGTTTACCCATTCCTTCTCCATGGAGGGGAAAACCCACCACGAGTTCGTGGTGGGCACCTGGGTGACGGTGGAGCTAGGGAAGGACACCGGGCTGAACTGGCGGCTCATCCACGAGCGGGTGATGATGAAGCCGTCCCGGGACGCCATGCTGCGCCGGGAGAGCGGGCTGCGGCGGGCGGTGGGCTTCGGCCCCGGCTGGATGGAGGACGGCACCTGGTTTGCCCTCCGGCCGGAGGGCAAACCCGACGTGCCCGGTGACGCCTTCCTCGCCGCCCTGTGCCGGCTGTCCGCCGCCACCGACAAGCCCCTGGCCGTCTGCGTCCAGGGAGACCGTCTCCATGTCTTTGTCACCAACCGTATCCTGGGCCAGAAGGTATCCAGCCGCGTCCCGCCGAGCGCCGCCGTGGCCGAGGTGGATTTTCTCCCCGAGCTGGACGGAATTCTCAAGGCCTCGGACGCCCTGGTATAAAACTTCATGCGCCAAGAGCGCACCACGAAAACGGGCAAAGGCTTGTGGCGCATGAAGTTTATGCGCATATGGGCCGTCCAGGCCCATGCGCTTTGATTTCATGGCCGTGCCGCTGAAAGCGGCACATGGCCAATTTTGCTATGCTTTTGCATAGCAAACAGCAGACAGGGTGCGCCCCCCGGTATCGCCGGGGGCGCACCCTGTCTGCTGTTGGGTCAGCCCTCGAATCGGTCGCGGATGCCATACTGCTTCATCCGCCGCCAGAGGGTGGTTTTGCTGATGCCAAGCTCGGCGGCGGCCGCGGCCCGGCTGCCGCCGTTGCGGGAGAGCACCTCCGCCAGCCGGGCGGCCTCGGGGGAGACGGCGGCGGGGAGGGCCTGCCCCTGGGCGCGGACCACCGGGAGGGGATAGAGCTCCTCCAGCAGGGAGCGCACATAGCCGTCGTTTACCGTGCGGGCGGGGGCGGTGAGCACCATGCGCTCCAGAAAGGCGCGGAGCTGGATATAGTTGCCCGGCCAGGGGTAGTCCATGAGCAGCCGCCGGGCCTCCCTGGTGAGCACCACATAGCGGTTGAACTTCACCACGCAGTCGTCCAGGCACATGTCGATGGCCTGGTTCAGATCGTCCGGGCGGGTGCGCAGGGGCGGCAGGCTCAGCCGCAGGGGGGTGAGCAGATAGTAGAGCTCGGGCTGAAAGACGCCGGCCTCCAGCTTGGGGGCCAGGTCCCCGGTCAGGGAACCGATGACCCGCGCCGCCACCGGGGTGGGGGTGTTCTCGCCCTGCACATGCACCACGCCCTCGCGGAGCAGACGGCAGAGCACCCGCTGCCCGCCGGGCGTGAGCTGGTCCAGGTTGTCCAGATAGAGCGTTCCGGTGTCCGCCGCCTTGCCCGCCCGGGACAGGGCGGCTTCCTGCTCAGGGGAGTGGGCCGCGCAGTCGAAGGTCACGAAGGGGCCCTTGGAACAGGGGCTGGCGTTGTGGATGCTCTGGGCAAAGAGGGACTTGCCGCTACCCACCTCGCCGTAGACCAGGATGGGCTGCCCGGTTTCGGCAAAGGTGCGGGCCAGCTTTACCAGGCGGGACATCTCCCGGCTGGTGTGGTTCACGTCTTCAAACCGGCCGTGAGCCAGATAGCGCTGAAGCCGGTAGCGTTCCCGCAGAGCCCGCTCTCCCTGGCGCTCCATCTTCTGCATCTCATAGAAGGAAAATACCATGCCCTCCCCGGCGTCCCAGTCCGCCACGGGGGCGGCATTGGCCACCACGTGCACCCCCGCCACGTTGAGCACGGAGAAGTAGAGCTCCCGCCGCTGGGCCAGCGCGTCGGCCCAGAACTCGGCGTCCTCCCGGGGCATCAGCGTGGAAAGAGGGAGTCCCACCAGCTTCTCCCGCTCCTGCTCCAGGATCTTACAGGCCACGTCGTTGCTCTGGACGATGATTCCCCGGGCGTCCAGCTCCAGAATCCCGTTGAAGGAGTAGTCCAGCAGAACTTGCAGATGGGCCGTGTTGCGGCGCTCGGCGTCGGCGACCTGCCCCACGTTGCGGGCGTGGAGCAGGCTGGTGCGCAGGGAGTCCTCCGTCCCGTCGAAAAAGAGGGTGCGCTTGCCCAGCCGGCGGCAGTAGGCATTGACAAAGTCGCCGCCCAGAATGACATCCATCCCGTCGGCCACCGCCTGCTCCGCCCCGCGCTCCATCTCCGACAGGCCGGAGATAAAATAGGTGTGCAGCTCTATGTCGAAAATCTCCTCAAAGCCCTGAATATTCCCCACCATGTTGGGGATGGTCACCACGCCGATCTTCGGCCGCTCCAGATGGGAGACCAGGCTGCGGGCCCGGTGGAGCAGCCGGGCGATCTCCAGGCCGGTGAGCTGGATCTCCACCACCGGGAAGTCGGTGTGCTCCTTGAGAATGGACGCCTGGCGGCCTCGGGCCACCAGGATGTCGGCGCCTGTGCGCCGACAATCCTCCATGAGGTCTAGAATCCGCTCGGTGGCGACGGACTGGTTGAGCACCACATCCATCTCCAGCTCCCGGGCGATCCGCCCGGCGGGCTCCACCATCTCCTCACGGGGGAGCAGGAGCGCAAATCTCGCCATGTCGATTCCTCCTTCTGCTTCGTTCTCATCTTACCCCAAGGAAAGGCCGGTTGTAAAGATTGTAAAGCGGGAGATGGCGCGGCTGAAAAATCTCATGCCAGAGGGTTCAGAGAGAAGGAGCGTGTGAAGGGAGCTGCCAGGGTTCCCTTTGGCATGGAATCAAACGGCGCGGCCGGGACAGAGAAAATCCGTCCCGGCCGCGCCGTGTCTCTGAAACGATATGTGGAATCGCAGGGAAACCGGAAATCAGCGGACCAGGCAGGGGCGCTTGGGATCGAAGGTCCAGCCGGGGATCAGGTACTGCATGCCAACGGCGTCGTCCCGGCCGCCCAGACAGTTGTCCAGGTAGAGCTGGTGGGCCTTCTGGAGCTGCTCCCGGTCCAGCTCCACGCCCAGGCCGGGCCGCTCCGGCAGATTGATGCAGCCGTCCACGATCTGCAGCGGCGCCCTGGTCAGGCGCTCCAGCCCCTCCTGCCAGATCCAGTGGGTGTCGATGCCGTTGAGCTTGCCGGGCACCGCCGCGGCGCACTGGGTCATCATGGCCAGGGAGATATCGAAGTGGTTGTTGGAGTGGCAGCCCCACATCAGGCCGAAATCATTGCACATCTGGCCCACCCGGACGGAGCCCGCCATGGTCCAGAAGTGAGGGTCGGCCAGGGGGATATCCACACTGCGCAGGGCGATGCAGTGGCGCATCTCCCGCCAGTCGGTGTCAATCATGTTGGTGGCGGTGGGCATGCCGCTCTCCTGGCGGAACTCCGCCATAATTTCGCGGCCGGAGAAGCGGCCCTCGGCGCCGCAGGGATCCTCGCAGTAGGCCAGAACCTTCTTCAGCTCAGGGGCAAGGGCCAGCGCGTCCTTCAGCAGCCAGCCGCCGTTGGGGTCCAGGGTAATGCGGGCCTTGGGGAAGGCCTCCTTCAGAGCTTGGACGGCCTTCAGCTCCTCCCTGCCCTCCAGCACGCCGCCCTTGAGCTTGAAGTCTTCAAAGCCGTACTTTTCATAGGTGGCCCTGGCCAGCGCCACAATGGCGTCGGGGGTCAGCGCCTCCTCGTGGCGCAGGCGGTACCAGGCGCAGTCGGAGTCGGGCTCGGAGTGGTAGGGCAGATCGGTCTTTTTGCGGTCGCCCACGTAGAACAGATAGCTCAGAAAGCGAACCCTGTCCCTCTGGATGCCGTCGCCCAGCAGGGCGGCCATGGGCACCTCCAGATATTGGCCCAGCAGGTCCAGCAGGGGAGTCTCCACCGCGGTGACCACGTGCACGCCGGTGCGCAGGTCAAAGGTCTGCTGGCCCCGCACGTCGTCCTTAATATTGGTCGTGAGCCACTCGTTGAGCCTCCGCAGGGTCATCTTGTAGTCGGCCACGCTGGTGCCCTCCACCAGGTGCTTCACGTTCTCCAGGGCGCGGGTGATTTTCTGGCCGCCGGGGACCTCGCCAATGCCGGCATTGCCCCGGTCGTCAGTGAGCACCACAATGTTGCGGGTGAAATAGGGGGCGTGGGCGCCGGAGAGGTTGAGCTCCATACAGTCCTTGCCGGCCACGGGATAGACCTCCATGGCGGCCACTTTGGGGGTATTGGCCATTACAATGCACTCCTTTGTTCCAATTCAGGTGAGTTGGCGGATACGCCTCGGTAGTGAGCGGCCCGGCCCTCCCTTCAGGACGGAATACATTCCTGACACTGTGGCTGCATTTTATCACGGCCCTCCCAAGAAGGCAAACGGATTAAACTGATCGCTCAATTAGGAAAACTAATTTATTTTGATATTTTGCCATAGTGTTTCTAATCCTGCTGTCCCTGCGGCATCGAACCCCACCACGGGCGCGCTTATCCGCTTTTTCTGTTAAAGTGATTAAAAAAACGAATTTGAGTGCCGAATAGTTTGGTGGTAAGATCCAAATATGCTGCTGGTGTTTCCACTGCTTTAGCTTCACGACCGAACGCCATCCACAAGAAAAAAGGAGGAATCTCTGTATGAAGCACCGCATTCAAATGAGAGCCGCCGCCTCGGCGCTGGCCGCATGCATATGCCTGTCGGTTCTGCCCGGCGCGCTGGCCGCAGAACCCGGACGGGTCAAGGCCCCCGGCAGGACGGAGATGGAGCACGGGCCAGTGAGCACCGAGTTTGCCAGTACTCGCCTTGCTTTTGCGGTCTCTGATCCGGTGACCAACGCCGACGATACCGTTACGCTGGACGTAGCCTACGCCGACAGCCAGGGCACCAAGCACGAGAGGGTCACCCCCACCGGCATGACCGAGACCGACGTGGCGCTCATTACGGTGGCGGACAATCCGGTGGCTGCCGGCTCCACCATTGAACTGTGCTACAACGAACAGGGTGAGCTGATCAACATCAAAAATATCTACTCGGCGTACATGTCCGACCTGGGCACCGTCTATTTCGATACCATGAAGTACGGTGCCGAGCTCTCCCCGGTGAACGGCGAACCCGGCGCCATGCTGGCCACCGGCTGGCTCACCGCCAAGTCGGGCAATCAGATCACCGTGGGCGACCTGGATCTCTTTGACGAGACCTACACCCTGGCCCCGGACGTGAAGGTCTACGAGTTCAACACCGACACCAGCACCCTCACGGCTAGGCGGCTCAGCGACGTACCCGTCACTCAGAAAACCGACGGCGAATTCTACAAGACCGCCAACCGTCAGCAGGTTATGGTGGTCTTTGACCAGAACTACCGCAACGCTGAACAGGCCGAGGTGGTGGAACTGTACTACATCACCCCCCAGCCCACCATTGACGAGAAGTACCTGTATCCCACTGACCACATGCCCATCGACAGCTTTATGACCGAGAACGACGGCAAAACTGTGGCCAAGCCCACGGCGGCCGCATGGCTCACCGCCACGGAGTCCTTTGCCATCATCCCTGACCGGCTGTACTACGTGGGCGACAACGAGGTGGCCATCTATCTGACCCAGGCCGACGACGGTACCCTCATCCTCCTAGACGCGGGCTGGCCCGCCAGTGGGTACCAGTACTGGCGGAACATAGAGGCCATGGGCTTCGACCCCAGAGACATTGACTATATCCTCCTGACTCACGGCCACGGCGATCAGTACGGCACCGGCGCCGAGCTGGACACCATGATCAAAAACGCCGGTGGAGACCCCGTGGTTTACGAGTGCTACGAGGACACCTACGGTTACGATATCTACGGCTTCCCTGAGATCACCGGTATCATTGAGGATACCCCGGTACTCAACGCCGTGGACAAGTTCTACATCAATGATACGTGGATGGAGTTTGACGGCAGCGTGCGCATCAAACCCGTTCTTACCGCCGGCCACACCAACGGTACTGACTCATTTATCTTCGAGCTGACCGACCCTGCCACCAACGAGACGCTCACTATCTCCTACCTGGGCGGCTACGGCGTCAACGGCAACACCAAGTACGACCCCGACGACGACCCGGAGAACCGGGGTTATCTGCGCCTGTCCTTCCAGTACGGCCTGCGCTACCTGCAGCAAACTGTGGAGCCGGACTACATGATTCCTCAGCACACCAACCAGTACCCCATGCTGGAGATCAACAAGGCCGCCGAGGAGAAGGGCATCCCCTTCCTGGAGGCCGTGAACCGCGGCAGCTATGAGTGGGTAAACTTCCTGGAAAAGCGCCAGGCGGTTATCACCTACGAGGATTACTACCAGAACTGG
>QWCV01002220.1_pt1 | contig 16347 bp, 9 predicted proteins | sample 1972621 | NCBI WGS metagenome assembly QWCV01 (sample SAMN09866699, study PRJNA288562) | Human gut metagenome isolate pre2_stool, whole genome shotgun sequencing... | isolation source: gut | host: Homo sapiens | place: USA: California
ACATTTCTGTTGTGCAAGAAATATGTACAATAAAATGAATTTTGTCGCTTTGCAAGCAAAATCCCACTAAACCCTATAGGTTGCGGATTTGAGGAAAAAAAAAGGGCTTAAGCTTTTTGGGCTTAAGCTCCTTTTTTATGATGGGCGCTTTCCTTGCGCTTTCTTTTTCGCTTTCTTAGCGCTTTTTATTGCTTCGATAACCAGTCTTTATCCTTCTGGTCTTCTTCGAAATCTTTTTCTGAGAAGAGGTTGGTCTGACCAGTCAGTTCGTCAATCACCTGTTGCTCGCTTTTGCCAGCATCTGGATCAAGGTTTTCACCTTCATTCTCTGAGTCAGAACCATCCGGTTCCTCATCATTATCCTCAGAAGGAGGTTCTGGGAATCGGGTTGGTTCCAGTTCCTCGATACTTTCAATCTTCCATGTCGTGAGGCGCTTACCCTTTGCCTTGAAACTCTTCTGCGCAATGAACTGCTCGGCATCGATTTCTTCGGCAGGACGGATGGTATCCACACCGCCATAAGTAACCTTGATGCGTGGATAAACCGTATCGGTAAGCAAGATGAGCTTGCAGTTAGGGTTCTCTCCCATGAAATTCTGATGGCGCTTGGTGGCATCCATCGTGAATCGCTTGATGTATGGATATCCCTGATTGTCGGCATCGTAGAGAATTGCTGTCCATATCTTATGTTCATCCCATTTCTCTAAGCGGATGATGTTGTCCTCGTAGTGGTTGTTGACATCGAAATTGGTGATGTAGAATTCACCGTTGTCGAGTACTACCAAGATAGAATCATCATCATTGAATTCGCCCAGGAAGCGGCCGTTCTCATCGTAGTTGATGCGGTTTACGTCTGGGTCGAACCAAACCTTTCTGCCTCCTAACGTACTGTGGCCGTGACTCTTCAGACCGATGCGGCGAATGGTGCGCTTGGTAAGGAGATTACCTTTGGCAGCACGCCCCTTGATCAGAATGTCTGAGAAATCCTTCTCCAGGAAGATGCTCTGGCGCTTCTTCGTCAGGTCTGGCTCCATCGTACACTTGATGATTTCAGCTTCTCCATTCGGGTTGGCGGTGAAATAGATAACGCGGCTGCCAGCTGTGCCCTGGGTGATGTCATACAACTTGTCGCGGGTCATGGCGGTTACATTGAATCGCTTGATGAAGTAATCGCCTTGTTTGCCGTCGCGGTAAACACAGTTGTAGATGGTGCGCTTGTCGTTCTTCTTGAATACCTGTACATGGAGGATATTCTTGCCAACGAATATTTTGTCGGCTACCTTGGTGACTTTAAACTTACCATCCTTATAAAAGATGATGATGTCATCGAGGTCGGAGCAGTTGCATACGAATTCATCCTTCTTCAAACCTGTACCAACGAATCCTTCCTGACGGTTGATATAGAGTTTCTGGTTAGCCTCTACCACCTTAGTCACCTCAATGGTATCAAAGTTTCTGATTTCTGTTTTGCGAGGATGGTTCTTTCCATACTTGCCCTTGAGATATTCAAACCAGTTGATGGTTACATCGGTCATGTGAGCCAGGTCGTTCTCAATCTCAGCAAGTTCAGCCTTAATCTTCATCAGCAGTTCGTCTGCCTTATCCTTATTATATTTAAGGATCCGCTGCATCTTGATTTCCAGAAGTTTGAGGATGTCCTCGCGGGTAATTTCCCGATGGAAGGCATATTCTACCATACCCTTACCGTCTACTTCGGCAGTAAAGAGTTTGTCTTTGAATGGTTCGAGTTTTGAGTCGATGAAGGCAACAACCTCATCCTGACTCTTACTCTGCTCAAACTTTCGCTCCTTGTAGATGCGTTCTTCGATGAAAATCCGTTCGAGAGAAGAGAAGAAGAGCTGTTCCTCCAATTCACCCTTTCTGATCATCAGTTCCTTGCGCAGCAATCCCATAGTGCGGTCTACGCTGTGGCGCAACACATCGCTGATGGTGAGGAATACAGGCTTGTTGTCTTCGATGACACAGCAGTTGGGCGAGATGTTGATTTCGCAATCGCTGAAAGCGTAGAGTGCATCCATCGTTTTATCTGATGAGGTTCCTGGTGCCAGATGCACAAGAATCTCAACATTTGCCGAAGTAACATCATCTACCTTGCGTGCCTTAATCTTACCCTTTTCTACCGCTTTGGTGATAGAATCGATGAGGCTGCCTGTAGTCTTGCTGAATGGTATCTCGCTGATAACGAGTGTCTTGTTGTCGAGCTTGTCTATCTTGGCTCTTACCTTCAATGCACCACCTCGCTGTCCATCATTGTATTTACTTACATCGATTGCACCGCCTGTAGGGAAGTCGGGATAGAGTTGGAAAGGCTCGCCCTTGAGATAGTGGACGGCAGCATCGCAAATCTCATTGAAATTATGTGGCAAAACCTTACTGCTCAATCCCACGGCAATACCCTCGGCACCTTGTGCCAGGAGCAGCGGGAATTTGGCAGGGAGCGTGATAGGCTCCTTGTTTCTGCCATCATAAGAGAGTTGCCAGTCGGTGGTTTTAGGATTGAAAACCACATCGAGAGCAAACTTAGAGAGGCGTGCCTCGATATATCGGGGAGCAGCGGCACGGTCGCCCGTAAGAATGTTTCCCCAGTTACCCTGAGTATCGATGAGCAGGTCTTTCTGTCCCATCTGTACCAAAGCATCTCCGATAGACGCATCACCGTGAGGGTGAAACTGCATGGTATGTCCCACGATATTGGCAACCTTGTTGTATCTTCCGTCGTCCATGCGCTTCATAGAGTGGAGGATGCGTCGCTGTACCGGTTTCAAACCATCCTCAATATGAGGAACGGCACGTTCGAGGATAACATACGATGCATAGTCGAGGAACCAGTTCTGATACATTCCGCTGAGGTGATGTACAGCAGAAGCATCGAATCGGTTCACCGGCTTATAATCGGAATGTTTCTCGGTCGAAATCTCCTCGTTGTCATCTTCCGCAGCATTCTGTTCAGATTCTGCAGAAGAATTTTCCAAATTTGGCGATTTTTCCTCTTCAAGACCGTTTTTATCTTTAATTTCGTCGCTCATATATAGCTTTTAATACTTATTTTATTAATTTATGGCAAAAATACAACAATTTTTCGAGAAAAAAGAGTATCTTTGCCGAAAATTTGAAAAAAATAAGATTTAATCATGGCACAGGAAGATGTTTTTAAGAAAATTGTAAGCCATTGCAAGGAATATGGCTTCGTGTTCCCAAGTAGTGAAATTTATGATGGCTTGGCTGCCGTTTATGACTATGGTCAGAATGGTGTTGAGCTCAAAAACAATATCAAACAGTACTGGTGGCAGAGTATGGTATTGTTGCACGAGAACATTGTTGGTCTCGATGCAGCTATCTTCATGCACCCTACAGTATGGAAGGCATCTGGACACGTAGATGCTTTCAATGACCCATTGATTGATAACCGCGATTCAAAGAAGCGTTATCGTGCCGATGTGCTCATCGAGGATCACATGGCTAAGTATGAGGAGAAGATTGCCAAGGAGATTGCCAAGGCTAAGAAGCGTTTCGGCGATAGCTTTGATGAGGCTCAGTTCCGTGCAACTAATCCTCGCGTTCTGGAGAACCAGAAGAAGTTTGATGATCTCCATGCCCGCTATACTGAGGCTATGCAGGGTCCTAACCTGGAGATGCTGAAGCAGATTATCGAGGATGAGGGTATCGTCTGCCCTATCAGCGGTACCAAGAACTGGACTGATGTCCGTCAGTTCAACCTGATGTTCTCTACCCAGATGGGTGCTGCCAGCGATGCTACAAGCAAGGTATATCTCCGTCCTGAGACAGCTCAGGGTATCTTCGTAGATTATCTGAGCGTTCAGAAGACCGGCCGTATGAAGTTGCCATTCGGTATCTGTCAGATTGGTAAGGCTTTCCGTAACGAGGTTGTAGCCCGTCAGTTCGTATTTCGTATGCGTGAGTTCGAGCAGATGGAGATGCAGTTCTTCTGCCAGCCTGGTACTGAGATGAAGTGGTTTGAATATTGGAAGAAGGTTCGTCTGGCTTGGCACGAGGCTCTCGGTATGGGTAATGAGAACTACCGTTATCACGATCACGAGAAACTGGCTCACTATGCCAATGCTGCTACCGACATCGAGTTTAAGATGCCATTCGGCTTCAAGGAGGTAGAGGGTATCCACAGCCGTACCAATTTTGACCTTTCTCAGCACGAGAAGTACAGCGGCCGTTCTATCAAGTACTTCGATCCAGAGAAGAACGAGAGCTATGTACCTTACGATGTAGAGACATCTATCGGTGTAGACCGTATGTTCCTCAGCGTAATGTGCCACTCTTACTGCGAGGAGAAGCTGGAGAATGGCGAGACACGTGTTGTTTTGCGTTTGCCAGAGGCTTTGGCACCTGTTAAGTGTGCTGTGTTCCCATTGGATAAGAAGTATGGTTTGCCAGAGTTGGCACACGAAATCGTTGACGAACTGAAGTTCCACTTCAATACTCACTATGGCGATCCTAAGGATTCTATCGGTAAGCGTTATCGCCGTCAGGATGCTATCGGTACTCCATTCTGTATCACCGTAGACCACGAGACTCCAAACGATCATAAGGTAACTCTGCGTTATCGTGATACCATGGAGCAGGAGCGCGTAGCTATCTCTGATCTTCGCAGCATCATCGAGGAGCGCGTAAGCATCACTAGCGTATTGAAGAAGCTTGGCAAGGAAATCAAGAACTTCTAATTAATCAAATATATCTAGATGAATCTTAAGAGTTTGAAATATTTCTTCTTCCTCATGATGGCAGTGATCACACTGTCATCATGTAGCGAAGATGATGATAATGTCTCGGAATATGCCAACTGGCAGGAGCGTAACGAGCAGGCTTTTGCCGATACATTGGCTTATGCCAGAAAGATGGGTGAAGCTAACGGCTGGTACGTTTATAAGAACTGGACGTTCGAAAACCAGACTCCGACGAACAAAGATCAGAATGGTAATTTAGTGACCCTTCCTTATAAGGATTGCGATAATATCATCGTTCATGTTCTGAAGAAGGGAGAGGGTACAACTTCTCCTATCCTTACCGATTCGGTACAGGTGAGCTATCGTGGCCGTTTCATTCCTACTGATAATTATAAGGAAGGTTACGTCTTCGACCAGAGTTTTACGGGTACTTTTGATGCTGCTACAGCTAATCCTATCCGTAGTGTGGCCGGTGGATTTATCGATGGCTTTACCACCGCATTGCTCAAGATGCATCCGGGCGACCATTGGCAGGTGTTCATTCCATACCAGCTGGCTTATGGCGAGAGCGGTAATTCTTCAATCCAAGGCTATTCAATGCTCCGTTTTGAGATGGTGCTCAAGAGTTATAAGAGAGCTTCTGGCAAGAAGTGGATTACTAAATAATAAGAATAAAGATTTAGAGAAAAGTATGTGCATATGTTTGAAATGATATATGCACATATTTTTTTGTATGAGCGATATACGAGAAATTAATTTATGCTTTATAGCAAGAAGACAGATTATTTGATGGAGTCGATTCGCCTGGGTAGGGAGATGGATCGGCGCGAGAAACTCAATCTTATTGTAGGGTTGAGTATACCTTCTATGCTGGCTCAGATTTCTACGGTGATGATGTTCTTCATTGATGCTTCTATGGTGGGGCATCTGGGAGCAGAGGCTTCTGCCAGTATCGGATTGATAGAGTCAACTACCTGGCTTATAGGTAGCTTGCTCAGTGCAGCTGCTACTGGCTTTTCTGTACAGGTAGCTCATTTTATCGGAGCTAATGATTTTGCAAATGCCCGTCAGGTGTTTCGTCATGCGCTGATTTGCGGTGTGGCGTTCAGCATTTTTGTTTCTCTTCTCTGTGTCGGCATTCATGCTTATCTGCCTTATTGGCTGGGTGGAGGTGCTGATATAGCCACCAATTCCTCTCGCTATTTTCTGATATACGGTCTGGTACTTCCATTCGTTTTCCTTTATCACATATCCGAAATGATGCTGAAATCGGCGGGCAATATGCATACGCCTAGTGTGATGGCAGTATTGATCTGCATCTGCGATGTGATATTCAATTACCTGTTTATCTATATCCTGAAGTTGGGTGTTGTGGGGGCTGCCTTAGGAACGGCGATGGCTTATGTCTGCATCTCTCTGCCTAATCTTTATCTTGCAGGTTTCAAGAATAAGATACTGAATCTCCGTCAGGACCATGTCCGTTTCCGTTGGGTCAGGTCGTATGTTCATAATGCCTGTAAAATCAGCATTCCGATAGCCATACAGAACATATTGATGAGCGGGGCGCAGATAGTGAGTACCATGATTGTGGCACCTCTTGGCAATATAGCCATTGCTTCCCATTCTTTTGCTATTACGGCAGAGAGTCTTTGCTATATGCCGGGTTATGGTATTGGTGATGCGGCTACTACTCTGGTGGGACAGACGCATGGAGCAGGGCGAGTAGGTTTGTGCAAGAATTTTGCTTATATGACAGTAGGACTTGGAATGGCTGTGATGGCTGTGATGGGAGTGGTGATGTATGTCTTTGCTCCTGAGATGATTGGCGTTCTTTCTCCGGTAGAAAGCATCCGTGAGATGGGTACCATCTGTTTGCGCATCGAGGCTTTTGCTGAACCATTCTTTGCAGCCAGCATCGTGACCTACTGTGTTTGTGTAGGAGCGGGCGATACCAGGAAACCGGCGATGATCAATCTCGGTACCATGTGGCTGGTGCGCCTCACTCTGGCTTATGCGCTTTCCAAGAGCTATGGCTTGGAGGGAGTATGGATAGCGATGGCTACCGAACTCACATTCAGGGGAATCCTCTTCCTTATCCGCCTCTTCAGAGGTTCATGGATGAAGAGTTTTCATGTAGGTTAGGATTGGTTTTCTGCCTCCAATGTTAGTTTTAGGTTAAGATTTGCATACATCGGGAAGATATTCTCTAAAATGTTTGCAAATCTTTTTTATTTTTCTTAATTTTGCATCGCAGACAGTAACCATGTCACAGGTTTTGCCGTTATATATAGGTGAACTTGTTAAGTAGCATGATATATATATAATAAGGTATAAAGAAAGAATGATATAGAAAACAATAAATACATAAATAATTAAAATCAGATGAAACTAAGAAAGATTTTTGCAGCAGTTGTGCTGTTCCTTTCTGCAGGTACAGCGATGGCACAGCAGATGCCAGCTATTCCGGTAGACAAGAATGTGAAGATAGGTCGTCTTGATAATGGATTGACTTACTACATTCGTCACAACAGTTATCCTGAGCATGTAGCCAGTTTCTACATCGCACAGAAAGTGGGTTCTATCAATGAGAATGATGACCAGCGCGGTTTGGCTCACCTCTTGGAGCACCTTGCCTTCAACGGTACCGATCACTTCAAAGGTAATTCCCTCCAGGATTACCTGCAGAGCATCGGAGTGGAGTATGGTAGAAATCTCAATGCTTATACCAGCGTAGAGAAAACCGTATATTACTTCACCGATGTACCTACTACCCGCCCTACAGCCGTAGATTCATGCATGCTCATCCTCAAGGATTGGAGCAACGGTATCTCTCTTACCAAGGAAGCCATCAATGACGAGCGCGATGTGGTACACAATGAGTACCGTATGCGCATTGTAGGTCAGCAGCGCATGATAGAGCGTTCACTTCCTAAGCTCTATCAGGGCGAAAAGTATGGCTACCGTTTCCCTATCGGTTTGATGAGCGTTATCGATGGTTGTAAGCCAGAAACTCTCCGTGCTTACTACCGCAAATGGTATCGTCCAGACAATCAGGCTATTATCATCGTGGGTGATGTAGATGTAAATCATATCGAAGCTAAGATTAAGGAACTCTTCTCAGGTATCAAGGTACCTAAGAATGCCGCTAAGATAGAGAAGGTAGAAGTATCTGATAATGATTCAGCCATCTATGTTATCGACAAGGATAAGGAGCAGCAGGTTGATCTCTTCCAGATTTATATGAAGCACAATGCTGTGCCAGATTCTCTGAAGGGCAATATGAGCTATCTCCTGAAGGGATACATGGATAACGTGATTTCTTCAATGATGGCTGCCCGTTATGCTGAGAAGGCATTGGAGCCAGACTGTCCATATCTCCAGGCAAGTGCCGGTGATGGTTCATACCTGATTTCAAGCACTAAGGATGCTTTCACCCTTACCGGTGTGGCTAAGCCAGGAAAGATTAAGGAGGCTTATGCTGCTGTTCTCCGCGAGGCACAGCGTATGCATGAGTTCGGTTTCACAGCTACTGAGTATCAGCGTGCCAAGGATGAATTCATGAGCCAGGTTGACAAGGCGCTTGCCAACAAGGATAAGATGAAGAACGAGCAGTTTACCACCCAGTATGTGGATAACTTCACTTCTAACGAGCCTATTCCGTCAGTAGAAGAGGAGAGCCAGATCTGGAAGATGGTAGTTCCAAACTTGTCTCTTGAGGTTATCAACAGCTATGCCAAGCAGTTGGTTTGCCAGAGCGATACCAACCTTGTATCATTGGTTATGATGCGCGAGCAGGCTGGTGCCGTTTATCCTACCGAGCAGGAACTCTCTGCAATCGTAAAGCAGGTACGTGCTGAAAAGCTCGAGGCTTATGTGGATAATGTTAAGCAGGAACCTCTCATCGCTCAGGCTCCTAAGGCTGGTAAGATTAAGAAGACTGTTGAGAACAAGATGTTGGGCTTCAAGGAGTTGACTCTTTCTAATGGCGCTAAGGTGGTATTGAAGAAGACCGATTTCAAGGACAATGAGATTGCTTTCGCAGCGTCAGCCAATGTGGGCTATTCTACTTTCGGCAAGGAAGACTTCCTGAATGCTGCATTTGCAGCAGATGTGCTCGATGCTAGTGGTCTTGGCGATTTCTCAAGCAATGATCTTGATAAGGCTTTGGCAGGTAAGCAGGTTGGCGTTTCGTTCAGCTTGAGTCCTTTCAATCATGGTTTGAAGGGTAATTCTACTCCTAAGGACATCGAAACCCTGATGCAGCTCATCTATCTCAAGATGACCGCAGTAAGCAAGGACCAGAAGAGCTTCGACAATATGAAGAGTATGATGGCTACTGTTCTTGCCAACAAGAGCAACAATCCAAGCCTCGTATATCAGGATTCTGTTCAGAGCACCCTCTATTTGGGTAGCAAACTTGCCCGTGTGCCAGAGGCAAGCGATATAAAGAATATCAACTACGACCGTATCCTGGAGATTGGTAAGCAGTTCTACGGCAATGCCAAGGACTTCACCTTCTATTTCGTAGGTAACTATGATGAGAAGACTCTCCTCCCACTCATCGAGCAGTATATCGCCAGTCTGCCAAACAATGGCTTCAAGCTTAAGAACAAGCAGATTCCTTATGCTAATGGTAAGGTAAGCAATGTCTTTACCAAGGCAATGGAGAACCCACAGAACCAGGCAACAGAGATCTGGTATACCAAGGCTCCATTCACCTTGAAGAATTTTGTTCTTGCTGATGTTTCAGCCCGCCTTTTGGAGATGAAGTATTTGCATACTATCCGTGAGGAACTCAGCGCTGCTTATCATGCAGGAGCAAACTATGGTTTGCTTCGCGATTATGATAACAAGGCTGCCATCTCTATTTCAGCCGTGGCTCAGTTGAACCCAGAGAAGTCGGATATCGCTATTCCTTACTTCTTCAAGGGTGTGGAAGAGACCGTAGCCCAGCCAAATGCAGAAGACCTTCAGAAGGTAAAGGAGATTCTCCTGAAGCAGGCTGCTGTTAGCGAAAAAACCAATGGTTATTGGCTTGGTGCGTTGAGCACATACGAGCGTATGGGTGTTGATACTCATAGCGATTACAAGGAGATGGTGAAGAATCTGAAGGCATCTGAGATTTCAGACTTCCTGAAGAATGTCATCCTGAAGAGTGGTAATCACTTCGAGATCATCATGAAGGCAGTGAAGAACGAGAAGTAAATCTCACATATCATAAACGGAAAAATCCCGTTGTACAAGCCAGATGGCTGACAACGGGATTTTTACGTTTTTTTCTTTTCCCAAAATCTTTGAAACTCATCATTTAAGAGTCGTTTCGAAAAATCTCTCTTTAAAAAGGAAGGATGCGTCTTTATATTGTATAAGAGCATCATCTTTCCTCCTTTACGTCATGTTTCTGAAGAGTATTAACCTCTTCTCTTTGCCTTAGAGGCAAGAGCCTCGCGGCGATCCTGAAGAATCTGTTGGCATCTATCGATAGCCTGATTCAGATTTTCTGAATTTACCTTAATTAAATCATTCATAACCTATTGATATTTGTTAACCGCTTGCAAAGGTAGGGGTTTTCTACCTATTTCTAGGTACAAAATGCATGAAAATACGTGTTTTATTCGTTATTTTTTGATGTATGTCAAAAAAAAGTGCAAACGATTGAACAGTTTCCCCTCCTTTAGACCGATAATTATCATTTCCTGAACGATTTTTTCATAGTCTTTTAAACGAATTGTCATAGTATTCGTCTATAATAACGTAGAAAGAGCAGAAATGCTGAGCTTTTAGGGAGATTCATACCGCGAAATAGGGATTTCTCTTATCGTATTTCCGATTTTTTTGCGAACTTTGCACCCGAAAGAACAATAGGAAGTATTGGGTATATATAAATAAGAGTGATAAAAATAAATATATAGAAAGCAATGAAAAAGGTATTTCTTTTGGCTGCCCTCGTGCTCGCATGCACAGCTGGCAGCAACGCAAGCGCTATGAACGAGGCAGCGCTCAATGCCTCAATGTCTGAGATGATGCCGGTTAAGAAAACGGCTAAGAAGACAACAAAGAAGACTTCTACAAAGGAAACAACTTCTGCAGCATCTAGCACTACAGCAGCAACAACTACAACTTCTGCAACAACAACTGCTGCAACAACCAGTAATGCCGTCGCTTCTACCAGTGCAACCAGCAATGCAGGCTCAGCCGTTGCAGGTATCTTGGGTGCTGTACTGGGCGGAAACTCTAACAGCAGCAGTTCTGCAGGTAGCAGCATTATCAATGGCATTCTGAATAATGTAATCGGTTCAGGTACCTTCAGCAAGCAGGATCTCTGTGCCCATACCTGGAAGTACAGCAAGCCGGGATGCGCCTTTACTTCTGAGAATCTCCTGGCAAAGGCTGGCGGTGAGATTGCTGCCAACAAGGTAGAGGAGAAGTTGGGTGAGTATTACAGCAAGTTTGGTTTCAGCGGCTCAAATACCTATTTCACCTTCAAAACTGATGGAACTTTCGCAGCCAAGATAGATGGCAAGTCATGGCAGGGCAATTATACTTTTGATGAGAAGACTCACGCCATTCAGATGAAGGGATTAATCTTGAGTATGTCGGGTTATGCTACGAAGACTGCCAATGGCATCAGCCTGCTCTTCGACCAGAAGAAGTTGCTCAACCTCATCAAGACCATCGGTTCCCTCAAGGGTAATTCTACGCTCAGCGCTCTCGGTACTATCGCCAATAATTACGATGGTATGCGTGTAGGTTTCGAGATGACTAAGTAATCCTGAAGGATAGAATCCATTACTGAGCCTTCTGTTGGAGTGGGCTCAGTAGATGATAATCGCCCTGTAAGAAGTAAAGCATCTTTCAAGCTATGCTTTGCTCTTTACAGGGCGATTTTTCTTGTTTATTTCACGCTCAGTTTCATTGTCTTTACATCCTTGCTGTTGGTTCCTATCATAATCTGGAAGTCGCCAGGTTCTATCACGTGCTTCAGATCTGCGTTGTAGAACTTGAGCATATCTGGGGTGATATCAAAGCTTACCTCCTTGCTTTCACCTACTGCCAGATGGATGCGCTGGAAACCTTTCAGTTCCTTTACAGGGCGGGAGATGCTGGCTACCATGTCACGGATGTAGAGCTGCACAATCTCGTCGGCATCGCGGGAGCCGTTGTTCTTAACGGTGACGCTAGCTGTAATCTTCTTGCCATCCTGCCATTCGGTAGCCTCCTCATTGCTGATGCTGGCCTCCTGGCTACTCAGGCGGAAGTTGCTGTATGAAAAGTAGGTATAGCTCAAACCGTAACCGAAAGGATAGAGCGGACCATTGCTTACATCCAGACAGTTGCTGGCAAACTTGGCAAACTTCTCATTATCGTCTGCTACAGGGCGGCCGGTGTTCTGATGGTTGTAGTAGAGAGGCTCCTGACCGGTAGTCTTAGGCATCGAAGTGGTGAGTTTACCCGATGGCGATTTGTCGCCAAAGATGACATCGCAGAGTGCATCGCCCATCTCTGAACCTCCAAACCATACATTCATGATGGCTGGTACATGGGCTTTCTCCCAAGTAAGAACCGTAGGACGGCCTGCAAAGTTGAGGAGCACTACAGGCTTGCCCGTCTTCAGGAGTTCGGCAAGCAGTTCGCGCTGTACGTCCGGCATCTCCAGGTTGGTACGGCTACCGCATTCGCCGCTCATCTCGGCACTTTCGCCCATAGCACATACTATCACGTCGGCCTCTTTGGCTATCTTCAGCGCTTCAGCCTTCATCTCAGTCTCGTTGCCCCAGTTGATTGGCTTGCCGGATTCGCCGTTTTGCTGCAGCTCCTTATTGCGCCAGATATTGCTTCCCTGGGCATATAATAAGGTGGCTTTTCCGGCAAGTGCATGCTCCATAGCCTCCTTAATGGTGGTATATTTCGATGGTACCTGTGCCACGCTCCATGTACCGGCTATGTTGTTTCGGGTGTCGGCAAGCGGACCTATCAGGGCTATCTTTCCTTCCTTCTTCAGTGGCAGGATATTTCCTTCGTTCTTCAGAAGCACGAAGGTCTCTGCTGCTACATCGCGGGCTGCCTGACGGTTCTCTGCGGTATAAATCTCGCTCTTGCTGCGCTTGGTGTTGCAGTAGCGGTAAGGGTCGCTGAACAGGCCCAGTTTATATTTCGCTTCCAGGATGCGGCGGCAGGCGATGTTCACATCCTCCTCGCTCACCTTTCCTTCTGCTATGCTCTTTGCCAGATGCTTTACGAAGGCGTTGGAGCACATGTCCATGTCGGTACCCGCCTTCAGCGCCTGTTCTGAAGCCTCCTGGATGTCTTTTGCCGTTCCGTGCTGCAGAATCTCGGCGATAGAAGCGTAATCGGTGACCACGAAACCGTTGAATCCCCACTGTTTTCTCAAGACATTGGTCATCATCCATTTGTTGGCTGTAGCAGGTATGTAGTCGATGAGATTGAATGAAGACATCACGCTGCCTACGCCAGCCTTCACCACTGCCTCGTAAGGTGGCAGATACTGGTTCATCATGCGCACGCGGCTCATATCTACCGTGTTATATTCCTTACCGCTTTCAACGCCTCCGTACAGGGCAAAATGCTTCAGACAGGCCATGATGCGGTTGGCTCTCAGAATCTCTTCTGCGCGCATATCCACGCCCTGGTAGCCCTGAGTCATCGCTGCTCCCATCACGCCGCTCAGATAAGGATCCTCGCCATTTCCTTCGCTTATTCGTCCCCAGCGGGCATCGAGTGCAATGTCTACCATAGGAGAGAATGTCCAGTTGATGCCGTCGGCACTTGCTTCCTTGGCTGATACTTCGCCTACCTTCTTCATCGCCTCGGTATCCCATGAGCAGGAGAGGGCGAGAGGGATAGGGAACATCGTTTCGTAACCATGAATCACGTCCATACCTACGAGCAGCGGGATGCCCAGACGGCTGTTCTTGATGGCGATTTCCTGCAGAGCCTTGATCTTGTCGAGCCCTTTGATATTGAAAACTCCGCCCATGTTGCCCTGGGCGATATCGCTGCCTACCTGAGTATCAAGTGCGCCGCCGGTGGTGATGTCGCCAGCTACCATCAGGTTCAGCTGACCAATCTTCTCCTGTAGCGTCATCTTCGCCATCAGTTGGTCGATATACTCCTTCATGGGTAGAATCTTGCCTTTCCTGGTTGTGGCAGTTACATTTTTCTTAGGGGCTGCGGTATGGGCGAAAGCAGGTGCTGCCATAGAACCAGCCAAAAGAAATGTGAGTGATAAAAGTGCTGTTCTCATTGTTTATTATGTTAATTGTTATTTTTATGTTTATCTTTTGCAAAGATAATAAAAAAGATGATACGATGCGCGATAGAAATGTTAAAATGTGGATGAACTTTTCTTTTTTAGATAGAAATGTATCTGATAATGAGATGGATAAGAAAAATGAAGAATATATAAAAAGTGGATACGGCATAGGTGAAAAATGCGAAGAAATCTACATTTCTTCTATATTTGATTTGTCGTTTCCGATTTTTTTATTACTTTTGCACGTGAAACCTCATGAAAATAAATCAATCTTAAACGGAATCAAGTTGATGTATCGCGTAAATGAATTATGGGGAAAGGCATTCTTCTTCCTGCTCTTTGTCTTGATGCCTCTTTCTCTTGCAGCAAAAACAACAGATAATATAGAGCAGCTTTTTCAGAGTCTGGACAACGCCATTGCCCATTCGGCTGATTATGTGAAGGTACGTGAAGCCCGAATTCGCGATTGGGAGCAGAAGCTGAAGGCCGCCAGGCGCCTAAGCAGTAAGTATGATGCCTGTTTTGCGCTCTTTGAGGAATACCGCTCCTACAAGAACGACATGGCGCTGAAATACATCAACCAGTGTATGGAACTTGCCTTCAGAATGGGCGATAAAAAGAAGGTGGAAAATGCCAAGGCGCTGCTTGCTTTCCAGGAATCTACCACGGGCGATTATGCCGAATCGTACGACCTGCTGAAGTCTGTCAATATCGCTGATCTTGATGCTGAGGGCAAACGCAACTACCTCTGGGCTTGCCAGCACCTGTATGGCGAGATGGCATATTATTCCAACGTTCCATCCTTGAAGAAATATTATGCCGGCAAGCGTAATGCCTATCAGGCTGCAATAGACAGCACATTCAGCCATGATGATGACCTTTATCTGCAGATGCAGGAGGTGAGGGCACGCGATGCAGGCAATATGAAGGAGGCTTTGCGATTGAGCGATAAGCGGCTGTCGATGACGAAACCGGGCACCCATCAGTATGCCATTGTACAGTTTTATCGCGGCTTGACCTACAATCAGTTTGGCGATGAAGAGCAGTTCCTCCGCTGCCTCTTGCGTTCTGCTATCTGCGATGTCCAGTTGGCTGTGATGGACCAGGGTTCTCTCTGGGAAGTTGCCAATCTTCTCAACGCCGACCCGGGCGAGCAGAAGCGCTCTCACGAGTATATCAAGTTTGCCTGGAAGTCGGCTACCGTTTTCAATACGCCTATCCGCAGCCGCCAGATCATGCCTGTGCTCACGCAGATTGAGGAGGGATATCAGAAAGAGCTTTCTTCGAGCAACCAGCATCTGCGGCTCATGGTAGCGTTTTCTGTCCTGCTTCTCTTTGTGGTTATGCTCTTGCTCTACTATGTCAACAAGCAGCGCAAGCGCATTGCTGCGGCCCATCATAAGCTGAAGGAAACCAACCATGCCTTGCAGTTGGCAAATGAGCGTCTTAACGAGATGAACCAGTCGCTCAACGATATGAACCAGTCGCTCAACGAGATGAACCAGTCACTCAATGAGAGTAACAAGATGAAGGAAGTATATATTGGTCGATTCCTGCGCCTTTGTGCCATCTATGTCGACAAGATAGAGACCATGCGCAAGCGAGTAGTGAAACTGGTGAAGGCAAGAGAACTCAACAAGTTGCTGGAGCAGATGCAGGCTGGCGAGGCCTACATGGGCGAGCTGTATGAGTATTTCGATTCCGCCTTCCTGAAGCTCTTCCCTGACTTTGTTGAGGAGTTCAATGCCCTCTTGAGGCCTGAAGAGCGTATCGTGCTCGAAGATGACAGCCGTCTTTCTACCACCCTCCGTATCTTTGCCCTTATCCGTCTGGGCATCGAGGACAGTTCTAAGATTGCCGAGTTCCTTCACTATTCTGTGAACACTATCTATAATTATCGTGCCAAAATCAAGAATAGTGCCATCTGTGACAGGGAAGAGTTCGAGCAGCGTGTGAAGCAGATTGGCATGAAATAAGCCTTTCTGGGCGTGATGGGTGAAATGTGCTGCAAAGGTACAACATATTTCTGTTACTGCCAAAAATCGCGCTGCAGAGTCCTGTTAAACGGATTTAACACTCGCGTTTTCTCGAGCCAACAAAGCCTACTCGTAGTTTTAGCAGGAGAGAAACTATGAGTAGGCGAGCAGATATCAATAAGTTTTACCGGAAGAGAAGATAGGTTTGCTGATGGACGTATTGGGTTTCATCAGGTAGACCTAATCGTTACAGTGTGACAGTTGTGACAGTTGTGACAGTTTTAACGCTTTGCTCTTTTTCCCCGAAGATCATCTGAATTTTTGTTACTTGAAATAATATGTCAAGTTTTTTTTGTAAGCAGCACGCCCTGAAAGGGCA
>QWCV01002221.1_pt1 | contig 16343 bp, 16 predicted proteins | sample 1972621 | NCBI WGS metagenome assembly QWCV01 (sample SAMN09866699, study PRJNA288562) | Human gut metagenome isolate pre2_stool, whole genome shotgun sequencing... | isolation source: gut | host: Homo sapiens | place: USA: California
CTTGCGTGTTTCGCGTCTCTTTCTCTCCGGGGCTGACGCTCTCCCCCGCTCGTCCAGCTCTCCGCCAGACTCGCTTCTAAAGGAATTACGGGTCTCTTTTCTTCTTCACGTTGTTTAATTTTCAAGGTCCTTGCTTCCTGAAAAAGCCTTGCCATCTGCCATTTTACAGTGCTTTAATCACCGGCAAATGTGCCTTCAATCTTCTCAAGAGAGCGATAATTATTATATCGTGTTCTCCAGGAAATGTCAAGTACTTTTTTCCACTCTTTTTCTTCTTTTTTCGAAAAGCGGAAACTGGAAGCGTGATTAGAATGATATCATAGGAACAACATGATGTCAAGGCTTTTTCATAAGATTTCCCGATAATTTCCAAAATATGCATTTCATTTTAATTTGTTCCTTAAAATTATCCATAAGGGCGCTTGTTTTTTGTATGATATCCTTTTATTGAACTATCAACGAAAGTTTGCTATAATAATTAGGTTAGCATTGAAAGGGATTGGGAGGAAATAACATATGCCCATTAAGATTCAAAACCAGCTTCCGGCGCTTAAGGTGCTGGAGTCTGAAAATGTTTTCGTTATGACCAACGACAGGGCGATGACCCAGGATATCCGTCCATTAAAAATTTTAATTTTAAATTTAATGCCTACTAAGGTAGAAACAGAAACCCAGCTGCTGCGCTTGCTGGGCAACAGCCCCCTGCAGGTAGATATCGAGCTTCTTCAAGCCGCCACTCATGTTTCTAAGAACACGTCCCAGTCCCATTTGAATACCTTTTATAAGACCTTCGATCAAGTGAAGGGCGAACGCTACGATGGAATGATTATTACTGGCGCGCCGGTGGAGCTTCTGCCCTTTGAGGAAGTCGATTATTGGGATGAGCTGTGCCAGATTATGGAGTGGAGCAAGAACAACGTCTATTCCACCTTGCATATCTGCTGGGGCGCTCAGGCGGGTTTATATTATCATTATGGGATTCCTAAGTATTTATTGGATGAAAAGCTGTCCGGCGTGTTCCGCCACCGCATATTGGATATTTACCATCCGCTGATGCGGGGATTTGACGATCGCTTTTTGATTCCGCATTCCAGAAACACCGAGGTGCGCCGGGAAGATATCGAGCAGCACGAGGAACTGGTGATTCTTGCTACCTCCCGCATCGCAGGTGTTTCTATTGTTGCCAATAAAAACGGCAGGCAGTTTTTTGTCACCGGACACGCGGAATATGACCGGAACACTCTGGCGAGCGAGTATTTTCGGGATGTTCACAAGGGGCTGCGCCCCCATGTACCGATGAATTATTTCCCAGGCGACGATCCCAATACTCTGCCTCCTCTTACTTGGCGTAGCCACGCCAATCTACTGTTCACTAATTGGCTCAATTACTACGTCTATCAGCAAACGCCGTATGATCTAAAGGAGATCAAAGGCTATTAAGCGGAAAAGCCGGATAACACCAGCTTTACTGCGGGCAGCTCTCCTGCTGGTTCTTCTGTGCATTGTCATCTGCGTCAAAGCGTATAAAGACGTGTTTTCTCATTTTATTTTCAACCGATTTGAAATAGAATAAATTTGAAAATCACTGTTTCAGATAGGCATAAGCCGTAAAAGCTGCAACAAAAAAGCGGTCCTCTCAATTTAGGAGGACCGCTTTTTATACCTTTTTGATAAACTGATGCCTGCATCTCTGGCAGGTGACCTGGATTTTTCCCCTCCCTCTGGGGGCTCTCAGCTTCTGCTTGCAATTGGGGCATTTGAAATATTTATATTCCTGGTGGGCCTTAAAATTTTGATTTGCGGATTTGAACCAGTTTTTCACCGGGTTCCACACTCTCAAAAACGCCCAGTTTTCCGCCTGGCGCTTCGCGATATTTCGGGACAGCATCCGATAAAAGCAAAACACCATAGGGATATACGCCAACAGCCAGATCAATGGCACGGGAATCAGGGTCAAGGTCAAAGATAGAATCAGATATAGGATAATCAGAGCAAAGGTAAGCTGGTCAGCCCCATATCTGCCGTACATAAAACGATACAACCAATTCATCAACCGCTCCGTCCTTTCCTTACGCTATATGGTAACACTGAAAAAACGCAGGGTCAATACGGCGGAATCTTTATTAAAAGTAAATTTAAAGATCGTTCATTTTTCAAGGCGAAATCAGGAAAGCTTGGCCTTTAATTCCTGCAGAATCTTTTTCTCTCGTCGGGAAACCTGCACTTGGGTCATCCCCAGCACCTCGGCAGTCTGGGTTTGGGTCCGGCTTTTGAAAAAGCGCATGACGATTAAGCTGCGGTCTCTGGGATCCAGCTCTCCCACCACCTGCTTTAATGCGATCAACTCGGAAATTTTCTCCTCCGGAGCCTCGGTAGGCACATCAATCTGCCCTCCGCCGTTTTCCTCATCCGCGCTCAGCGAAAGCGGCTGCTGAGAAGCTCCCAGCGCCTGAGACGCCTCCGCCGGCTCCACGCCCAGCTGCTCCGCCAGCTCGCTGATGGTGGGCTGGCGCCCTTCCCGCAAGGAAAACTAATTGCAAGCCCTGGCTGCCTTTAAAGAAAGCTCCTTCAGCGCCCGCCCTACCTTAATCGCTCCGCCGTCACGGAACAGCCGGCGCATTTCTCCCAGAATCACCGGCACGGCATAGGTAGAGAACTGAAGCCCACGGCCCTCGTCAAAATGATCCACCGCCTTCACCAATCCCAGGCAGCCCGCCTGAACCAGATCGTCGTATTCAATTCCTCTGCCCCGAAACCGCTTCGCGCAGGCGTGCACCAGCCCCATGTTGCTTTCAATCGCCTGCTCCCGGTTATCCATTTTGCAGCCCACGGCGGATAATCACCTTTTCCATGGCCACAGTGGTACCTTTTCCCACCTTGGAAGATACCTTCAGACGGTTCATAAAGCTTTCCATCACCACAAAACCCAGGCCGGCCCGTTCTCCGCCCGCCGTGGTGAACATGGGCTCCATGGCTTTTTTTACATTCTCGATGCCGCAGCCCTTATCCCGGACCCGGATAGCGATGGTGCCGTTTTCGAACAGCTTTACGTTTATGTAAATCATCCCCAGATCCTCCCGGTAGGCGTGGACAATACAGTTGGTCACCGCCTCGCTGACAGCGGTTTTAATATCTGCCAGCTCGTCGATGGTCGGATCAATCTGGGCCACGAAAGCCGCCACGGCGGCCCGGGCAAAGCTCTCGTTCGATGACCGGCTTAAAAATTTCAGGTCCATTTCATTAACGGGTTTCATTGTCTGCTTCCTCCTCTGTGTTCCTTTTCTGGGGACGCGCCTTTTTTTCCATGACTCCAAGCTGTTCCAGGCCGGAAAGCTTAAATACCCGGCTTATGTATTTGGGTACGTGAGTCACTTCCACTTCCCCGCCGTTCTGCTGCATTACCTTATACCGTCCCATCACCAGGCCGATTCCAGAGCTGTCCATAAAATCCACTCCCTGAAAATCCAGCAGCAAAAGACCGGGCTTGTCCCTTTCGATGGCCTCGTCAATGGCCAGCCGGAGCTCCCTGGCGGTATGATGGTCGATATCTCCTGTCAGCGCGGCGGTCAATACCCCATCCTGATTTGATAGTGTCACACCCATGATGTTCCCTCTTTTCCAGAAAATATTCATAAAACGGCATAAAAAAAGCCTCTATCCTAGTTTAAAGGATAGAGGCTGTGAATTTGCTCGAACGATGTCGCCCGATTCAGCTGTTTTCTTTTTCGGCAGGCCCGTTCAACAGCAGCGGGCGAATTTCTCCCGCGAGATAAAGGGAGCCGCAGATTACAATGGCCCCGTCTTCTCCCGCCAATTTTCTGGCCAGGCAAATTGCTTTCGAAAGATCCTCCTCCGCAAAAACCTGGGAGCAGTATTCCCTCGCCCGGTCAGCCAGCTCCGCAGCCGGCAGCGCTCTGGGATTTTTCGGGGATGCGGTAATCAAGGCTTGGAATAATGAGGCAAGGCTTCTCAAGGAGGACCTGCTGTCCTTGTCCTTCAGCATTCCCATGACGCCAATGATTTTCCGATGGGGAAGATATTTTTCCAAGGCCTGAGCCAGCACCCGGGCGGCGCCCGGGTTATGGGCTCCATCCAGAATAACCAGAGGGTTGCGGCCAAGAACCTCCATACGCGCGGGAATATACGCCTTGGCTACGCCCGCCTGCATCGCCTCTCGGGAAATGCGGTATCCCTTTTCTTTCAGCAGCTCCAGGGCCGCAAAAGCCGCTGCGGCGTTTTTCAGCTGATGGGCGCCCAAAAATGGAAGCTGGTATTCCTCATCGCGGTAGCTCGCCACGGTTCCCTCTATGGAAGACGACACCTCCCGTACGGAACTGGGCGACGGCAGAACCAGCCGGCCGTTGTGGTTCTGCACCGCATGGGCCACCACGCCGTACACCCCTTCCTCCTGGTCTGGGTACAGCACTACATCGCCGCCCTCCTTCACAATACCGCATTTCTCAAAGGCGATTTGCTCCACAGTATCCCCCAAAATAGCGGTATGGTCCAGAGAAATAGACATGATGACCGCCGCCAAGGGAGTATCGATGACGTTGGTGGCGTCAAAGCGTCCGCCCAGCCCCACTTCCAGCACAACGACATCACATTTTTCCTCATAAAACCACTGAAACGCCAGCGCTGTGATCAGCTCGAATTCCGTGATAACCTCTCCCCGCTCCGCCATTTCCTCCACCATCGGCATCAGACGGCCAAGAATACGCGCCAACGTTTCCTCGGGAATCTCTTCCCCGTTGATCTGGAACCTCTCTCGAAAATCCGTGATATAAGGGGAGGTAAACAAGCCGGTCCGGTAGCCGGCCTCTCTCAGCACGGAGGAAAGCAAGGCGCAGGCGGAACCCTTGCCGTTAGTTCCTGCCACATGAACAAATTTTAACTGCTTTTGCGGATTCCCCATACGGTCCAGCAGAGCCTGAATCCGTTCCAGTCCCGGCTTCATACCAAACCGCAAAAGAGAATTAATTTTATGGACTGCGTCACGATACGTCATAAAGCACCTTTTTCTTTTTGAGAATTTTGCAAAGCTGTGGTATACTAAATTTTAAATAGCCTGCGCCCTGCGGGCCAGAAGGAGGCTGAGGCCTGTGATTTATATTACCGGAGACACTCATTGTCCCACAGGTATGGATAAGCTGAACGAAACCAATTTCCCGCAGCAGAAGCACATGACCAAAAAAGACTATGTAATTATCTGCGGGGATTTTGGAGATATTTGGTCCGCCAAAAGCAACGAGCAAAAAGATATGCTCCAGTGGCTTTCCCAGAGAAATTTCACCACACTATTTCTGGATGGCAACTGGGAGAATTACGGAAAGCTGAACTCCCAAACCATAACCGTGTGGAACGGCGGCAGCGCGCCCCGGCTTACCGACAGCGTAATCCACCTGATGCGCGGGCAGATCTATACGCTGAACCGCCGGTCGTTCTTCGTCATGGGCGGCGCCTGCTCCAAATATAAGGAGCTCCGGGAAAAGGACGGCACCTGGTGGCCTGAGGAAATGCCTAGTACACGAGAATACCGGGCGGCCTGGCGGAATCTGGAGAAAGCCCGCCGCAAGGTGGATTATATTCTTACCCATACCGCACCCTACTCCCTAGTCACTCAGCTGCGAGATGTAGAGGGGGAATATCCGCTAAACCTGTTTTTACAGGAGATAGAAGAAAAAATCCGGTATAAGCACTGGTATTTCGGCCATTTCCACCGGGATATGGAGTTGGACGAAAAGCACACCGGGGTATACCACAGGCTTCTCCCACTGCGCTAGCGTATGGGGGCTGAGACTCATGAACACGAAAGGTTCAGGCTGCCGGCTAGGGCGCCTGAACCTTTCGTGCTTTGGTTATTTATCCGTTCAGAGCCTCAATGCTGGATGCGATCATTTTAATCTTATCCTCCAGCTTTTGAGCGTTTTGGCGGGCACCCTCCACCACGTTGGCAGGAGCTTTTCCAGTAAAGCCCGGATTATTCAGCTTTGCGTTTACCTGATCCAGCTGCTTCTGAGCGGTTTCCAATTCCTTGTTCAGCCGCTTCAGCTCCGCCTCCTTGTCCACCAGCTCATCCATCGGGATGTACACCTTGGCGTCGGCGGTAACAATGGTCACTGCTCCCGGGATAGAAAAGGCCTCTCCGACTTCAACCTCGCTGGCGTAGGCCAGGCGCGCTACAAACTGGGCACCCTTACGGAAGGTCTCTTCAAAGGAGGAGGCCACATACACCTTGGCCCTTCTGGATGGCGGCACGTTCATTTCCGCCCTCCGATTTCGGATAGCGCGGATCGCCTCCATAATGCGGTGCATTTCCGCCTCTGCCTGGGGATAAGCGTACTTCTCGTTATACTTGGGATAATCCGCCGCCATCAGGGCTTCCCCCTCGTGAGGCATGGTCTGCCAAATTTCCTCCGTAATATATGGCATAAAAGGATGCATCAGCTTTAAAATGCTGGTAAAGGTCCATACCAGCACCTGGCGGGCCCCCACAGAGGTTTCATCCTTAGCCATCAGCCTGGTTTTGGCCAGTTCAATGTACCAGTCGCAGAATTGGTCCCAAATGAAGTCGTAAAGCTTCTGCACCGCGATGCCCAGCTCATATTTTTCCAGGTTCTCCGTTACTTCCTTGGTGACGGTATTCAAGGCGCTGACAATCCACTGGTCCTCCAGGGTCAAAGACTCCGGCAGTTCGTTTTTCACGTCAAAGCCGTCGATATTCATATGGATAAACCGGGCGGCGTTCCAGATCTTATTGGCGAAGTTCCGGCTGGATTCCAGCTTCTCCTCGGTAAAGCGCATATCGTTTCCGGGGCTGTTTCCAGTCACCAGGGTAAACCGGAGGGCATCCGCGCCGTACTTCTCGATGACCTCGATGGGATCGATGCCGTTGCCCAGGGATTTGCTCATCTTCCGGCCCTGAGCATCCCTCACCAGCCCGTGGAAGAACACCGTCTTAAAGGGGATATCCCCCATGTGCTCCAGGCCGGAGAAAATCATGCGGGCTACCCAGAAGAAAATAATATCATAGCCTGTCACCAGGGTGTCGGTCGGATAGAAATAGGAAAGCTCCGGGGTCTTTTCCGGCCAGCCTAGGGTAGAGAAAGGCCACAAGGCAGAGGAGAACCAGGTATCCAGGGTATCCTCGTCCTGATGGAGATGGCTGCCGCCGCACTTGGGACACTTCTCCGGCGTTTCCTTTGCCACGATGGTTTCGCCGCAGTCCTCGCAGTACCAGGCGGGAATCCGGTGGCCCCACCAGAGCTGGCGGGAAATGCACCAGTCCTTAATATTTTCCATCCAGTTGTAATAAATCTTTTCCATCCGCTCCGGAATCAGGCGGATCTTTTCTTCCCGCACCACGTCGATGGCGGGCTTGGCCAAGGGCTCCATTTTCACAAACCACTGCTTGCTGACCCGGGGCTCTACCACGGTGCCGCAGCGGTAGCAGGAGCCGACGTTATGCTTGATCGGCTCAACCTTCACCAGGTAGCCGCCCTCGTCCAAATCCTTGACGATGGCCTTTCTGGCCTCTTCCCTGGTCATTCCCTGGTATTTGCCGCCGTTTTCATTAATCACGGCGCCTTCGTCCATCACATTGATTACAGGCAGGTTATGCCGCAGGCCCACTTCAAAGTCGTTGGGGTCATGGGCAGGGGTGATCTTTACCACGCCGGTTCCGAAGTCCATTTCCACGTATTCGTCGGCAACCACGGGAATCTCCCGTCCCACCAGGGGCAGAGTCACGGTTTTGCCCACATACGCCTTGTAGCGCTCGTCATCCGGATGTACCGCTACCGCGGTATCGCCCAGCAGAGTCTCCGGGCGGGTGGTGGCCAGGCGCAGCTCGCCGGTTCCGTCGGTCAGAGGATAGCGCAGGTGCCAGAAATTGCCGTCATGCTCGTCAAACTCCACCTCCGCGTCGGAAATGGAGGTTTTGCAGTGAGGGCACCAATTAATGATCCGCTCTCCACGGTAAATCAGGCCTTTTTCGTATAAGCGCACAAACACTTCCTTAACCGCCTCGCTGCAGCCCTCGTCCAAAGTAAACCGTTCCCGCTCCCAGTCACAGGAGGAGCCCAGCTTTTTCAGCTGTTCCACAATTCTGCCGCCGAATTTCGCCTTCCAGTCCCAGGCTCTTTCCAAAAAGCCCTCACGGCCCACATCCTCCTTGGTCAGGCCCTCTTTTTTCATAGCCTCCACGATTTTCGCTTCCGTAGCGATGGAGGCGTGGTCAGTGCCCGGCAGCCAAAGGGCGGAATAGCCCTGCATCCGCTTGAAGCGGATCAAAATATCCTGAATCGTTTCATCTAAGGCATGTCCCATATGGAGCTGTCCCGTAATATTCGGAGGGGGAATCACGATGGTGTAGGGCTTTTTCTCCGGATCTACCTCCGCATGAAAGTAGCCGCCTTGCAGCCAAAAGTCATAAATCCGATCCTCAACCTCTCGGGGCTCGTACGCTTTCGCAAGCTCCTTGCTCATCTATCGTTCCTTCCTTTCATCAATTAGCGTCGTTAACCTTTATATTATCCCACCGAACAACCCATTTGTCAATGAAAAGGCTCCATACCCCCGGGAGAAAACGTTATGGCAATAACAAACGGCACGCCTTGCTGAAAAGCCGGCTCGTGACAGCCTTACCGGCTTCTGTATCACCGCTTTTCGCAGCGCGAGTACATTTTTCTGTGATACCACACTGGATCACAATGGCACTGGGCTTAGCCGGCGGAAACCGTCAGCTGGAAAACAGTTCGCCAGGCTTCCGCCCTCTCAAATCTAAAAACAGAAAAATGAGACAAAAACACAAAAAAATGGTACAAACGGCGATAGACGAAAGGCCGCCTCTGGGGTACACTGAAAGAAAATAGATTTGAGCTTTTAGGAGGACTCCCGCTATGAATACCGTCAGCGCAAAAATTATGCTCATGAACGGCGATTTAGATGAAAAACTCGCTTACTTGTATGCCTGCCCCATAGAAGAAGCCGCGCTCCACCGGGAAAGGCTGATTAACGCCATTGAAAAATTTGAGGAGCTGTTCGGCGTCAGCCGGGAAATCTCTATTTTCAGCGCTCCCGGAAGAACGGAAATCGGCGGAAACCACACCGACCATCAGCTGGGCAGGGTGTTGGCCGCCAGTGTGAATTTAGATGTGGTCGCGGTCGTATCCGAAAATGACAGCAATCTGATCCGGGTAAAATCCGAGGGGTATCCCCAGGATACCGTGGATATTTCCTCTTTGGAGGTTGTGGAACAGGAAAAAAACACCTCCGCCGCGTTAATCCGCGGCATGTGTTCCCGGTTCCGCCAGCTAGGCTACTCTACCGGCGGCTTTGACGCTTACACCACCTCCAATGTACTTCAGGGCTCAGGCCTTTCCTCATCCGCTTCCTTTGAGGTCCTTCTGGGCACCGCCATGAACGCCTTGTTCTGCGGCGGCAAGGAAACTTCCTTAAGCATTGCCCAGATCAGCCAATACACAGAGAACGTCTATTTTGGAAAGCCCTCCGGCTTGATGGATCAATCCGCCAGCTCCATCGGCGGCTTTATCACCATCGATTTTGAAAACAGGGAAGCTCCAAGGGTGGAAAGGATCGATTTTGATTTTGCCCACTGCGGCTACACTCTTTGCATCATTGATACCCACGGAAGCCATGCCAACTTAACGCCCGACTACGCCGCTATTCCCGAGGAAATGAAAAGCGTGGCCGCCTGCTTTGGGAAAGAGGTGCTGCGCCAGGTTCCGGAAGCCGAGTTTTACGATAGGCTTCCCCAGCTCCGTAAGCTGGTAGGCGACCGGGCTGTCCTGCGGGCGATCCATTTCTACGGAGACAATCAGCGGGTGCTTCGTCAGGTGGAGGCTCTAAGGGCCGGAGATTTTGATTTATTCAAGACGTTAGTAATTGAATCCGGAGCCTCCTCTTATCAATATTTGCAAAATGTATTTTCCACCTCTTACCCTGGGGAACAAGGGGTATCCGTCACCTTGGCATTGTGCGAGCGGCTCCTCAAGAGCCGCGGAGGAGCCTGGAGAGTCCATGGAGGCGGCTTTGCTGGTACGGTCCAGACCTTTGTCCCTATGGATTACGTGGAAACCTTCCGCGAAAAAATGGACGCTGTCTTGGGAGAGGGTTCCTGCCACCTGCTTTCTATCCGTCCTGTTGGAGGTACCCAGGTCTTATAAGGGGCGGAAAAAACAATCCTTCAGCCTTATTGAAGAACAAAAGCCAAAACGCAGCAGCATTCCAAAAACAGGGCCGCTCTATTTTGAGCCGCAATTGCCGTTTTGAGATTTCTACCGTATTTTATCAGAAAGACGCTCGGCAGTTTTAAGCAAAGCTAAAGCAGTACTCCGACCAATATTGCTGTTGGAGTGCTGCTTTTCTATTTTGAAGCATTGAAAAGCCGGAAAGTTTAAGCCTGCCGCCACAGCCATACTATTGCTTCATCTGCTAGCGTACCTATGGCTTCACGGCCGGAAAGGTCAGAATCGGACATCCAAAAATGGCCTGGCGGACGGTTGCTGAAAGCCAGCGGACCAACTCTTATGCTTCTCTTCGCCAGGATTCATAATTCTTTGCTTTTTTCTCTTTTTGAGTCTATAAAATAGTTTTCGCAAAAGGATGCTGTCTGCAAAACTTCTCTCAGCCGCATGTGATTATAAAGCGCTTTCCAGCTCTTTTCTTTCTTCTACTCTTGATATAATCCGGCCGTCAGCCGCAAAAATTCTTCCAATAGGCGGCTCATGGCTTCTTCTGGTGTTTCGCCTGTCGCTTGGGAAAGCTCCTGATAAGACGCATAGGCTTCAGGCGGCAGACTGATCGTGATCGTCCTCATGTTCAATCCTCCGTTACAGCTTTTCTTCATCGTCCCCCGGCCGAAGCAATACTTCGCTGAACTTCACCAGCATATCGGTAATTGTTTCTTCCGCCGTACGGTTCGTCATAACGCCAATGGACCGGTAAAAAAAATAAACCTGGTCTGATACAATAAGGTCTATCCTCATATGAAATCCCCCTTTTGATTTTTGTACAGAAGCATACTATTCATGATAGCATGGCTTTTTTCTGTCAAAACCAGATTGCCTTCAGGGAATTTATGGTAATTGATTATCCCTGCAAAGACCGGCTTTCAACAGCGGCCTCACTAGAAGCTGGTAGATTTCAGTAGAATCTATCGCAGAGATAAGGGCTGGGATTCCATAATGGTTACCGGATTTTCCATTCAATTAACAGATCATTTTTATCCTATGCCGTTCTATTAAAGGACAAAGCCCTCTTTCAGACGATTTTATTAGCGTTTCCTTTGCTGGGCAACCAGCATATTTGTAGCATTTAGTATTCTAACCCCGCTGCCGGCGTCCTATACAGCATACCTATCTTTTAAAAGCGGGACTAGGCAAAACAAAGCGGGATAAGGACTAGTCCTTATCCCGCTTTTGGGGTTTCGCTTTTTCCGCTGTTAAAGGAGACCATCCCGGTACGCCCCCAAATACTCGATACAGTAATCATCTACGCCGAGCACGGCCTGTGCCGCATACATTGTAGCTACCAGCTCCCGGTTCATCGGATCCATAATCGCGGCGTCCAATCCGGCAGTCATCGCCGCGGTCAAAAAGGTGCGGTTAATAAGAGCCCGATTGGGAAGTCCGAAGGAACTATTGGAAAGCCCGCAGACGATATGGACATCCGGCAGATTGCTTCTGATTCCCTGAATAGCCCGAACCGCCTCCAGGCCATAGCCTTCACCGGACCCCACAGGCCGAACCATCGGATCCAGATAGATATCTTCGGGCTCGAAGCCTTCCCTTCTAAGCTTTTCCGTAAGAATATTGGCAAGCTCAATTCTTCTCTCCACACCATCCGGAACGCCGGAGTCATCCATGCATAACGCTACCATCGCCGCTCCGCAGGTTTTTGCCGCTTCTACCATAGGAGCAAAACGATTCTCTTCCAGAGTCACGGAATTGATAACAGGCTTTTCTCCCCGGTACTCTTTAGCCAAAGCCAGGGCCACGCTGGGATCCGGAGTATCAATGACCAAAGGAAGCTTGGAAACCGCCTGTACCGTGTTCATCAGCCAGCGCAGGTTCTCCTCTTCTGCTTCCACAAACATTCCAGCATTGATATCTAAAAAATGAGCTCCCGCCTCCTCCTGTTTTACCGCCAAATCAGACACAAACCGGCTGTCCTTTTTCTCAATCGCGGCATAGACCGACGGGATGGAACTGTTCAATTTTTCTCCGATAACAATCATAACTTTATCTCCTTTACTAAACTGTTTTTTATTTATCTCCGTTTCGTCTTGTAGTTGTCAACAAGTTGTAAAAAGATATTAAAACACGGTTAACCCTGGTCAAAACCCGTTGACAGCGCTCTTTTTTCGCCTTATACTGAAATCAGAAAATAACTCAGCTTACTCCGAGTTCAAGAACGCGTTTTTCATAATACTCCTCCCTTAAAGACAGGAGCCCGGCGACGGGTTCCTGTTTTTTTGCGGGGAAATTATCCTGTCAATTCACTTGGTTTTGAGGCGTTCCCTTTAAAAACGCTTCCACATTGTCGCATACTGTATGAAGGAGCCTGTCCCTGCTTTCTTTCGCGGCCCAAGAAATATGAGGCGTAATGACGCATTTCTCGCAATGGGTCAGAGGGTTTCCCTTTTTCGGCGGTTCCTCGCACAGCACGTCCATCGCTGCTCCCGCAAGCCTTCCGCCGTTTAAGGCCTCCGCCAGATCCTGCTCACGGATCACCTGCCCTCGCGAGGTATTAATCAGGTAAGCGGTAGGCTTCATCAGCGACAAGGTTTTTCGGTTGACAAGCCCTGTGGTTTCCGGCGTTAAGGGACAGTGGAGGGAAAGCACGTCGCTTTCCCGGAACAGCTCCTCCTGAGGCACCCACCGGTAACCTGAAGGCATGTCTTTTTTTGTCCTGCTGTAAACCAATACGTTCATTCCCAGGTCCGCCGCTATTTTTGCTACAGTCCGGCCGATGCTGCCAAACCCGTACACTCCAAAATTTTTGGATTCCAATTCCACCAAAGGCGCTTTCCAATAACAAAAATCCGTGCTATTCTCCCAATCGCCCTGGTGTACGGAATGATTGTGGAGCGCCACATGATTAGTGAGGGCAAACAACAGAGAAAACGTCATTTGAGCCACTGCGTTGGTACAATAAGAGGGCACGTTGCAGACTGGAATGCCTAATTCCCTGGCGGCGTGAATATCGACTACATTAAAGCCCGTAGAAAGAGTGCCGATATATTTCAGGTTTTTTAAGCTTCGAATCATCTTTCCGCTTAAAACCGTTTTATTCGTAATCAGAAGCTCCGCCTCCTTTGCCCGCTCATAAAGCTCCTCCGGCTTTGTTCTGGCATAGACGGTTAGCTCTCCTAGCTTTTCGAGGCGCTCCCAGCTTAAATCGCCGGGATTGGTGGTTTCTCCATCTAAAACTACGATTTTCATAAAATTTCTCCGTTTCTTTGTCGGGATGCAGCCAGTCTTCGCCTGACTATGAAAAGATGATCAAAGCGCAACTGGTTTCTAATAACGTTGCCAAGCGCTAAAAAATGAGCGGCCGGCTCCTGCCAACAAGGCGCTATGACAGCGCCGCGGCGAATAAAGTAAAAAATCATTTTTTATTATACTAGTGTTTGCCTTATTCGTCCATACCCAAAACTTCCGAGTCTTATGGAAAAATGATGTGAATAGCTGTACTTTTTTATCCTTTCCTTGACCTTAGCAGAATAAAAAAATATAATAGCTTTAGGTTCCCGTCATCATACATTTTAGCTGTGTGGAGGTATTTCATGTATTCACAATTAACCGTTGCAAAGCTTTTTGATTTATCTCAAACCCAGGCGGAAACGCTGCTGAACCGTTTTCAGTATCCCTGGGAAGCTCTTCCGCGTATTAAGGAATTTATTCTGGCCCTGGGCCCTTCGCTGCCTAAGGATGAATACGAGGAGATCAAGGAAAATGTTTGGGCGGCCAAGTCCGCCGTTATTTTTCCTACCGCGTATCTCAACGGGCCGGTTATCATCGGTAAAAACACTGAGGTCCGGCACGGCGCATTCATACGAGGCAGCGCCTTAGTAGGGGATAGCGCCGTAGTAGGCAACTCCACGGAGCTGAAAAATGTCATCCTGTTTAATAACGTTCAGGTACCGCACTATAACTATGTGGGAGATTCTATTCTAGGCTACCGCTCCCATATGGGCGCGGGCTCTATTACCTCCAATGTAAAATCCGACAAGACCCTGGTAACGGTCAAGTATCAAGGAGAAAAAATTACCACTGGACTGAAAAAGTTCGGCGCTATTTTAGGGGATTGCGTGGAGGTTGGCTGCAACTCTGTTCTGAACCCCGGAAGCGTCATATGTCCCAACAGCAATATTTATCCCTTATCTATGGTGCGGGGCGTGGTTCCTCCAAAAAGCATCTATAAAACAGCTTCGGAAATCGCTGAAAAATTTTAGGAGTAATAAAAATGACCGATATTAATCTGGAAATCGCAAGGCTGGTGCAATACGGCGTAAAAAAGGGGCTTCTTCATCAGGAGGACGCCGTGTTCGCCGTCAACCGGATACTGGCCCTGCTGAAATTAAACGACTACACCCAGGCGGCTGTTCCGGAGGAAAACCTGGCAAGCCCTCAGCCGATTTTAAACCGTATCATAGATTGGGCGGCGGAAAACGGACTTCTGGAGAGTAATTCTTCCGTTTACCGGGATCTGCTGGATACGGAAATCATGGCTTGTCTGATGCCTCGCCCTTCTGAGGTGATCTATCAGTTTCGCTCCCTTTTTCACATCAACAAAAAGGTCGCCACCGATTATTTCTACCGGCTCAGCCAGAATTCCAATTACATCCGCACGGACCGGGTAAAAAAAGATGAAAAATGGACGGCACAGACGCCCTACGGTCCAATGGATATCACCATCAACCTGTCCAAGCCTGAAAAGGATCCTAAAGCAATCGCCGCCGCCAGAAATATGAAAAGCACCTCCTATCCCAAGTGCCTTTTGTGCCGGGAAACCGAGGGCTACGCCGGAAGCGTATCCCAGCCTCCCAGAGGCAACCACCGTGTGATCCCAATGGATCTTTGCGGTGAAACCTGGTATTTTCAGTATTCCCCCTATGTCTATTATAACGAGCATTGCATTTTATTAAACGGAAAACATGTCCCTATGAAAATAGAGCGCAAAACATTCGCCCGCCTTCTGGCGTTTGTGGAAAAGCTTCCCCACTACTTTATCGGGTCTAACGCCGACCTGCCCATCGTGGGGGGCTCGATTCTTTCCCACGACCATTTCCAGGGAGGGTGTTACGAGCTTCCTATGGCCAAAGCGCCGGCAGAGAAATCCATCTCCTTTGATGGTTATCCCCAGGTGGATGCCTCTATCGTCAAATGGCCCTTATCTGTCATCCGGCTTTCCTCTGTGGATCAAAGCGTACTCATCGATCTGGCGGATAAAATTCTCTTTCACTGGCGTTCCTATTCGGATTCCTCAGTGGAAATCAGAGCCTTTACCGGCGAGACGCCCCACAATACCATTACCCCCATTGCCCGCAGGCGGGGCAATCAGTTCGAGCTGGATCTTGTTCTGCGGAACAACCGTACCAGCCCGGAGCATCCTCTGGGCATTTTCCATCCTCACGCCGAATACCACCATTTAAAAAAAGAAAATATCGGACTGATTGAGGTTATGGGTCTGGCGGTTCTTCCGGCCCGCCTAAAATCCGAGCTTGCCCTAGTTGAGGAGGCTTTAACCGCACCTGAAAAAGCAGACCGCATTTTCTCTGAGGCCGCCATGGCGCCTCATTACGACTGGTATCGGGAACTAAGGAAGGCCTATTCCGGCGGGCAGGCTGCCCACGCCTTTGTGCAGGATCAAGTAGGCCGGGTATTCTCCGCTATTTTAGAGAATTCCGGCGTGTATAAAACCGATGAAACTGGCCGCAAAGCGTTTCTCCGGTTTATCGGCGCAGTAAATGGAAAGTAACGCTATGAACAAACGAATCGCCGCGATCCACGACCTTTCCGGATTTGGAAAGTGCTCTTTGACTATTATCCTGCCTATTCTTTCCGCCTGCGGGCTGGAAGCCTGTCCTCTTCCCACGGCTTTTCTATCCTCCCATACCGGCGGTCTGCCCGGCTTTACTCATCGGGATCTTACCTCTGATCTGCTGCCCGCCGCCCGCCAATGGAGTGAACTGAAGCTCCGTTTCGACGGCATTTACAGCGGTTTTCTAGGATCCCTGGAGCAGATTTCCAAGGTGTCGGAAATTTTCGACCTGCTTTCAGGCCGGGACACCTTGATTTTTGTAGATCCCTGTATGG
>QWCV01002247.1_pt1 | contig 16152 bp, 11 predicted proteins | sample 1972621 | NCBI WGS metagenome assembly QWCV01 (sample SAMN09866699, study PRJNA288562) | Human gut metagenome isolate pre2_stool, whole genome shotgun sequencing... | isolation source: gut | host: Homo sapiens | place: USA: California
ACCCGAACAAGACTTTAAATGCTAAACTTGTCAAAGAACTCTTTGGCTTGGCGGAGGATGCCGCTTAGCCTATGTATAATTTTTTAACGAACTATTGATGAATGATTCAGACAGAATAAGAATTGGAATAATATGTCAATGCAGAAAAGGATACGACTATGGGTGGATGTATTCTTATTTGTGTTATTCTTATGACTCTGGAGATTCTCAAAGAAAATATAATTCGATTAGACTGTTTTTTATATTTAAGAAACAGACAGATTATGTATTAACTGATGGAACTCTTGTTGCCTTTGAAAGTGTAGACGATGAAAATGGCTATGCAGAAAATGTTACTGAACTTAATCGATTGCCCTTTCTTAACTCGGAAACAGGTATAGAATCCGATGATAAACTCATTGAAGATTATAACGATAAAAGTTTGCCATATTGGGAAATATGTTATAAGAGCCGGAATAAGAATCCAGATTATTATTGTATTATATATCCGATTAAAAATAGGTTAACGAATAAATATGAGCTTGCATATAATGTTTTAATCGATAAAGAGGAAGAAATTTTTAACTTAATTTATTCTATACACAAAATCGGGTTTAAGCGGATGTCTTTAGAGGAAATAACTCAAAAAATTATTTCTATCAGAGAATACGTGAACTCATTCTCGTTAGATGATGTTCTGAATACCTATGAATGTAATGAAAGTGGTTATTTACAATATCGACCAGGAAGAGATGATCATTTTTTTTACTCAACAAGTAAAACCATCGACACTGATGATGAATACATTAAAAATATAATACCTTTAGGAGTAGAAAGTGATTATTGTTCATGTGTTGGCAGGGATCAGGACGATTATTCCAGAACTAATGAATATGAAACTGAATACGGTAAAAAGATTGCCTATTCCAACTACTCTAAAGAAAAGCATTATGCGTTTCTGATTTCCTCATTTTTTGAGAAATATTATACTTCAAAAAAGGAGCATGAAATGTTAATCTTAAAGCTGAAAGAGTTAAAACTCGATACTTATTTCATGTCGCATCATTTTTGGTATATTGAATATACTGAAGAAAATTATCAGAAGTATTTTAAATCTCTAAATACCAAAGCGCTTAAAGAGTATAAGCTCCACAAACCTTAGCGTAAGAACTCAAAGCTTTGTCTTTTCAAGACCATAGTAATAGCCATAACTTTGCTGCATAAATCAGCATCGTTATGGCTATTGATACAAAATCGCTCACTCAGATCATAACCGAGTTCCGCAAGTTGCAGACGAAGGACTCCATAACCCCGGAATCCCTCGGATATATCCTGCAACGCATCGCGGATCTGCTCGCCACCGCCGGAACTTCCGAGACTCAACAGATTCTCGGTACGTGGTACAACACGCTCTCGAAAACCGACCACACCGCCGTCTGCAAATTGCAGCAAGGCCCGGCTGACCGTAATTTCGTAAGGCTCTCGAACACGTTCATCGACCTGCTTACAGGTCAGCAGATGACAAACGAAAACGCCACAATAATAAATATGGCAACCACCGAGCGAGCCGGGGCGATGAAAGCGCAGCAGGTAGTTGACCTTAACAACACCCGGCGCGCCGTTGCCGACATCGAGAAACTTCTTGATGTGATCCAGACCAAACTCGGCATGACCGAAGGCTCCAAAGGGCTGTATAACACAGCCCAGATTTCATGTGTCGTTCAAAACGGACAACTGCACGTCCTCGGCGCACAGCAGCTTATCGCTGACGGATATGTGCCATATATCTTCCGTCCCGTCCGAAAGCGCAATCCTTTCAAGGACAAGGACGCGACAGCCGAACAGTTGGCCGCGAAAAAGTATTGCTCCGTCAAGAAAGGATGGGGTGTGTTCGGCTCGCTCTATGCCGTGAAACTCAACGGCACTCAGGTTATGTTCTCCACCGGTCCGCACAATCTGCTATGCACGGAAAAGCAGCCGGGATATTCCGGTTCGCCACAGTATTTCGTGTCCCACAGCGTCAACAAGGAGGGGAACAGGACTTTCGGTTGGGGGCGCACATCGGTGCATTTGCTCGACGGCAACCTCGCAAAAACGACATCGAAGAAAAAGGAGCGTATGATACGGCTGCGATTCGGCATCGGTTTCGCAAAACCGATTTATCCCGGACGCGCCGCCATAACACCGGCCAATCTCGCAAGCTCGCTCGCCGAGTTCTATCTGATCTACAATCCCGGAACTGAAAAATGGACGTTCGGGAAATAAGTGGAACAGTTGATGTGTTGAGCAGTGGACGAGTTCTCATCAACTCATTACGCATCAACTCGTCAACACAAAAAAAAGAAAGCCCGAAGCAGAAGCTCCGGGGGTGCTATCTTTTATACTTCTCAACTGAAAGCCATAAAAATGGATGCTATCACCGATACGTCGCACAGGAAAGCCGTGGTAAAAAACTACGAGGGTGCTATCCGGCATCTGCCAGAGGTATCCACATTTCTTAGCCTGGTTTCACATCGTCGAGAGGTATCCGGTTCAATTAGCTTGGTTTCACTTAACAATACGCAAAGATAATACTTTTTCTCCACATACACAACTCTTTAACCCCGAAAATTGCATTGAATTATGAATCTAAACCGTCATAAACCAACGATACAGCTGTTTGCTGCAATTTTCCTCATTACAATAGGCTGCGGCCTGTTGATTGCCGGTTTTGTCATTCCGCCGAGCGGCGAAATCCACAACTCCGTCCTTATCGCATTCGGCGAGATTCTGACTTTCGCCGGGGCATTGTTCGGCATCGACTACCATTATAAATACAAAAACCATGAGAAAGATTGACAAAATCATCATCCATTGCTCGGCAACCGCCGAGGGCAAGGATTTCACCGTGCAACAGATTAGACAGTGGCACACAACACCAAAGCCGAAGGGCAACGGCTGGCGCGACATCGGCTATCACTATGTGATCTACCGCGACGGTTCCGTTCATCGTGGCCGTCCTGAAAGCCAGGTCGGCGCACACACTCGCGGTCAGAACACCCACTCAATAGGAGTGTGCTACATAGGAGGTTGCGAGGCCGACGGCAAGACTCCGAAGGATACGCGCACCCCGGCGCAGCGGGCTGCGCTCGTCAAACTCGTTGCCGAGTTGCGCGTGAAGTATCCCGGTGCAACAGTCCACGGCCACAACGAGTTCGCAAACAAGGCGTGTCCTTCGTTCAACGTCAAAAAAGAGCCGGAGCTATGCGGTCGATAATCTTCATCCTTATGCTGGCACTCATAACTTCGTGCCGCTCCCATAAGGAACTGCAACAGGACAAATCCCTCGCAGTCGATTCAGTCGCCCGGTCGGAACATCACCGCACAATCGCGGTGATAGACTCGGCTATCCGCAATATTGATTTTAGCTTCGATACCCTGAAAATCAATATCGAACGACCTTATCTCGCCAATGACACTCTCGGCTCTCAACCCTCGGCTCTCGGCTCTCAAACGGAGATTATTCGCATCAAGGCTGTTCGTGGGCGCGTCATAGATCAGCGGCGTGTACATAGGGACAGCGTCGAAGCCTACAATCGGCTTGATACGGTGGCCTATCATCAATCAGCCGCCGAGACTTCGACAGAACACACCGCCACAACGCGCCTATATAATCCGCCTGACGGTACAGCGGTTCTCATAATCGCACTTATCATCGCCGGGATTATATTCTTCGTTTGCTATCGCAAACGCTGATTTCATACAGCACTACAAGAGTAGAACTTTCTTCATAAATTGGCAAGCGAGTTGTCCGAGAGGATGGCTCGTTTGTTTTTAGCATCACTTTATAGACCCGCCCGATTTAAGGGAGATTGCGGCTTACACGAGCCTCAATTCGTCCTCCGCTTGATACCTCAGTCCTTCCAAGTCCGAGCATCTTTGTTCACGGGTCGTGCCTCCCTGTGAATAAAGACCGCTACGGTATTCGGGTCGATAGATTGCGACCTCCGGCTTGCCTGCGCTTTCCCCCGACACCGCTCCTGCGTCACGGTGTCGGTCCGCTCCGTCTGCACCTGCTCTCACAAACTATCTTTGACGGCTACGTTCTCGCTTTCGCCGCCACCCCTCCTGCGTCGGGGCGTTGGCACGCTTCCACTCCGCTGTCAACCCGAAACCTCGGCTTGCCATTCCGACTTGTAAGGACAGGCATCTGCTCTCCGTTCTCCAATCGGCGCGAGCCGCTATCTCCCTTAAATCTCCCACCCAGCAGATGATTGTGATGCACGGTGTTCAGGCTGTCGCCATCCTTCATCTTTCGCCGAGGGCAGGTATGTTGCCGGCAGTTTTCATTATTCGTCTGCGACGCTTGTTTATTGAACGCGCAGGACGCGTCGGCCCACTCTCCGCCTACGCCACGATGTGAGGCTCCGAAGTACATGCCCGAACAGCCTCCGGCACGGGGCAAGTAAGGGACGGGAGATGGCTTGATAAATCTGCGCCAACTCCCTGTCGCTCCGTTGCACTACACGACACCCTTCCTGATTTGTCGCTCCCTTGTTCCGGCACAGACTTCTCCACCTTTTCCCATCGTCAGCTCCGGCTCCGGCAGAGCCGACACACGCCCTCCGCACCTTGATTATACGCCCGCCCCAGTCCCGATGCACGGTGCGCCGATGCACTGACTCCACTCAGGCGGTCGGCCAACCACTTCGCTCACTCCGAGTCTGCCTACGGCTTAGGGCAAGGGCAGGCCGGCTTACTGTCTGCGGTGCAAGCATCCTCAACAGAAAGCCTGTCGCTCCGTGCCTACGCGACACCTGCCGTTTGCTCTAATCCTATGTAGGCACTCCGAGTTCCCTCTGTTCCTTTGGCTGACTCTCCTCCGTTACGCGCCGCATCGTCATCACCGCACATCGCCACATCTGACCCCTCGCCTCGATAAATGTATCTTCATCGAGGGAGAGCGGAGTGCTGTCGTAAGGTCAATTTCCACGTTGCGGAAATTTGACCTTTACGGCAGCGATTTTACCGCCCGTTTTGCATATAGCGGCAGGGCGAAAGGGGGGCAGAGCGGAATTGTTCCTTGGGGCGGTGGGGGGTCTTTACAGACGGTAGCAGGGAGAAGTTTTCTCCCTGCACCCTCTAAACCGCTCATTCTTCGCTACTTGTAAATTTCAACTCAGGGATTAGTTGAAATTTGCCCGAAGAAACGGCGTTAAAAAGTGTTTAACGTGTATTTTTCCGCTGTCGCTATGCTTCTAATTGTCAGCTTAAAAGACCATATCAACAAACCTCTCCAAGTGTCTTTTAAGGGGTCAGAAAATCGGCTGAAATTTGCTGTAAGAACAACAAATTTCAGATAATCCAATGGCAAACTATACATCCACCGCCAATGTCGTTCTCTCCGTCAACGGCAAGCAAGCTCAGCAGATGCTTTCCTCTCTCGAAAAGGATGCGAAGCGTCTGGAAAGGCAGATAGCAGCCGCAGCCAAAGCAGGTGACAAGGCCACGATGAAGAAGTTACAGCGAGAGCTGTACAATACGCATCGGCTTATGGACCAACTGCGCGGTGCTTCCGCTTCCACCGAGAGGATTTTAAGCCGACTTGACAAGGCGACACCGCGCGAGCTTAACAAGGCGTTGAAGCAGTTGAAGAACGAGCTGAACGGCATCGAGAGAGGCACCGCAGCATGGGACGCACAGATTGAGAAGATTAAGGCGGTCAGAGCCGAGATTGACAAGGTCAACGAGTCCATGCGTGAGCAGGAGTCGCTTTCTGACCGCGTAATGAACTGGATTAACAAGTGGCAGATGGCTCTACTCGCCGTAGGCGCAGCCATTACCGGTCTGGTAATGGCTGGGCGCAAAGCCGTGAACGCCTACGCCGAAATGGAGCAGGAGATGGCTAACGTCCGTAAGTTTACGGGTATGGACGCAGACGAAGTCGCGGCACTCAACGAGGAGTTCAAGAAGATAGAAACCCGCACCTCCCGTGAGGAACTGAATCAGCTTGCGCAGGAGGCAGGTCGCCTCGGCAAGTCCTCGCAGGAGGATGTTCTAGGTTTTGTCCGCGCAGCCGACAAAATCAATGTCGCACTCGATGACCTCGGCAGCGGTGCAACGCAGACTCTATCCAAGCTGACAGGCATCTTCGGGGACGAGGAACGACTCGGCACCGAGAAGGCCCTGCTGTCGGTAGGTTCCGTGATCAACGAGTTGTCGCAGAACTGTTCCGCCTCCGCTCCTTATATCGCCGAGTTCGCTTCGCGAATGGGTGGCGTGGGAGCGCAAGCCGGTATGACCGTACAGCAGATTATGGGCTTCGCCGCAGTCCTCGACTCCAATAACCAGAAGCTCGAAGCATCTTCGACGGCTCTCTCGCAGGTTATTGTCCGAATCTACCAAGACCCGGCCAAGTATGCCCGTGTCGCCGGCATGGACGTGCAGAAATTCGCCAATCTCGTAAAAACGGATATGAATGCCGCCCTGATCGAGTTTCTTTCGACCCTCAAACGTGCCGGCAACATGGATGTCCTCTCTCCGATGTTCAAAGACATGGGCGAGAACGGCTCTCGTGCCATATCCGCACTCTCGACGCTCGCCAACCATATCGACGAGGTCAAGAGTCAGCAGCTTGTCGCCAATGAAGCCTTCGCCGAGGCTACATCTATCGACAAGGAGTTTGAGGTGCAGAACAATACCGTTCAGGCGCAGCTTGACAAGGCGAAGAACCGCGTCCACGAACTTGCCGTGGAACTCGGCGAGAAATTACAGCCGGTGATGCGGCTCGTAATTTCTTCTTCGACTATCGCACTCAAAGCATTGTCGGCTATGGTGGATTTCTTCATCAAGTACCGCCGCGAGATTATCGCAGGTGTCGCCGCCATCGCCGCCTACAATGTGATAATGCTTGTATATACGACAAGGACCACACTTGCCACCAAAGCCACCGCCTTGTTCCACGGAGCAATGAAGCTCGTCCGCATGATTCTCCCAGCCGTGCGGCTTCTCTTTACACCGCTCATCAACGCCGTGCAGTATTTCACCAACGGCCTTCAGGTGAACTACGCCATGCAGGAGCGCTGGCGCAAGTCTATGGCTGCTATGAAGTTCTCAAACTGGGTAGGGCTGGTGCTTGCCCTCGGTGCGGCGGTCTACGCCCTCGCCAACCGTTTCAAGACAGCCCGCGAAGAAGCGGAGAAGGCCCGTAAGGAGCAGGAGGAATACCGAAAATCCCTCACTGACCTTGACGAGAAATCCTCAGAATACTGCCATGCCGAAATTGCAAGGCTCGAAGCTCTCTACAAGGAGGCCACCGATGAAGCTAAGTCTACCGACGAGCGGCGCAAGGCCGCTGAGAAGTTACAGGCCCTTTATCCCGATTATTTCAAGAACCTCTCCACGGAGCAGATAATGGTCGGTCAGGCCAAGACCGCCTACGACCAACTCCGAGACTCAATAATCGAAGTGGCGAGGGCGAGAGCCGCCGCCGACAAGATTGTGGAGAACGAGAAAGAACTTCTCACTCTCGAACAACAGGCGCCCGGTCTGAGGCAGAAGCGCGACCGCGACAAGCAGACCTACGATGCCGCCGTAGCCGATTGGGACAGGGCGCGTGAGTTGGAGAGTTACCAGAACTACACCAACTCAACAGACGCGGCAGTGGGTCAGATGATAGATGTAGCCCCATACGCCCGGCGTGTCGCTTCAACGGGTCAGACCTACAATGCTTCGGAGGCGGCTTATCAGGCAAACCTTACCAAGCAGCGGCAGCTCAACGAGGCCAACGAGTTCCTGCGTCAGAAATACAAGATTTCCGCCGAGGCATTGGAAATGCCCGAAAATCCTGCTGTCAATCTTCCGGGCAACACGCCTATAAACACTCCTTCGGGCAGCGGTGCCACCGAGGACAAGTTCGCAAAGGAAAAGGAATGGCGCGAACAGGCCGAGGCTTCGGCGCGTATCTCTTACGCAACCGGCGAGTCTGACTATATCGCTTACACTAAGGAAATGGGCCGAATAGCCGTGGAGTTCTGCGAGAAGCAGTTGCTCCACACCGACCTCACGGAAACGGAGCGGCTGAAAATTACCGCCGAGTGGCGCGAAGCACAGCGCAAACAGCAGGAGCATCTTGACGAGCAGACCATTGAGGCGGAGAACAACCGCTACAATACCGAACTGGCTCAGTTGAAGCAATTCTACATCGACGGCTCCATCTCTAAGGAAACCTACGACCTGAAAACCGAGGAGGCAGAAATCGAGCATCAGCGGCGACTTGTCGCGCTGACGAAGGAGGGAAGCCGCGAGCGGTTACAGGCCGAGCAGCAGTTACAGTCCTTGCTGATCGCGCAGGTGCAGCGCAAGCAGCAGGAACGTGAACAGCTCGAAGCGAAGTATGCCGCCATGAAGAAGGACTTCTTCGGCGACAATCCACAGGAGGCTCAGGCGAAGTATGACGCTGACCTCGCTTTGCTCGATGTCGTGTATCAGCGTGAACTTGCCGCTGCCGGGAACAATGCCTCTGAGAAACTGCGCATTGATGAAGCCTACGAGAAAGCGAAACTCGCCCTCAAAAAGAAGTACGGACTTCTTGCCGAGGAAGACACGCGCAACGCTATGGAGCGCGGTATCGCCGATTCTGTCGAATGGCTCAACTCCGACGGCGGCAAGGCTCTGACCGGGACGCTCGACACGCTCGTTTCGGGAATGTCGGCTGTATTCTCGCAGCTTTCCTCCATTATTCAGGCCGAGCTTGAAATACAGACAGCCTCCATCAACAAGCGGTATGATGCCGAAATCTCACGTGCCGAGGGCAACACCTACAAGGTGAAGAAACTCGAAAAGGACAAGGAGAAAGAAATCGCCAAAGCCAAGAAGGAGGCGAACAGAAAGATGTTCGCGATGCAGGTTATACAGGCCGTGGCTCAGACCGCCACCAACGCCCTGAACGCTTACGGCTCTGCGGCGGCGGTGCCGGTAGTCGGTTATATCCTCGCGCCTATCGCGGCGGCTATGGCTATCGCCGCAGGTGCCATACAGATCGCCGCCATCAAGAAGCAGCAACAGGCTTCCGAGGCGCAGGGCTATATGACTGGCGGCTTCACCCCGGAGGGTAAGCCTGATGAAGTGGCAGGTGTTGTTCACAAAGGGGAATGGGTCGCCTCGCAGCGACTTGTCAATAATCCCCGAACCCGCCCGCTGTTGGAGGCTCTGGACTATGCGCAGCGAACCAACACTATCGGCTCTATTACTGCCGCCGATGTGTCGCGCACAATTACCGCACCGGCGGTACTGGCCGCACAGCCCTCTACGCCTCCAACCATCGTGAACAACACCTATAATTCCACTCCGTCTGCCGACAACTCCGAATTGACTTCGACAATCCGGCAGTTGAAAGACCGCCTGAATGAGCCTTTTATCACCGTGAACACCGTTACCGGCGATCACGGCATCCAACAGGCCCAGGATGAATATGACAGACTGATGAAAAATAAATCTCCCAAATCAAGAAAATAATGCACATATACGTCAACAACAGATTGGCCGCTCTCAAAAAGGGTACGAGTTTTGAGTATGTCAGCGAAAATAGATTGTTCAGCGGCTCGGACGGCTACACCCTCACTATCACATTTCCGCTGCGCGGATGTCCCGAAAACATCGCTATCTTCGGCCACATAAACCGTGCAGATGTAGCCGCGCAGAAAGTAATCTTTGACTGCGAGATACGCGACAAGGGCTTCTACAAGTTCGGCTCCATAACGATCACCGAAATCTCCGAGACCGAGGTAAAGACGCAGTTCCTCGAAGGCCGCTCGGAACAGAACTTTGACAAGACTTTCGATAAAGTCTATATCAATGAGCTTGACCTCGGCGCTCCGTCCATCACCTACAAATCAGGCATCACTCCGGCGAATGCCTGGTACCCCGAATATTTCGGCTGCAAATGCGTGGCTCTGCCGTGGGTCAACGACTATTCAGGCAACATTCAGAACAAGGCGGAGCATATTGTCGATGATGCAGTGCAGAATAAGTCTCATTACGAGTGGAGCGAGGACACCACCGGATTGTCGTGGCAGCCGTATCTTCTTTACATCACAAAGAAGATATGCGAGGCCGTCGGCTATACCCCCGACTTCTCCAAGTGGGAGGAAGTGGAGGAATACAGGTATCTCCTTATCTGCAATACTCTCCCTCATGCGTGGTATATGCCCGCTTTTGCAAACGCTCTGCCGCATTGGACGGTCGAGGAATATTTTGAGAAACTTGAATTGTTCCTCGGCGGTGAGTTCGACTTCGACCACCGGGGCAAGCGCATCACGTTTGCCTTCACTCAGGCAACTCTGGCCGCGAAGCGTCCCGTCTGCCTTGAAGACGTGGTCGAGGAACACTCCACCGAGGTAAAGGTGGACGATGAACGCTGCGAGTATCTGGAATCGAAGAATCTTGTCTACAAGGACTGCGACCACGAAATGTGGAAGTTCTACTCTTGCGACTGGTTCATCAAGGGCTGGCAAAATAGAGTGGTTTGCTACGACTCAATGCGCGAGCTGTTGGCCGCCAATAAGGGTTACAGGACATGGAACGGTCAGCACCACCGCGACAACCGCATAGACAAGCTGCTCTATGCCGCCGACTGCGACGCTTACTTCGTTATCCGTCCTGTCAGCCGTCAGCAGGTAGTGGAATGGAGGGGCAGTATTATTTATGTCTACTATCGCTACACGTGCCGTCTGCAACCGGTCAATCTCTTTGGAGGACGCATCGTCAGCGAGGACGAGGACGCCGAGCAGGTGGAGATTGAGTTTGTTCCGGCATGGGTGGACGATACAGAGGAAAAATACGGTCGTGTGCTTTTCCTTTCATTCTCCGGCTACGATGAAGATACCAACACCACGAGCGAAAACGACAAAGACCATCCGTTTCAGAAGACGCATACCGTCTCGTCTCTTGAAGCCGGGGAGAAAGAGAAGAAATCGGAATATTACGACCGCATCTATATTGGCTGGTACGATGGCTCCAATTACTATCAGGGAAGCCACCTGCCTTACCCCAATGTTGAGAACATCGTTATCGCCGATGACTGGAGCAATTTCAGCTACGCCCATTTCTCCCTGCGCATCAACGACAGACAAGTAAAGCGAGGTCAGATTATCCACAACATCGAGCCGAAGCTGAAAACCACCTTCAAGTTCCTCTCCGAAACCATCCCCGATGTCCGCTCAGTTTTCCTCATCCGCGGCAAACGCTACATCTGCGAAAAAATAACTGCGACCTTTACCGAAAACGGCATGTCGCAGCTACTCAAAGGGATCTTCTACCCAATAAAGGAAAATTAGGGGGTCTTTTTCGGACGTCCGCGCTTCCTTTTTGCCACCGATTGAGGTGTGGCAATTTCTACCACCTCTCCGGGAGTGCGGTAGTCTTTGCCGTATAATACGTAATCAAGTACTTTTCGCACTGCATCATCTACCTTTTTGGGGTCTCTCTCGATGTAAATGTCGGTAACGGTGTTGCCTCCGTGACCGAGACCGGCCATTATGGTGTCGAACGGAATATCCAGTTCAGCAGCCAACGTAGCCCATGAATGGCGCGTCCAATATGTTGTAAGCCCCTTTATCGTGATGCCGTCATCAACTGCATCAAGTTTGGCTTTCACAGAGCGAAGCCCACGGCTTGCCATTTGGTAAAAGCTACGGTAATTTTTGTGATTATCAAGGTAGTTGAGCAAGTAATGTTTACCACGGTACTTGTCGATAAGCACCTGCATTTCCGGCTCTACTTTTATACGGTAAACCTTGTGGGTCTTTGCACGGACATATTCGATGTATCCGTCCTCTATCTCCTTGAGATTGCACATATCAACAAAGTTGATTCCGCGCATCATAAACATAAGGACGAACATATCGCGATAGCGCTCCAAGTCTGCGTCAAAGCCTTGCGTAAAGATTACCTTACGCAATGCCTCTATTTGCAGGTTCCGCTTCTTTGTCGGGGCTTTCGGTATCTTCACTCGGCGGAACACATATTGGGTTATGTGGCCGCAGTCGATGGCGTAGTTGATGGCCGCACGGATATTGCGCAAGTGAAGTCCGATAGTGTTGGCGGATGCACACGTTTTGCCAAGAAATTCCTCAAAGTCGTGCAACCATTTCAGCGTTACATCTTCCGGCTTCAGACGAGCGAGATTTTTTTCGCCGAGCCAAGCTACAAGGCGACTGCGTGTTGAGGCAATCACTCTTTTGTTACCGGGAGTCTTCATGTTCATATTCTCATCAAAGATGTCAATGAATGAAGGTCCCGTATAAGAGTTTTCTTCTATAACCTTTTTTACAGTGGGAGATGCACTCTTACTTGCTTCCTGCTGTACCGCTTCTAAAATGCAGTCTCGGAGTTGTTTCGCACTCATCGCCTTTAGTGAGGCTTGCTCTCCAATGCTAATGACAGCGGCCTCAGCCGAAATCATGTGCTTTTTGAGCATCGCATTCAACGACTGTTGGCGAGGATGCTTTACCACCTTTTCGGTCTTTGCGTTCCACTGCGTCGGAAGCAAAGAAAGATTCAGATTGATGTAAGAGGTGGAGCCACGGTGTACTACTGCGAGCTTGAGAGGAGCTGACTTTTCGCTCCTGTCACCCCCTGTGGCGCGGGTGTCGAGATAGAATCTGAGTGTTGCCATCGTCTTAAAAGCAACAGCTGATTGACTAACTCGTTGATTCTTTGTGATTGTGCCTCCAAATTTTTGCGCTGATTTTTGCGCTGATTTTTTCGGCAGGTGTCGTCAAAGGTCGCCAAATTTCGTCAATTATGCTGTTTTTTTTAAGATGCTATGGTGGGGTATTTACTTAAAAAACGCTGAAAGCCTTGCTTTATTGTGCTTGACTTTCAGCGTTTTAATCGCGGAGCGACCGAGATTCGAACTCGGGATACGCTTTTGGCGTATACACGCTTTCCAGGCGTGCCTCTTCAGCCACTCGAGCATCGCTCCTTTCCGTTTTGCGACTGCAAAGTTAATGCTTTTTTCCGACTTTGCAATGCTTATCTGCGATTTTTTTATTTTTGACGATAATCATGCTTGGATCATGCTTGAAGAAACCTCTTGCAAAAGTCAGTCATTGACCGTTTTGATAAGAAAAATCACACTAATGTTCATTTTTTGCGGTAAAAATACTAAATTTCGCCTATAAATTATTAAATTTGCACACAGAAGTTACAATTTTGAGGTTATGTATATGAACCCCACTGTGCCGGGACAGCATCACTAATGGTGCCGGCATGGTTGTTGAAATCAATATAATACAATATATTAATCATTTATGTCTAAGAAAATATATACATTCGGCGACGGCAAGGCCGAAGGAACAGCGGACATGAGAAATCTTCTCGGTGGCAAGGGCGCCAATCTGGCAGAAATGAACCTGCTGGGCATGCCTGTGCCTCCCGGTTTCACAATCACCACTGAAGTATGCACCGAGTATACGCAGATGGGCCGTGACGCTGTCGTAGCCGATATCAAGGCTGATGTTGAGAAAGCAATAGCACACGTCGAGGCATTAACCGGCAAAAAATTTGACGATCCCGACAATGCGCTGCTTGTATCGGTTCGTTCCGGAGCCCGCGCATCCATGCCCGGTATGATGGATACGGTACTGAACCTGGGTATGAACGACGCCACAGTAGCCAACATGGCCGAAAAGAGCGGCAACCCCCGCTTCGCATGGGACAGCTACCGCCGTTTCGTACAGATGTACGGCGACGTGGTGCTCGGCATGAAGCCCAAGAGCAAGACCGACATCGACCCCTTCGAGGCCATCATGGACGCAGTGAAGGAGGAGAAAGGCGTCAAGTTCGACAATGAGCTGGACGTAGAGGACCTGAAGGAACTTGTAAAGCGTTTCAAGGCTGCCGTAAAGGATTATACAGGCAAGGACTTCCCCGAGTCTGCATGGGAGCAGCTGTGGGGCGGTATCTGCGCCGTATTCGACAGCTGGATGAACGAGCGCGCCATCATCTATCGCCGCATGAACCAGATTCCCGAGGAGTGGGGAACGGCCGTCAACGTACAGGCCATGGTTTACGGCAATATGGGTAACAATTCCGCTACCGGTGTCGCATTCAGCCGCGACGCCGCTACAGGCGAGAACATATTCAACGGCGAATACCTGATCAATGCACAGGGTGAGGATGTTGTGGCCGGTGTCCGCACACCGCAGCAGATCACCATCGAAGGCTCGCGTCGCTGGGCTGCCCTGCAGGGCATCAGCGAGGAGGAGCGTCGCACCAAATATCCCGCACTTGAGGAATCGATGCCCGACTGTGCCGCAGAGCTGATCAGCATCGCCCACAAGCTGGAGGACTACTTCCGCGATATGCAGGATATGGAGTTCACCATTCAGGACGGCAAGCTCTGGATGCTCCAGACCCGTAACGGAAAGCGCACAGGCGCCGCCATGGTCAAGATAGCCATGGACCTGCTGCGCGAGAACATGATTGACGAGAAGACTGCACTGCTTCGCATGGAGCCCCAGAAGCTCGACGAACTGCTGCACCCGGTATTCGACAAGGACGCACTGAAGCGCGCAGTAGTTGTAGCCAAGGGTCTTCCCGCATCTCCCGGTGCCGCTACAGGCCAGATCGTATTCCAGGCCGACGACGCCGAGGCATGGGCCGAGAAGAAGAAGAAGGTAATCCTGGTTCGTATCGAGACCAGCCCCGAGGACCTTCGCGGTATGGCGGTGGCTCAGGGCATCCTGACCATGCGCGGCGGTATGACCAGCCACGCAGCCGTTGTGGCCCGCGGTATGGGCAAGTGCTGCGTATCAGGCGCCGGTGAAATCCAGGTTGATTACAAGGAGAAGACCGTCAAGATGAGTGGAAAGACCTTCAAGGAAGGCGATTGGATTTCTCTGAACGGCTCGACAGGCGACGTATACGAGGGACAGGTTCCCACCACCGAGCCTGAGCTGAGCGGCGACTTCGGTGCCATCATGAATCTGGCCGAGAAATTCTCCAAGACATACGTACGATGCAACGCCGACACACCGCGTGACGCAGAGACGGGACGTCGTTTCGGTGCCAAGGGTATCGGTCTGTGCCGCACGGAGCACATGTTCTTTGAGGGCGACCGCATCAAAGCCGTTCGCGAAATGATTCTTAGCAGTGACGAGGAAGGACGCCGTGCCGCTCTGGCCAAGCTTCTGCCTATCCAGCGTCAGGACTTCGAAGGCATCTTCAAGGCCATGGATGGCTGCGGAGTGACAATCCGTCTGCTCGATCCCCCGTTGCACGAGTTCGTGCCTCATCAGACCGCCACACAGAAGGAGCTGGCCGACGAGATGGGTCTGACCCTGCAGGAGGTTAAGGCCAAGGTGGACGAACTCAGCGAGTTCAACCCCATGCTGGGCCACCGTGGTTGCCGTCTGGGCATCACATATCCCGAGATCACCGAGATGCAGGCACGCGCCATCATCGAGGCCGCGCTGATCTGCAAGGAGCAGGGCATAAAGGTTTATCCTGAAATCATGGTGCCGCTGGTTGGTACTCTCAAGGAAATCCAGCACCAGGCCGACGTGATCAACATCACCGCAGCCAAGGTATTCGACGAGCGTGGCACATCGATTCCATACAAGGTAGGAACCATGATCGAGGTGCCCCGTGCAGCCCTGACCGCAGACAAGATCGCCGAGGTAGCAGACTTCTTCTCGTTCGGCACGAACGACCTGACGCAGATGACCTTCGGTTACAGCCGTGATGACGCACCCAAGTTCCTGAAATACTACAAGGAGAAGGGAATTATCAAGGTAGATCCGTTCGAGGTGCTGGATCAGGAAGGCGTAGGCCAGCTCGTAGAGATGGGCGTTAAGAAAGGCCGTAGCACCAAGCCCGATCTGAAAGTAGGTATCTGCGGCGAGCACGGAGGCGAGCCCAGCTCGGTTAAGTTCTGCGCCAAGATCGGCATGGACTACGTCAGCTGCTCTCCGTTCCGCGTGCCCATCGCCCGCGTAGCCGCGGCGCAGGCAGCACTCGAAGACTAATAATAGACTTATCTTAACCAACAAAGGCTGCGATGCAGGCAATTAAGCTGCATTGCGGCCTTTGCTTAGTTCGCCCGACATGGGCATAATCTAACGGGTGAAAGTCCCGAGCGCACCTCGATAGCGGGAAGCGCATAGCCGACAGCAAGGGTGTCGGTTGTGA
>QWCV01002252.1_pt1 | contig 16142 bp, 16 predicted proteins | sample 1972621 | NCBI WGS metagenome assembly QWCV01 (sample SAMN09866699, study PRJNA288562) | Human gut metagenome isolate pre2_stool, whole genome shotgun sequencing... | isolation source: gut | host: Homo sapiens | place: USA: California
GTCTTTTGCACAGATGGACACTTCTTTTTCCGTGCAGGCAATGCCATCCCCTACACATCCCATGTCCACAGACAACACATCCGTAACACCCTCCGGGATCGAAGCGCTGGCGCCGTGTCCAATTTCCTCAAACACCGTAAAATATTGATAAATCTTACGTTTTGGCGTCTTCCCTGTATCCTTCAGATATTTCGCATATCCGATCAGAACTGCGGCGCTTAACTTATCATCCAGAAAACGACTCTTGATATACCCGCTTTCCGTTACCCGGGTCGCCGTATCAAAACAGATAAAATCTCCATTTTCAATCCCCGGCGCTTTTACATCCTCTTTCGCATGCACATCCTCATCTAGGACAATCTCGATGTTCTGGAAGTCCCGAAGTGTCTCCTTGTATGAAGTATTTACATGCAGGGACGCATTGACCAGCTGGCAGGTCCCCTCATAAACCTTGCCGCCGCGGGTATAGACCCGGCAGTTTTCTGTCTCAATGGCACTGGCGCCGTATCCGCCCACCGGAGAGATCCGAAGCCTGCCATTCTCTTTGATCTCCGCGATAACAGCGCCCAGCGTATCAATATGGGACGCCATCAGAAATGCATTGTCACACTCCTCGCCGCCAAGATCCACGATCACGCCGCCCTTTCTCGTCAGCACCGGCTCATATCCCATGTCCTGATATAACCGCATCAGATAATCCGCCGCCCGGCCTGTGAATCCGGAAGGACTGTCAATCGCCAGCAATTCCTTCAAATGTTCCAGTATATATTCCTGATATTGTTTCATACAAAAACCTCCCTCTGCTCAATTTGGGACGTAGACCTTTTGCAAAGGTCTACGTCCCAAATTGCATTTCACCCTGTACCTTTTTGGAAAACACCCTGTACCCGAACTGCAGTTCTAGATCCTGGCTACGCCGCTTTTTACGGCTGCCTCCGCGGTTGCTTTGGCAACTGCGTCTCTTACGCGGGGATCGAATGCCGCCGGCAGGATATAATCTGCATTTAATTCTTCGTCGCTGACCAGGCCTGCGATGGCGTAAGCCGCGGCGATCTTCATTTCATCGTTGATGTCGGAAGCCCGCACGTCCAGAGCTCCGCGGAAGATGCCCGGGAAGCACAAGACGTTGTTGACCTGATTGGGGAAGTCGGAGCGTCCGGTGGATACTACGGCTGCGCCGGCTGCCTTGGCCTCATCCGGGAAGATTTCCGGCGTGGGGTTGGCGCACGCGAAGATAACCGGTTTGTCCGCCATGGTCCGCACCATTTCCTGGGTCAGCGTGCCGGGCGCGGATACGCCGATGAACACGTCTGCGCCTTTGATCACATCGGCAAGGCTGCCTTTTTCGTGATTGAAATTGGTGATCTTTGCCATCTCTTCTTTGATGGGGTTTAATCCCTCTCTTCCTTCATAAATGGCGCCTTTTCTATCTGTCATGATCACATTTTTCAGTCCCATGGACATCAGAAGCCTGATAATCGCGATGCCGGCCGCACCTGCTCCTGATGTTACGATCTTAACATCCTCGATCTTTTTGCCCACCAGCTTCAGCGCGTTAATCACGCCCGCCAGGGTGATGACCGCTGTGCCGTGCTGGTCGTCATGGAAAATGGGAATGTCACAGCATTCTTTCAGTCGTTTCTCGATTTCAAAACATCTGGGCGCCGCAATGTCTTCCAGGTTGATGCCGCCAAAGCTTCCTGCGAAGAGGCTGACTGCCTTTACGATCTCGTCTACATCCTTGGATCTGACGCAAAGAGGAATCGCGTCCACACCGCCGAACTCTTTAAACAGTACGCATTTACCTTCCATTACCGGCATACCGGCCTCCGGCCCGATGTCGCCAAGCCCAAGAACCGCTGTTCCGTCCGTGATCACAGCCACCGTATTCCAGCGTCTGGTCAGATCATAGCTTTTGTTGATATCCTTCTGGATCTCCAGACAGGGTTGTGCGACTCCCGGTGTATAGGCAAGGCTTAATGCCTCCTTGGAATCCACTTTCGCCCGGCTGGTTACTTCAATCTTGCCCTTTAACTCATAATGCATTTTCAATGATTCTTTTGCGTAGTCCATTGTACCCTCCTGTGTTTGTATCATTTCAGATCCGCTTCTGCCTTAGCCGCGGATCTTATCTTCAAACACATTATACTTGCTTTTTCCCCACAGTTCCAGAGGAAATTTCAAAACCGGTCCCGGATGATCTGTCCGTCTTCCATATACAAGATCCGGTCGCACTGCCTTGCAAGTTCTTCATCGTGTGTCACCATCAGGATGGTCACCTGGTAAATGTCATTCAGCCGCCGGAAGAGTTCCATCACCCCGTTCCGGCTGGCCTTATCCAGGTTCCCGGTGGGCTCGTCGGCCAGCAGGATCGAAGGGGACATGACAAGCGCTCTGGCAATGGCGGCCCGCTGCTGCTGTCCACCGGAAAGCTGGCTGGGAAGGGCTTCCCGTTTTGCTTCCAGCCCGGTCTCCCGCAATAATCCGAGCAGCTGTTTTTCTCTTGCCCTGCGCCCATCCAGAAGAAGGGGCAGGATGATATTTTCCTCAATATTCAACGCAGGAAGAAGGAAAATGGACTGGTACACCATCCCGATGCTGCGCCTGCGAAAGACCGCCCGTTTGCTTCGCTCCATCTGGTACAGATCTTTCCCTTTGATCCACACGCTCCCTCCGTCCGGCTCTTCTATACCGCCCAGCACATGGAGCAGGGTGGATTTTCCGCACCCGGAAGGACCCAGAATGGCCGCAAACTGACCTCCCGGGATTTGAAAGCTGGTCTCCTTCAACGCATAAACCGGATTTTCCTGCGTCCCATAGGTCTTGCAGATCTTTTCTGCCCTCAGTCCTTCCCGTTCCAGACTGGCCTTCCCCGTCTTTGTCGTTTTGTTCTTCCCCGCTTCCTTCATCGTCTATTCCTCCCTCCGTATGGTCTCCACCAGATCCAGGTTCTTCATCTCCCGCAGCAGGAAAATGAGGGGCAGAAGTACCACGCACGCTGTCATCAGCGCCTGGCCTGCCACCAGGTCCCAGGGCACATCCCCTGGAGACGTCATCTGTGGCGCTCCTCCGTCGTTATATAAGCCGGTCAGGATAAACAGGCTGACCGGGATCCCAAAGCCAAGCCCTGCCAGAGCATATAAGAAATGCTCCAGGATCAGCATTTTCAAGATTCTTCCCCTGGTCATGCCAATGGTCTGTAAGAGAGCAAATTCCCTGCGCCTCCTCCGAAGGGAAGCCGCGTCTTTTTGCAGCACCACCAGAAGCGCTGCCAGCCAGCAGGCGCTCACCAGGGCCGCCACCAGCATGAGATGAAGCCCTTTGCCGCCCACGAAGAAGGACTGCTGGTATTCCTCCGCAAAGCTTACAACTTCCAGCCCGCCAAGCCCCAGGTCCTGTGCCAGCGCCTCGATCTCCTCCCGGATCTTCCCTTCCTCTCCTGCCCGCTTCGGGGCATTTCCGGGATATATTACTTCATTTAGATCTGCCCGCCGGATCCCCCCTGTCTTCGCCACATCCCGGTCAAGAGAGATTTCCAGGCAAATGGTTTTCTCCGGTTCTTCCCCCAGCAGCTGTTCAAAAGTCTCCATAGGCACATAAAGGATGCTGTCTCCGGCCATGTGTGGGATGTCCAGTCCGTCTGCAGACTCTGCCGCCGTCTTAAGATACTCCGGGCGCAGCATTTCTTCATACTCACCGGGAAGCATTGTAAATGCCAGCGGGATCTCATAAATCTCTCCTCCAAATATCAGTGGAAAACTTTCTTCTTCATATGCCGTTTCCCGGACCAAAACCGCAGAATCCTCCGGTAATTTCTCAGATTCCCGGATACATCCCTTTTCCTGTCCATAATTCAGATATTTCTGAAAGGTATCGTCATCCACCCCCAGCACACGGACTACATAATACAAATCCATCTGCGCCAGGAGCTCTGCTTCCTGCCTGTCGTACTGATCCGAATCGTAAAAATCCAGGTATCTTTTAATCTGCAAATCATCCAGGTACGCTTCTATCTGCGAAAGAGACATCCCTTCTGTGGCATGAAACGTATTGGCCTCTTTCACCACAGACGCCTGGGCGACTCCCTCCAGATCCTCGATCCTTCCCGCCAGTTCTTCCAGTGCAGCTTCCCAGGAAGCCGCTTCCTCTGCTTCTGTGTTCTTTGCTTCCTCGTTCTTTGCTTCCTCGTCCCTTGCTTTCCCGCTTTCCGGGCCGGATCTTCCCGCCTCTGCCTTCACCCACAGGGAAATCTTCGGATAATCCTGCCCCTTCTCATAAGGAGCCGCCAGCCCCCGGATGTACATCATCCCGTTCAGGAACACGCACAGAGAGATTACCAGCAAAGCGCAGGACACCCCGTAATTTCTGTGATTCAGGATTACATTCTTCGCCGCCAGCAGAGTCTCTGCCTTGAAGAAATGCCGTTTCGCCCGCAACAGCACCATTGTCCGGTTCACTTCCTCCTCCCGGTCATAACCGCTGACAAGATCCAGGATCCGCTCTTTCCTCGCCCTGGCGTAGAGGCCGGAGGCAGAGCAAAGGATCACCGCCACGCTTCCTGTCAGGACCATTCCAAGCCACAGCGGACTGATGGCAAGTTCCAGGTCATAGGCCGGCAGGAACCGCTCATTTAACTCCCGGCAAGAGAGAAAAAGCGCCAGCAGGCCAAGGCCCATTCCAAGAGGAACTGCCAGAACTCCGGCCAGCAGATTTTCCCCGTAGATATAAAGACGCTTCTGCCCGTCCGAGATCCCGATCCCGTCCAGAAGTCCTGCCGTTTTAAGTTTCTCCTCCATCCCGGAGAGCACTACATAATAGAGAATCACCGCTGCGAAAATGGTGATCACAAAATCGATCATCCCAATGGACCAGGCCGATCCCCCCTTTACCTCGGAGGCATTAAGCCCATAATATCCCAACAACTTATTGTTGAAGGTAATGTCATAACTGGAAACGACCGTAAGATTTCTCCGGGAGAACACGGTCTCCCGCTCTTCTTCCGGAAGCGGGTCCATGTCAATCTCCGCCCCCAGCTCATTTACTTCTTTAAAAATCCCGTGGGTCCGGTGGCAATAAGTCACCCCGCAGCACACCCGTCTCTGCCCGTCCTCTCCTTCTTTTTCTTCGCCTGCGTTTCCAAAATCCCGGGGGCATTCTGCAAGCCTCCACACCTTACGGATCCGCCCGTTTTCCTCCAGCCTTTGCACCTGCTCTTCGGTCAGGTTGTGAAGCACCGCCTCATAAGGGCCATTTTCCTCGATCTCCTGCCGGATCATAGCCTGCAGGCAGGAGGTGGAGAAGATGGTCATCACCGTGATGAGAAACACCGCCGCCGTCATCCCCAGCGCCAGAATGAGAAATCTTGCCGGCTTCTGCCGGATTTCTTTTCGGATCAGCTTCCAGAAAACTGCCATATGTTTCACCTGCCTCTATTGAAAAGTTTATTGTTCTATCCCTCGCGGATCTGTCCATCCTCCAGTGTCAGGATCCGGTCGCAGATCTGCGCCAGATCCAGGTCATGGGTTGCCATCAGCACCGTGCGCCCCCAAAGCCCGACACACCGTTTCAGCATCCCCACCGTTTCCAGGGACTGCCTGCGGTCCAGCCTGGCACAGGGCTCGTCCGCCAGGAGGATCTCCGCCTCAGAAAAGAGCGCCCGGCCAAACACGGCCCGCTGCCGCTCTCCGCCGGAAAGCTGTGCCGGATACCGGTTCCTCGCCTCTGCAAGAACCAGATCTTTTAAGATCCTTTCCAGCTTTTCCTCTTCCACCAGCCGCCCCGTATCCATGACCACCGGAAGCGTCAGATTCTCCTCTACCGTCAGATTCGGAAGAAGCGCGGCTTCCTGAAGCACCAGACTGACGTGCCTTCGGCGGAACAGGATGCGTTCCTTTTTTGTCATTTCCCGCATATTTCTGCCCAGCAGGAATATTTCCCCTGCCTCCGGATCCTGCAGACCCGCAAGTAAATGAAGGAGAGTCGTCTTTCCGGAACCGGAAATGCCGGTGAGGGCCGTAAAACTCCCTTCCTCCAAAGCGAAGCTTACATCCCGCAAAATGCTTTCTTTTTTCGGACCATTTCCATACGTTTTCCATACTCCCTGTACACGGATTGCCTCCATATCCCGCGCCCCTTTCTCTATGTTCCGCTCTTTTATAAAAATTGTATCATATTTTTCTGACAGACCCCTGACAGTTCCCCTGAAAAGTTCTTACAATTCTGTCAGAAACCGGATCTTTTCCACCCGATCCACAGAAAATCAATTGGGGACGGGGGATTTTCAAAAATCCCCCGTCCCCAATTGCGATGTTACATTTCCTTCTCTCTGCACAAGGGGAGAAATACCGAGAAAATGTTTCCTTTCTCTACTCCCGCTTCTACTTTCACATACCCCTGCTCCTGTTCCAGGATCAGCCGCGCCAGATAAAGACCTATCCCCCAGCCTTCCTGCTCCCCGGCGTTCCCGCCCCTGTAGAACTTCTGGAAGATCCTGGGGTATTCTTCTGCAGGGATAACGGGCGCTGCATCCTGGATATGCACAGCGCCATATGTTTCAAATGCCTCATAAGAAATGTGAATCGTCGAACCGTCCGGACTGTATTTCACCGCATTTTCCAGGATATTAAAAAAGACTTCTTCCGTCCACTTTGGATCATGCACGAGCAAAAACCCCGGGGAAGGTTCTGCTTCAATCCGGATGTGTTTTGCCCGGGCCCGTGGCTCCACCGCAGCCAAAGCCCCTTCGACCGCCGTCCGGATCTCTTCTGGCTTTGCCTTTAAATTTTCCTGTCCCCGCTCCAGGTCCACCATTTGAAAAAGCGCGTTCAAAAGCCATTCCAGCTTCTCCGTCTGCTCCCCCAGACGTTTTTCCAGCTTCCCCCGCTGCCCGGACGGGAGTTCCCGGTTGGAAAGAAGCTCCTGATACAGCCGGATGTTGGCAAGCGGAGTCTTTAACTGATGGGAAAGATCCGAAATCTGTCCCTGCACAGCCGCCTGGTCCTTTTGAATCCTTTCAGCTTCCCGGTTATATTTTTTCTGAATCCGGAGAAATCCGTCCCGGATCACGGCTTCTGCTTTTTCAGTGTCGGCTCCGGGCAGAATCTCTTCTCCTTCCAGTATCTGTTTCTGAAACCGCTGCACTGCCTGGTACAGCCGGAAATACCGCCTGCGAAAAAAGAAAATACCAAGAACCGCTGCCAGCAGGAATATCATCACCACGATCATCATTTCCATTTCACTCATCTGTCCATCTCCTGCCACCGGTACCCCTGGCCGTGAACCGTCCGGATCCGCTCCGGATGTCCCGGATCTGCCTCCACCTTTACGCGGAGACGACGGATTGTTACTGCCAGTGTATTTTCATCCACATAGTTTCCTTCCTCATCCCAGATCCGCTCCAGCAGCTGACTTTTTGTAAGGAGCCGGCCCGGATGCTCAAGAAAATAAGCAAGAAGGCGAAGTTCCGTACCGCTAAGTTCCAGTTTCGCTCCGGCCTTGCAGGCCACGCCCCTGCTTAAATCCACTGTAATATCCCCGGAAACCAGGATCGCAGACTCTTCCCGCTTCTTCAACATCTTCCGCACTCTTGCCTGGAGCACAGCAAGAGAAAAAGGCTTGCTCATAAAGTCATCCACACCCAGTTCCAGTCCCTTCACTTCATCCAGCTCCGAAGTACGGGCTGTCAGCATCAACACCGGAAGATCCGATGTTTCCCGCAGCTTTTTCACCAGGTCAAATCCGCTTCCGCCTGGCAGATTGCAGTCCAGAACGACCGCATCCATACCTCCGCTCTTCAGCACCATTTCCCCTTCCCGGAAAGTCCCGGCCGACACCGTGTCATACCCCTCCAGCCCGAACGCCATAGAAAGCCCCTCCCGCAGGGCTTCATCATCCTCAATAATCCCGATTTTTACCGGCATATCCTTCCCCTCCTCGCCAGATCCACAGGATCCACTACTATATAAATCTCATTATATCATGAAATCGGGTACAGGGTAAAATGCAAAAAGGTACAGGGCAAAACGCAAAAAGGGACGTAGTAAAATGCAAAAGTACTACGTCCCCATTTCCATTATTTCTCCTCGCACACCTGGAAGACATAAAATTTTAAATAGTACGAATCCCCGGCTCCCCACAGGATCGGATGATCCGGCGCCTGGGTGCGGAATTCTACCTGCCGCAGCCGCTTGTGTACATTCTGCGCAGCCTGGCCGATGGTCTTGGCAAAGAGTTCCGGATCCATGAAATGGGAGCAGGAGCAGGTCGCTAGGTAGCCGCCGTCTTTGACCAGTTTCATGCCCCGCAGGTTAATCTCCCGGTAGCCTTTGACTGCTTTTTTGATGGAGTTTCTGGACTTGGTGAAGGCCGGCGGGTCCAGAATGACCACGTCGAATTTCTCTCCCTGCTTTTCCAGCCGCGGGAGCAACTCAAACACATCCTCGCAGAGGAACTCCACCCGGTCGGAAAGGCCGTTCAGTTCCGCATTTTCTCTTGCCTGGGCCACGCCCAGTTCGGATGCGTCCACGCCCAGCACGTGCTCCGCCCCGGCCAGCCCGGCATTGAGGGCGAAGGAGCCGGTATGGGTAAAGCAGTCCAGTACCCGGGCCCCTTTGCAAAGTTTCGCCGCCGCGCGGCGGTTGTATTTCTGATCCAGGAAGAATCCTGTTTTTTGCCCATCTTTGACATCCACGTAGTAGCGCACGCCGTTCTCCACGATCTCAACCTTGGTATCAAAAGGTTCGCCGATGAAGCCCTTGATGCGCTCCATCCCTTCCTGCTCGCGCACCTTGGCGTCGCTGCGCTCATAAACGCCCCGGATATGGATGCCGTCCGCTTCCATCAGTTCTTTCAGGATATCCACAATCATAACCTTGAACCGGTCGATGCCAAGCGCCAGGGACTCCACCACCAGCACATCGGCAAATTTATCGATCACCAGCCCCGGCAGAAAGTCCGCCTCGCCAAAGATCACGCGGCAGCTGGAAATGTCATCCATGACTTTCTTCCGGTATTCCCAGGCATTTTTCACCCGCATGCGGAGAAATGCCTCATCCACCTGCGTATCCCGGTCCCGGGTCATCATGCGGACCATCAGCTTCGAATTGCGGTTGATAAATCCTCTTCCCAGCGGATACCCGTCAAAATCATGGACCAGAACCATGTCTCCGTCTTCAAATGTTCCCAGCACGGTGTCCACTTCATTATCATAAATCCAGGGGCCGCCCTGCTTCAGGGTCCGGCCCCCGCCTTTTTTCAATGTTACAACTGCTTCTGACATCCCTTATCCTCCTCGCACGCGTAAAAATCATGTTCTGTCAGATATGATACCACAGATTTCCGGCTTCATAAATACGATTATACATATTTCCGCACCCGCAGGTGGATGCCAAGCTCTTCGGCCAGTTTCCGGCTGGCCTCGATGTCTTCTTCCGGGAGAACGTCCACCACTGTAAACTTCACTTCCGGGATCTGTTTCGCGCACGTGGCGGCAAATGCCAGCATTCCTTCAAAGGCATGGTCAAATCCGGGCCTTGTTACAGCCACGTATTTTTCTTCCGTAGGCGCGTTCAGGCTGATGGACACCACATCCACCACTTCAGCCAGTTCCGGCACCACATCCCGGCCATGATACAAATTTGCCAGGCCGTTGGTATTTACCCGGATCCGAAGCCCGTACTTTTCTTTGGCGTATTTTGCGGATTCTATCAAAATGTCCAGAGCGCAGGTGGGTTCGCCGTAGCCGCAGTAAACCAGCTCCTGATATCCTGTAAAATCAAAAGCATCCATGGCCGCGATCACATCCGAAAGCTCCGGGTCCTTCTCATGCCACAGGTTTCCCGATTCCCCCACTGTGTCGTGGTGGCTGCGGATGCAAAATGTGCAGGCACAGTCGCATTTGTTGGTAAGATTTACATAAACACTGTCATGATAGGTATACAAAATATCTGCCATTTTCTTTCCCTTCTTTCCTGGAATTCTATCCTTCTTTCAGAAGCGCCCGGTTTTCCTCGGTCAGCATCCACAGATACCGCTCATACTCTACGCCGTCATTTCTGGGAACCCGCTCCCGCACGGCATCCCCGATGGCCCGCCGGATCATCTCCGCAGCCAGGGTGACGGAATCTGTCAGCCGGTCGCCCCTGGCCTTCCCGGCCGCCACCACCGACGCAAACAGATCGCCGGTTCCGGAATAGCTCTCGCCGATGAACGGAAGCGCCGCAAAATGCGCCCCTTCTTTTGTGACCGCCAGATTGCCTATCATCGCCATGCCCGTCTCTTCATCGGTATAGCGGATGCCGGTAACCACCGCTTCTTTGGTCCTTCCCGTCAACAGCGCATTTGCCATCTCTTCGGCCAGCATTTTCAGCCGCTCCCCGTCCCGGATTTCCTTCACCACCCGGCAGTCCTCGCCGGCCAGCAGGCACAGCTCCGTAAGATTCGGCGTGATCAGGTCCGCCCGGGCCGCCAGCAGGCGCATCTCGCTCTCCATTTGCGGCGAAAATACCGGATAGCGGGCGCCGTTGTCGCCCATCACCGGGTCTACCAGAAGGAAATTGTCGTCTGTTTCAAAAATGTCCAGAAAATCCAGCACAACCTGGATCTGATGCTCACCGGACAGAAAGCCTGTGTAAATGCCGTCAAAACGCACCTGCATTTTCTCCCATTCCCGGAAGATCCGGGGCATCCGATCCGTAAAATCATCGCAATAGTAACTGGGATAGCCCGTCTGGGCGCTCAAAACCGCTGTCGGCAGCGGGCAGGGCTGAACCCCCATAGCCGCAATAGCCGAAACAGCCGCTGTCAGAGAACATTTCCCAAAACCGGACAAGTCATTGATCACTGCTATCTTCTTCGTCATAACGCTTCCCGCTCCTCTGTCAACTTCTCAAAAATCACTTCATCTTATCCTTATCATAACTCCGATCTGGCTTTATTAAAATGTCCAGTTTTGTTTATGGCGTGCAGGCCAGTTATTGCCGGCTGTTCGCCAGTTCGCTGATGGTATATTTTTCTCCACATCTGGGGCAGGTGTACGTGTAATAGTAATATTTCACCTTGTCATCCTTTACAGACGCAAGCTCCATCGTAAAAGTTCCCGGTATCTTGCCTTTTGTTGAGAAAAACTCCTTTTTCCGGATCAGCTTTTCTCCACATTTGGGGCATTTGGGCTTTTTGAAAAGGAAAAAATAAAATTCCTTGGGCGTAAATGAATAGCTGAATGCTGTGTGTTTCATAGAATCCCAATCCTGGTTGTGTTTCATGTAAATCCCTCCTTTAAATTCAAGACTCACTTCTATTCATGAAGAAAAATGTCAATGGAAATCTTCACCCATTTTCCTTTTTTCTCTTTTTCTGAAATCCTGCCGAAAAGAAGCTTGCCGGCATCCATCAACCGGGCAAAGATCACGTTATCCTGTCTGGGTACATAGCCAATCTTCACGCCGTCAGCGGTTTTGATCACAATCGCCTGGGCATCATACTGATTATCAGGCTCTCTGAAGAAATCCAGCCTGTCACCAGTTTGCAAATGCGGTTCTAATTCTTCCATGCCCTCAATATGCGAGGTCCCTGCCACATATGTATCAAATAAAAATATATCCCTTTCAAATGGTTTAGGGATGGATATTTCCCCATTCTTCCCGTGGAGCAGACTTACCAGCCCGCTTTTCCCCGCTTTATTCAGTTCATCCACTTACCGTCACCTCAGCATTTCTTCTATTTTTGTCCTGTAAAATGCAGCCAGCTCCTGATATTGCTCCAGAATCTTTTCCAATTCCTCCCGCCTGCGCTCCAGTTTCTCTGAATCCTCAAGGAACTCTTTCATAGTATAAGGATACTCTGTCTTAATCTTCTCAATTTCCTTTCTCACTCGTTCCAGGAGAGACTTTAACCTATCTTTTTCTTTTGAAAGCTTTACTGCCATATTTTCCTGATCCGTCAAAACCGGACCGCTGCCAACCATTTCATTGATGACCCTCATGGCTGGAAGATCACCATTTTTATACGCAGAAACCGCCTGATCAAATAGCCTCGCCTGCGCATCGGTGATTTCCGGATTCATGTCAGGATGCAGTGCTTTTACAACCTTGCGGTAAAGTATTTTTAATTCTCTGCTTTCCTCCTCAGACAACGGCTCCGCCTTGCTACGCTCCAATGCATCATTCATTTTGTCCATCTGCTCATCGAGACGTTTTTGGTATTCGAGAAATTCATGATCAAGCGCATCTTCAATGACCGAAAGGATCACCTTCTCCTGCCGGTTCTTTTTCGCCTGGATCAATTCGACCTTTCGCTTCAATCGCAGGAAAGTGCATTCTGCTTCATACGCCTGATATTCAAGGCCTCCAATCTTCAGCATATATTCCATCTCAATATTTTTGCAGATAACGAACCGGAGCTCGTCCCGCTCCAGCACAAGCATAGATAACTCTGTCCGAAGTTTCTCGATTTCCTCTTTGAACTTTTGGAAATCGGGGAAAGGGATGATTGTGGGGGTATGGCTCGTAGGCATAATGGCTCCTTTCTAGACAGTTTTAGAATCAGAAATAAATACATTATCCCATTTATCCAATAGGTGGCAACTTTCTTTACAGATAATAAATAGCAACTCGGTATCAACACGGAAATTCATAGAGGTATTATTTCGGCTGACACCACACCAAATTCTGCGCTAAGGCTGGCACGCAACTCTTAAATATTTCTATTTTATCACAATAATCATGGAAACCAGCTGTCCTATTCTAAAAAAGTAAGCAGCCATTTCAGATAGCGGATGTTTTCGCGAGAGCGAGTAAAATGTAGTCACTTCCCAACGGCCCTGTCGAATATATTAGTAAGTAAAAAGATCTGTCAAATATACTCACAATTCAAACTTATATTTTCTACCCTTTCCACTCTTATTTGTTTTTAATCTTATCATTTTTGATAATTTGATGAATCCAATCTTTGTATAACAAATATAAAATTAATTTGCTCAAATCCATCTATGTTCCTACATCCGTAATACCCCTTCCATTTTTACACACCACGGCAAACGGCAATCACTCCCCATACGCCAGAACTACAAAATTACTGAGTCTTCCCACCTTTCCAAGATTGAGATCATCCCCGCATATGGGGGAATACCTCGACAGTTCTGCGTTGTTGTCGTCCTGGTCGGGATCGCCCCCGCTTGCGCGGGGAATACATAGATTGCCGTTCAAATTAGGCACGGAAAGGGGGATCACCCCCGCTTGCGCGGGGAATACTTGTAACATCCTCAATCGGAAATGATCATTTCCTCCGTCAGTAAACCGTAACCTTGCCGGAAGCCGAAATTGCACATTCTGCCTCAGCCGTAAATATGTCCGCTCTCAGCTTGTCCTCATATCCGGTTGCATCGATCAACTCCCACTGAGCTGCATCTGTCAGTCTCAGACAGATCTGTGCCGCCACACCCTGGCACTGGCTTTCCATCCACTGCGCACACTCTTCTGTAAAATCCCGGAGCTGCGCCTCCGTACACACGCTTTCAGAAATGAAGATGTACGTGACTGCCGATGCAGTCTGCAGTACATTTTCCTCCGTTACACTTTGTCCGTCTGTACCCTGTCCTAAGTTCCGGATATCGCTGAATACTTTGATCCCGCTCTCCGGGAAAGACTGTACGGCAAATTCTCTTACCCTGCTCTCATACAGAGGTCTGACTCCGATATTGCCGTAATCATCTTCGTAATGATATTCTCCGTCCTCATATGTCCGATATACGGTCACCACATCTGACGGTGTCCCCGACGCCGGATATGCCTCCAGGTGCTCCTTCTCCAGAGTCCCTGCTTCTGCATAAGACAGGTAGCAGAATTCCTCCTGATATTTACTCTCCAGATACGAAAGCATCGCCTCGATCGACGTGACCGCGTTCTTCTGGGTATCGGTAAGTTTATCATAATCAGCCGGCAGTCCCATCTCTTCCAACAGTTCTCTCTGCCTCTGTGTCAGTTCTGTGCTCACCTTTTCATCCTCCCTGTCCATTCCTGTTCCCGCTCCTGTGCATCCGGCTGCTGACCACAAACAGACTGATGCGAGGAATACAGCAAAAGTTCTCTTCCAAAAGGTTTTCTTTCTTATCCCCACTCTCATTCTCCTCCCCGGTAGAATCCTGCGGTACGTTCATCCGCCGCAGTGAATTCTATCTCTGCGCTGTCGAGGCGTTCCGCCGTCACAGCCGCCAGGGCGCCAAGTGCATTTCCCACACTTTTAAGCTCGGCGGCCATTGCTTCTAACTCCTTTACGAAAGCACCTTCCCCCTGCTCAAATTCCAGACGGTACGACCTGGAGCTTATCTTGGATGCAAGTTCCCGCATCCTCTCCGCCTGTATCTTCAGCATTGCCCTCTGTACTATGATCGTCATCTCTGATATCACTGTATTTCACCTCATTTCCGCCTGCCGGGAATTTACAAAAAGCCTGCAAGAGTGCTCATGATATCCCCGAACGATATGTCCGGGTATGTAAAGTTATCCGTGTCCTCAATGTCCTGGATCTCCCTGGCGACAGCCTCCGAAATGTCCGGAAGCACTGCATCCAACTGTTTCTTTATCTCTGACACCTGCCCTGAAAGCCGTGCAAGCTCCGTGCAGACCAACACGTCGTCGATCCCGATGTCTGCCGTATCAGACAGGATCTTGTTATATTCCCGGATACACTCATCCAGGAACTCGATGTAACGCTCTGTCTTATTCAATGCTGCGGACAGTTCCCCGTCCGCACATACAAGTTCTCTGCTCATTGCTGTGCCTCCCGCGCCGCGCGCTCCTGTTCTTCCCTGGCAGTATCGATCATGCTGTTGATCGAGTCTATGGATCTCTCGAGTGATGATATCCTGTTCTCGCAGTTCTGTATCTTCAGTCTGTACTCCGCAAGCTTCAGCCGTATCATCACATCCAGTCCGGTAAATGCCGCCCCTACGATCTTTGCCCCGAATCCGTTCAGAGTTCTCTGTGAGCCCTCCAGATAAAGCTGTGCTGTACGGCACCTTGAAGTTATGGATGAAAGTTCTGATGTACGGTTCAGTTTTACTGTATTTACATTGTGGAAATTACTCTGAGCCGTATCTACAGCTCCGTCAAACCTGCGCAGCGACTCATACGCCCTTTCGTATTCCTGTATCTTCCGTTCCTGCTCCGCGATCTCCTGTTCACAGGCCGCGCGGCGCCTGATAAGGTCATTTACAATATCCATCTTCTCCTCCTTCCACTCTCCAGACTACAGTTCCTCAGATAGTCCGGGATGTTCCGGACACTGCTCGCACGCTATAGATACCTTACGATCCGCCCGGTATGTCTGTAATATTCAACCGTGACGCTGCTGCTGCCCGACAGTCTGGTGTAGTCGTCTCCCGATATCTCCAACCGGACACGTTCTCCCCGGCTGTCCGTTCCTGTCAGGTAGTAGTGGAGCGAAAAGATACCTGTATGCGCCTGGGATCTGCTGACCTGTATATCCGTCAATTGCGCCGTCTCCGGTCCGGACACAAGATCCAGAGCCGTGCTCCCCGTAAACAGTACGCCGATCGCCACACATGCGGCTATGACAAGGATCCGGGCTGCTTTCACGGAAGCCTGGAACCGCCCTCTGGACTGTATGATCCGCACGATCACATAGATGCATACCGTCCAGATGGCAACTATGTCGCAGATCTCATCGATCATTACAAGAGGGCCTGTCTTCGGCATGAGCAGTCCCGCCGCGACCACGGCAAGTACAAAAATGCATAAAATAATCTCATAAGTCTGTATTTTTCTTTTCACCAACTTGTTATCCATTTGAAACTAGTCCTCTCATCTCTTGATCCACTTGTACTCTCCATTAATCTCCTGATAGGGTTTTCCGTTTATGGATCTATAAAAAACAATATCGCCTTTTAGTACATTCTTCAGTTTTTCTATGGAATCACATATATCTTTCTCAGTAAGATCATTGCTGTAATCAGTCAGTTTCTTCAAAGCAATATAAGCGTCATCGTCTTTCGTTATCCTAACATTAAAACAGTTAAATTCTCCTTCCTTGAGTTTCCGCAAACTGCAATAAAAAAATAGCTATGTCTACCCAAAGTGCCAATCTGCCGATTTTTTGAGAAATTCAGAGTGGCAGTACTGAGCGTA
>QWCV01002273.1_pt1 | contig 16028 bp, 18 predicted proteins | sample 1972621 | NCBI WGS metagenome assembly QWCV01 (sample SAMN09866699, study PRJNA288562) | Human gut metagenome isolate pre2_stool, whole genome shotgun sequencing... | isolation source: gut | host: Homo sapiens | place: USA: California
CGTTTATTTCTATTTAAATCGGGAAATAAATGAAATTTATAGAAAAAACGCAGGATTTATTAAAAAAAAATCATTGACAACGGGGTAAAAATCCTTATAATAAAACTATCCTGAATAAAATAAAATGGCAACGATGGGAAGAGTAGACCGGATTTTGCGTCTCAGAGAGCCGGCGCGTGGTGAAAGCCGGAACAAGGAATCCGGAGGAAGAACATCCCGGAGCAGCCAACCGAAAGCCCCGACCTCCGTTAACAGAACCGCCGGCGACCGTGCGGAAATGTTATGTGAGAAGAGAAATGAATAAGCGGCGGGAGAAAAATTCCCAAGCGGCTGTGTTTTTTCTTGATGTGGTTAGGAGCCGGTAGGCTTGGACGCGGGCGGCGCGTTATCGCCGCAAACCATAGTGTTATGAGTGGGCCTTCGGCCTATTTGGGTGGTACCGCGGAGAGCATCAGCCTTTCGTCCCAGTGATGGGATGAAAGGCTTTTTTTATTTTATCAGGCCGGCAAATGGATGACCCCAATATGGCTGGGGAGATCCAATAGAATCGAGAAAAGGAAATCAGAGTAAAGGGGCGATCATCGGATGAAACGGACCAGTTATTGCGGCGCATTGAGGGAAACCAATGTGAACCAAATCCACACCGTCATGGGATGGGTTCAAAATAAGCGGGACATGGGCGGTGTCATTTTTATCGATTTACGGGACCGGGAGGGAATCCTCCAGGTGGTTTTTGACGGCCGAAACCTGACTCCGGAGGCGTTCGCTGCGGCGGAGGCTTTAAAGCTGGAATCCGTGATTGCGGTGGAAGGCCCTCTGCGGATCCGTGGAGAGGAAACCTACAACCCTAAGCTGGTCACCGGCACCATCGAGCTGGCGGCGAAGAAACTGGAGGTGCTGTCGGAGGCGGCGGCCCTGCCCTTCTCCATGAGCGAGGCGGGAAATGTCCGGGAGGAGCTGCGGCTTCAGTACCGCTTTTTAGACTTGAGAAGACCTAAGCTTCTGAATAACCTGAAATTCCGACACAGGCTGACCAAGCTGATTCATGATTATCTGGACGGCCAGGGCTTTTTACAAGTGGAAACCCCTATGCTGACCAAAAGCACGCCGGAGGGGGCCCGGGATTACCTGGTGCCAAGCCGGGTGCATCAGGGTATGTTTTACGCTCTGCCCCAGTCACCGCAGATTTTTAAGCAGCTGCTGATGGTGGGCGGCGTGGATAAATATTACCAGATCGCCCGGTGCTTTCGGGATGAGGATCTGCGCGCGGACCGCCAGCCTGAATTTACCCAGGTGGACATGGAGCTTTCCTTTGTTGACCAGGAGGACATCCTGGCGCACCTGGAAAAAATGTTTAAGCATTTGTTTCGGGAGGCGCTGGGCCTCGAGTTCCAGGAGCCGTTTCCCCGTCTGACCTGGCAGCAGGCGATGGACCGGTATGGAAGCGATAAGCCGGATCTGCGGTTCGGCCTTCCTATCGTGGATTTGACGCAGCAGCTCAAGGGATGCGGCTTTTCCGTGTTCCGAAAAGCCATCGACGAGGGAGGTATGGTGCGGGCCGTCAACGTGAAAGGCCACGGGAATTTTACCCGGAGCGCCATTGAGGAGCTGACGGAAAAGGCCCTGAAGCTGGGGGCCAAGGGAATGGCATGGATCGCCCTGAAGGATGACGGGGAGCCTTATTCGATCCTGACGAAATATTTTTCTCAGGAGGAATTTCAAAGCCTGCTGGATGCGGTAGACGGAAAGCCGGGAGATTTTATCCTGTTCTGCGCGGACCAGTTTTCCACTGTGTGCCGTACGCTGGGCGGGCTGCGGCTGGAGCTGGCGGATATGCTGGGATTGAGAAAGCCGGGGGATTACCGTTTCCTGATCGTCACCGACTTCCCGGAATTTGAGTATTCCCAGGAGGAGGGCCGGTATCTGGCCACCCACCATCCCTTTACCATGCCGTATCCCGAGGATATTCCCTATTTGATTTCCGATCCCGCCAGGGTGAGGGCCCAGGCCTATGACGTGGTGCTCAACGGCGTGGAATTAGGGAGCGGAAGCATGCGGATTCATCAAAAGGATGTCCAGCGGAAAATGTTCGAGGCTCTGGGCTTTTCCGAGGAGCAGATCCAGGAGCGGTTCGGCTTTATGGTCAACGCCTTCCAGTACGGCACGCCGCCCCACGGCGGCTTTGCCTTCGGCCTGGACCGTCTGGCCATGCAGATGCTGGAGGCGGAATCCCTGCGGGATGTCATCGCTTTTCCCAAAAATAAGGACGCGGTGTGTCCTATGACCCAGGCGCCCAACGTAGTCGATCCCCAGCAGCTGGAGGTTTTGGGCCTTGCGGCCTTGCTCTCTAAGGAAGGAACCGGGAAGGCGGTTCAAAAACGGCAGCGGCCGAAAATTGACGTGGAAAATGTGGCGAATCTTTCCAAGCTTCTGCTGAGCCCGGAGGAAAAGGAGGCTGCGGCCAAGGATATGGAGGAGATCGTGGAGTTCGCCAACCAGCTCCAGGCCATCGACACGGAAAACATACCGGCGGCCGCCCATACGGCAAAGCTGACAAATGTGTTCCGGGAGGATATCCCGCAGACGTCCTGTCCCCGGCAGCTCTTATTGGAAAACGCGCCTGAACAGCACGACGGATGTGTTTTTGTGCCTCAGGTAGTAGAATGAGAAAGGGGGAGGAATCATGACGCAAAGAATTGTGGATATGACAGTCACAGAGCTGAGTGAAAAACTCAGAAGCCGGAAGCTTTCCGCGGAGGAAGCGGCGAAAGCTTATTTAGGCCAAATGGAGAAGCGGGAACCGGAGGTAGGGGCCTACCTGACGGTGACCCGGGAAGCGGCCCTGGAAACAGCCAGAAAAGTGGACCAGAAGCGGATGAAGGGCGAAGAACTTCATCCGCTGGCGGGAATTCCAACGGGCATTAAGGACAATATTTGTACCAAGGGCGTCAAAACCACCTGCGCCTCCAGAATGCTGGAAAATTTTGTGCCCCCCTATGACGCGGCGGTGATCGAAAGGCTGAAAGACTGCCACATAGTGATGCTGGGCAAGCTGAATATGGATGAGTTCGCTATGGGCTCTACCACGGAAAATTCCTATTACCAGATCACCAAAAATCCCAGGGATTTGACCCGGGTGCCGGGGGGAAGCTCCGGCGGCGCGGCGGCCTGCGTCGCCGCGCAGGAGGCGGCCTGCGCCATCGGTTCGGATACCGGCGGCTCGATCCGCCAGCCGGCGGCCTTCTGCGGCGTGGTGGGCATGAAGCCGACCTACGGCGCGGTTTCCCGGTACGGGCTGGTAGCGTTCGCCTCGTCCCTGGACCAGATCGGCCCCTTGACGAAAAATGTGGCAGACAACGCCCTGGTGATGAACGCTATCGCAGGAAAGGATTTCAGGGACGCCACCTCATTGGACAGAGCCTGGGGTGATTTTGCCGGTGAACTGAACAAGGGCGTGAAAGGGCTGAAAATCGCCTTGCCGAAGCAGTATTTTGGCGAGGGAATTTCCCCGGAGGTTAAGGGCGCGGTGCTGGAGGCGGCGAAGCGGTATGAGGCTCTCGGGGCCTTTGTGGAGGAAGCGGACCTGCCGGCTCTGGAATACGCCCTGCCCGCCTATTACGTCATCTCCTCCGCCGAGGCTTCTTCCAATTTGGCACGGTTCGACGGAGTGAAATACGGCTTCCGGGCTGAGGATTACGAGGATATCGACCAGCTTTATCTGGCGACCCGCACCCAGGGCTTCGGCAAAGAGGTGAAGAGGAGAATCATGCTGGGGAGCTTTGTGCTCAGTGCGGGCTACTACGATGCGTACTATAAAAAGGCGCTTCAGGTGCGGACGCTGATCCAGCGGGAGTTTGACCGGGCGCTGGAAGGCCGCGACTTGATTTTAGCGCCGGTGGCGCCCACCACGGCCTATAGGATTGGGGAAAAAACGTCGGACCCCTTACAGATGTATTTAGGCGACGTGTGCACCGTGCCGGTAAACATTGCCGGGCTGCCGGCTCTTTCTCTGCCCTGCGGAGAGGACCGGGACGGCCTGCCGGTGGGGATGCAGCTCATCGGAAAAGCCTACAGCGAGGCTTTGCTCTACCGGGCCGGATATGCCTTTGAACAGGCGGGAAGGGAGGACCGTTAAAATGAGCGGAAAGGATTATGAAATGGTAGTAGGCTTAGAGACCCATGTGGAGCTGAAAACCGCTACCAAGATATTTTGCGGCTGTTCCACGGCCTTTGGCGCGGAGCCGAACACCCAGTGCTGCCCGGTGTGTATCGGTATGCCGGGGTCGCTGCCGGTATTAAACCGCCAAGTGGTTCATTATGCGATCAAAGCGGGTCTGGCCGTTAACTGCCGTATCGCTTCCTATTCCAAGGAGGACAGAAAAAACTATTTTTATCCCGATCTGCCCAAGGCATATCAGATTTCCCAGTATGACCTTCCCTTGTGCGAGAACGGATATTTGGACATTGAAACCGGAGAAGGGCGCAAGCGCGTCGGAATCACCAGAATCCATATTGAGGAGGATGCCGGGAAGCTGATCCATCAGGAAGGAAAGGGAACCCTGATCGATTACAACCGGTGCGGCGTGCCTTTGATCGAGATTGTTTCCGAGCCGGATTTCCGCAGTGTGGAGGAAATCAAGGCCTATTTGCAGAAGCTGCGGGCTACGATTCTTTACACCGGGGTGTCCGACTGTAAAATGAACGAGGGCTCTTTGCGGGTGGACGTAAACCTCTCCGTCCGGAAAAAAGGAGAAGAGACGCTCGGAACCAGAACGGAAATGAAAAACCTGAACAGCTTCCAGTTCATCGCCAGGGCGGTGGAATACGAGTTCCGGCGCCAGGTGGAGGCGCTGGAAGCGGGTGAGGAAATCATTCAGGAGACTCGGCGCTTCGACCAAGCCTCTGGAAAGACTTTCTCCATGCGGCGGAAGGAAGACGCGAACGATTACCGGTATTTTCCGGATCCCGATCTGCCGCCGATTGAGGTATCCCCGGATCTTTTGCGGGAACTCCAGGCCCAGATCCCCGTGCTGCCGGATCAGAGAAAAAAGGAGTATGTAAAGCGGTTTGGCCTGACTGATTACGCGGCCGAGCAGATCACCTTATCCCGGGAGGCGGCGGACTATTTCGAGCAGGCGGCGCGGCGGACCCGCTACCCAAAGCTGGCGGCCAACCTAGTGCTGTCCGAGGTCATGCGGCTGATGCCGGCGGACGGCGGCGAAATCCCGGTGGCGCCCGAACATCTCGGTAAGCTGGCGGACCTGTTCGGTGACGGCAGAATTAACTCTGGAACCTGCCGTCAGGCAGTCGCCCAGCTGTGGGAGCAGGACCAGGATCCGGAGGCCTTGGTTATGGAAAAGGGCTTGGAGCAGATCAGCGATCCTGAGGTGCTTTCTAAACTGGCGGATGAGGTGCTGAGCCAGCAGGAAAAAATGGTCATGGATTACCGGAAAGGAAAAACCGCGGCGTTTCAGGGCTTGATGGGGCAGATGATGAAGAAAACGAAGGGGAAGGGTAACCCGGCAAAAATTCAGGAAATCTTAGCTCAAAAGCTGAAATGAAGCGGAAATGGAAATATCTTCTTTGGGAAATGGCCTGAATGCGGCAAAATTTTCCCTTTGCGGCGCTTGCCGGTCATAATAAAAAGCGGTTTGGAATTTTTTCAAACCGCTTTTTGGATATTTACAGTATACAAGGAATCACGAGTGCTAGATGAAAATTATGTCGAAACTGCTTGCCGGCTTAGGCTCCATGTGTTAAAATTTAATTATCTGAGATTTTGCGGCAAACTAAAAAATTAATGGAGTGATAGAACTTTGGCGAATGAGCTGATCAGCGTTTTACTGCCAAATTATAACGGCAGCGCCCATTTAAAAGAAACAATAGAAAGCGTCCTTTGTCAAACCTATGAAAATTTGGAATTAATTGTAATTGATGACGGTTCTACGGATAGCTCACCGCAAATAATACGCTCTATGCGGGAAAAGGACGGTAGGGTTCGGCCGGTATTCTTAGACAAAAACCGGCATATTTGCTATGCGCTGAACCGCGGATTAAAGGAGGCCAAAGGCAGGTTCATCGCTCGGATTGACTGCGGAGACCAATTCTATCCCGATAAGCTGGCGCTTCAAATGGAATATTTGCTTCAACATCCGGAGTGCGGCGCCTGTTTTACGCTGGTTGACCTGATCGACGGCAAGGGCACGGTGATCAACGACAAGGAAAAAATTGTCTATCAGCGGTATCAGCAGCCTAATAGGACTCAAACTCAGTGGCTCTATTATTTTATTCATCGAAGCAATTGCCTAGCTCATCCTTCAGTTGTATTTCCCAAATCGATTATCGATCGCGTAGGCCCTTACGATATGGCGATGATGCAAGGCGAGGATTTTGACCTCTGGATGAGGATCGCTTTGGAAGCGCCGCTGCATATTATTGAAAAGCCCCTGCTGGCGTGCCTTTGGGACACGGGAAATCCGGATAAAATTACTGATGAGGCTAAGGATTCTAATGTAACCCGTTTTTTTAACATTTGGGTTCAAGCTGTGGACAAATTATTCGACCATATCACCGACCAGCAGCTGATCAGGTTTTTTCAGCAGGAATTTAGGAACAGCGGATCTTCCTCTCCGCTGGAGCTGGAGTGTGAAAAGGGATTTTTGCTGTTGAACTGTTTTCAGGACTATCCTTATTTTCACTATCTAGGCTTTAAAAGGCTGGCACGGGTGGTAAACCAGCCTGGCGGCGTAGAACTGCTGGAAGATAAGTTCGGCTTTTCCTTGCATGATTTGTACGCCTTGAATATGGAACATATGTATTTTGATTCGGTGGCTTTTAATGACCAGGCGCAGAAAAATCAGGAATTGGCGTCGTTAAAGCGTCAGTTAGAAGACCAGGCGCGGCAGCGTCAGCACGAGGCCGCACTGCGGAGAAACGAAAATGCGCTGCTGCAAAATACGATAATCGCTAAAAACCACGAACTGGCGGCAATCCGCGAGTCTACCTCCTGGCGCGTAACAGCGCCGATCCGTAAATTGCGTTTCCGTTCGCCGGAACGCCGGCCGGTAGTTTATTTTGTGCCTTCCAGCGATTATGGCAATTTGGGCGACCATAAGATTATGATGGAAATCCGGCATTTTTTTCGGTGCTATTTTCCAAAATTTGAGGTTCGTGAGATTTCGTGCAGGCATTACGAGGAAAAGCGGCAGGAGCTGCTGTGCCAGGTGCAGAACGGCGATATTTTAGCGGCGCCGGGCGGGGAATCCATAGGCGATGTGTATTTACCGTACGGGGAAAAGTATATGAGGGATATGATCCAGTGCTTTCCTAATAATCAGATTATTATATTTCCTCAATCCTTGTTTTATACAAAGTCTGAGCTTGGCGAGGCGGAAAGAAAAAATACCGCCGCGATTTTTGACAGCCACCCTGATTTGACGCTGGCGCTGAGAGATCAAAACGCCTATCAGGAGGCGAAAAAGATGTTTCGGCGGACCAAGCTTATGCTCATACCGGATATTGTGCTGTTCTCCGATCCTTATTTAACGAAAGCTCCCAGAAGTGAAACCGGACTTTTGATGATCCGTTCAGACGGGGAAACCAGTCATCCACAGGGCTGGAATCAGGAATTAGAGGAGATATGCGGGAAATATGCGAAAAAAATTATATCCACTGATACCCAAAAGAATTATTTTATTGATCTGGAAAACAGGGAGACAGAGGTAAACGCTGTGCTGGAACAAATCTCAGCTTCCAAATTTCTGGTGACCGACCGGCTGCATGGCATGATTTTTGCTGCGATTACTTCTACGCCTTGCGTAGCGTTTGATAATGTGTATGGAAAGGTTTTTGCCCAATATCAGTGGATTAGAGACTTGCCGTATCTGGAGATCGCGGAAAGCCCGGAACAGCTTTCAGATAAGCTGGACCGGGTATTGAAAGCGCAAACGCCTGTATATACCAGAAAGCCTTTAGAGGATAAATATTCAGAGCTCGCCAATGCGTTCCGGGTTTAAAAATCTTTTTCCTTTCCCGGAAAAGCCAGCGCCCGACTTTAGTCGGGCGCTGGCCTTTTATCATGAGAATTAAGATGGAAAGCGGCAGATTTTTCGAAAAAAAGCTAAAAGGGAAGGATTGACTTACACGGACCTGGATTATGCCAGTCCGCAGATCCTGGCAATGGAGGAAATGAAAAAGCAGAGAGCCATACCGCATGCAGTAGGAAGAAAAAAGGCGAGAGCGGTCCATTTCCAGCTTCCGGTTTCCTTTTTAATGGTAAAGCAGGTAGTGCCGCAGGGAAAGTGCATCAGGGAAAAGATCATGACGCACAGAGCGGTGACCCAGGTCCAGCCATGATCCGTCAGTAGAGTGTGGAGCTGGGCTAAGCTGTCGAATTCCATCATGCTTCCCGTGCAGAGATAGCTCATGATGATGATTGGTACCACGATTTCGTTGGCGGGAAATCCTAAGATAAAGGCTAAAAGAATTACACCATCCATACCCAGAATCTTAGCGAAGGGATCGAGAAATTGGGAACAGTGGGTAAGGATACTGGCGTCTCCTACGTAAAGGTTGGCCATACACCAGATGATCAATCCTGCCGGCGCGGCTACCGCGGCGGCACGGCCGAGGACAAACAGAGTACGGTCAAAGACAGAGCGGACAATGACCCGGCCGATCTGGGGCGTACGGTAGGGCGGTAGCTCTAGGGCGAAGGAAGAGGGTTCTCCCTTGAGAAGGGTGGAAGAGAGAAACCTGGATATCAGCAGGGTCATCACGATACCGAGGAGGATTACACCGATCAGCATCAAGGTGGAGAATATAGATTGAAGCGGGAGAGCCACAGCTCCGGCGAAGAACATAGTGATCACGGCGATCAAAGTCGGAAACCGGCCGTTGCAAGGGACAAAGTTGTTTGTCAGAATGGCGATAAGCCTCTCCCGTGGGGAATCAATGATCCGGCAGCCGATAACTCCGCAGGCATTGCAGCCAAAGCCCATGCACATGGTTAAGGACTGCTTTCCATGCGCGCCGGCCTTTTTGAAATGTTTATCCATATTAAAGGCGATCCGGGGAAGATAACCCGAGTCCTCCAAAAGGGTAAATAGTGGGAAAAAGATGGCCATCGGCGGCAGCATGACGGAGATAACCCACGTAATAGCTTATATTCGTGATTCGATTTGTATCATAAAAATGGGTTATATAAAAGCCCATTCTATTACAACATCATTCCCGGTTAAAATAATCTTTCTGATTAATGCATGGATAAGGCTTCGTTTTTCTTCCGTCGTTCCACAATTAAATATTTCTTCGGCATCGGCTAATAAGCTTTTTGCTTTTGCAACGGATAACTCCGGTTCATACAGCGGTATGTTTTCTATGGCTTCTTCTACCGTCTTCTTTTTCCTTGTAAGATCGCTGAGCCTTAGTCCTATTTCCGCTGTAGGAACGTCTTCCAATTGGTAAAGCGTTAATAACCGAGAAATTTGGCGGTCTATATCATCGATCTGTTTTTCCAGCGCTTTTCGTTGATCGATCCCCGGTTTTTGGGGCCGCTCTTTTGCGATGAGATTTTCTATTTCTCCTTCCAGACGTAAGTTTTTAATACGCGTTATGACATAGTTATCCAATGTTTCAGTTTTCCAGTTTTTATTTTTACACGAGGGGTCTTTTATCATTTCTAATTTTGTTTTTGTCCTGGAATAGCACGAATAAATATGCTCATATCTACGTTTAGGACTATTGGGATCATGAGAGCCGCGGTAGCAACCGGCCCCGTAATACCGTCCGCCGCAATTTCCGCAGAACAAAACGCCGCTTAATAATTGCGTAGCGTCAAATGGGGATTTTGCAGGCTTATCCGTCAGCTTCCAATCTTTCTCCGCAAGCTTTTTTTGTGCGGCTTCAAAAAGGCTGCTAGGTATAATGGGATCATGCTTGCCCGGATAGTCTTCTCCATTCCAATTTATCCGCCCTATATAAGTCTTATTAGAAAGTATATACCGCAATTTTGAACTGTGAGCCCATACTCCATGTTTATGAGAATAGCCTTTATTACGGAATGTTTTAACTATTTTTGTGAAAGCGTAATTTTGGTTTACAAACAAATCAAACGCCTCACGTATTTGCATAGCTTCGTACTCATTTACGACCAGCTGATTAGAAGCGGGATCATAGTCATATCCAATAGGCGTTATGCCGCTGCCGTGCCACATTCCGTTTTTAGCTCTCTCGGCAAGGCCCATCTGAGTACGTTCTTTTATTTGCTCTCGTTCAAGCTGGGCGAAAACGGACAATATGCCAATCATGGCGCGCCCAAACGCTGATGAAGTATCAAAGTTTTCATTAATGGATACGAAAGCGACTTCATTTTTTAGGAAAACATCTTCAATTAAATACAAGGTATCTTTTTGAGATCGGCTGAGCCGGTCTAACTTATATACCAAGACAAGATCAACTAATCCTTTTTTAATGTCGGAAAGCATTTTCTGTAATGCCGGCCGCTCCATTTTTGCACCTGAATAACCAGGATCGATATACAATTCATGCAAAATCCAATTGCGCGCGCTGCAATAGCTCTTTAAGCATTTTGTTTGTGCCGGTATGGAATAGCCTTCTTTTGCTTGCTCCTGTGTGGAAACTCGAATATATCCGCCGACGCGGATTACATTATTTTCCATGAGTTCACCACTTCCGTTGCTTGCTTTGTACATAATACAAAAACCACCTTCAAAGTATGACTTGCCAAGCCTACCCCGAAAGTGGTATAATTTCATTGCTTGGACGGAATTATCCACTTTGGGTAAGCTGTTCTATTTTTGCCGCTCGTTTCTGCGCCAACAGAAGCGGGCGGCTGTTTCATTCTAGAGAACTTTTTCTGAAATCATTTGGCAAATCTGTGACACATTAGCCTGCGAGACAAACTCAAATTTTACTTTTCCCATTCCACTGAACCAAAGTTCCAGTTCACTGTCCAAATCAAGAACTCCAGCGGTTTCTACAGAAAACGCCTGAATTTTGCTATATGGAAGCGAAGTAAAATCTTTCTTTTTCCCTGTTACGCCTTGGACATTAATTGCAATAATTCTTTTGTTCGTGAAAACCACACCGTCTCTCATTCCGCGGTATGTGCCGAGGATTCCTTCCCCGCTTACAAACAAAGGGGCAACCATTGCTTCGAAGTCTGAATTCGGCACAGGTTTTAATTTCATGAAGCTTGCATTATTAAAGTCAATCATTTTAGACGCTCCTTTTATGTTTCCTACTAGCTACAACCAGTGGGAGAGTTTTTATTGCACGGTAATATTAAATGTATAATCTTCTATTGATTCGTCCCAGTTGTCTGAATAGCCCTCAAAAATAATCTGAAAGTCGGATTGATTCATTGCGGGGAAAGCTATAACTCCCTGTGTAGAAGCACCTGGCTGCAAATCTGTCTGGATTTCAGGGTAATCCGCTCTATAATTTCGTTCTTCCTCATATTGTTTTCCATCTTGCACAATCTTAGTGTTGAATGAATAAACGGAAAAACTAGAGCTGCCGTTATTCTGTATAGATACGTAAACACGGGTTTCTTTTTCTGCAAATTCCACTTTATGTACGGTGACCGAATATCCATATTGATCCTGTGTAACGCCGCTTAACTCAACGGTTTTTAAGGAGGGGGCGGCCGCTTCAGCATAGGAAACAATTTCAATGGAATCCGCTAAAACTCTGGGAGCGGAGATAATTCCACCGAAAGCATTGTATCCTCTGTCCTCTCCTTGTACAACACCGGTAACCCTTACATAATCGTCAACGGCAACCAAAGCCTCGTCTGACTGATAAGCAATGACAGTATTGCGGTCACTATTTTCTATATCAGTAAAGATTTGGAAATACATCACATTTCTATCTTTTTCAGGATTTTGGAAAACTCGTCCAGTCAGCGTTACACGTCTTCCCTTGAACGCGCCTGGGTCAGTATATAATTGATCGATTTCCGCTTCCGTTAACTCTGCCGGAGCCTCGGAAGAAACGATTTCTGAAGTAGTTCCGGCTATTCCTGAAACGGCGCTGCCATTGTTTCCATTAATGGCGGTGGCAACGCCAATAATCATAACAATGCCAATAAGCAATAAGATAGAGGCTAAAACAATTAAAAGAACGCCCCACCACCTTAAACCACCCTTTTTTTGGGGCTGATCCACATACTCAGGTGTGTTATATGGTGGCTCATATTGAGGTGCTTCCGGCGCGTACTGCTGCGGTGTGTTTGGAATACTGGGGGTAGAAACTGGGGCTTGTTGTTGCGCCTTATATCCGCAGTTAGGACAAAAATTGAAATTGTGTTCTGTTCCACAGTTTGGGCATTTCATAATATGACCCTCCTAAATATTGACAAATCTATAGTATCTTCGTCAAAGTATCCAATAATTGCCGTTGCAAATTCGGGAATAAATTTTATAAAACCTCTTGATTTTAAATTTTTGTGTGCTATAATAAAGACACAAATACAGAACTAATGTTTGTTTATCAAGAGGAGTGGCAGAATTGAAGAAAAAGACGGATGACACAATTGATAACATTATTAGGATAATCCGAAGAAATGAACCTGATTTTGCAAAGAAGATATTAACTTATGCCATTCTTCTTGAAAAAGCAAAACTTTCAAAATAAGCGCTGGGCATTACTGCCCGGCGTTTTCTTTTTTTGAATACCTTTTTAAAATGCCGTCCACCAGGTCTCTGATGGCGGCTTTTTTGTCGTTCGGTAAATCCCAATAGGCCATTAAAATTGATTTGATTAATTCGTCGTCAGAAACCTGTATTTCTGTCATGACACGAATAAAGTCAGCATCTTCAGACAGTTGTATAAACATATCGCCTTCGCCGGTTCTCAGCCAGTGTTCGGATACATTAAATTCCCGGCAAATATCAGTAATTGTCCGGTCACTCGGAATCATATCAGGTTTTTTATCTAATTTTGAAATATAGGCTGGAGTCAGATTTATCCTTCTAGCAAATTCGCTCTTATTGCCGCCTAAAGCGTTAACAATTTTTATGATTCTTTGTGAAATTGTTTCCAATAATATCACCACCCTTATGTTAATCCAATTATACCTTATGTAAATTGATAATGCAAGATGTTTTTTCAACTGAGTTTAAATTATTTTCAAAAAAACTATTGATTTTTAAACTTGGTTGATATATAATTAAACCAGGTTGAAAAAAGGTTAAAAAATCACACTAGAAAGACCAGCTATAAAAAGTCAAGAGAAAAAAAGAGAGGAGCTGATAAAATGAAAAAAATTCCTGGAGTGGACATGGAAAAAGCTGCTGACTTGGAAATATTAGCTGAAAAGCTTGTCATGGTTCCCAAGGAAGAACTTATTTACATATCCGGGCGTGTCGATTCTTACGCAGATATGCAGAAGCGAGAGAAGATTTCGCCGGGCAACGAAAAGGAAGCGGGATAACCCATGAACCAGCTTTAGCTATTGAATTCAGGCAAAAGAAAAGCCGCCTGCGGTGGTTTCGCAGACAGCTATCCCCAAATTTGTTTACCCGAAACTGTTGCTAGAATAAGATGCCGTTAACACTTAGTTTTTTGGCAACCGAGATACATTACTGAACTTTACCAGACAGATCAGTTTTTCTCGTATTGTTTAACGGTGGTCGCCCCCTATTTATACTGAGCTGTATCAGTTCGGCTCCCCTCTTTCATCTTTATTCACATATAAAACCACTATATGTTTCTTGGCAGTCGCTTCACTTAGGCGGTTTTGGTTCCGCACTATGTAGCCATAGCATCAGCTTTCATCGGGAACCGGCAATCTCAAAAGTTTGGTCAATTCGACCACGCTCCTTTCAATTGCCTTTACGGCTTAAACAAATTATAGGAAATCTTTTGCCTGAATTCAATAGCTAGAGCGAAATAACAACCACAAGGAAGCGTGATAAAATGGAAGATTTAAAAATTACCTATGCAAAACTCTACAGAAACAAAAATGGAGACATCTGTGAAATGTCTCCGGAAGGCAATATAAGGTATTTTAGCGAAGAAGAGACGGCCGCATTTATGAAACGGTGCGAGGATCATCAACTCCGTGAAGGGATATCATTTGAGCCGTTACCCCTTCTGGAAAATCATTAAGTTGATTATCTTTCAACCAAACGTCAAGCATTTTTCTTCCTTCTTCTTCTGTAAGCATACGGTATGCGATTACTTCTAAGGTGAAATTTTTGTCTTTCACAGTTATAGCGGTTTTTACATCAGGGAATGGTAACGCTTTATTTTCCATTTAGTATTCCTCCTTTCCAGCAATATTCTATCACGTAGTTAAAAAGTAAGCAATCAGATTAACGAAAAGGAAGCGGGGTGAGGAAATGCGGGCAAGCAAAAGAAAAGCTCCTATTGGGACACAACAGGAGCAAATCGAGCATTTGGAATTCTTGACTTTTATATTATGCATTTTGGTCAACACTCTCACAGTCACTGTTTTATTGTTGTCCTATAGATTTAATAGTTTTCGTGATTTTATCATTGATATTATTTACCAGCAATCCGTTATTTTCCAAAATCTGAGTAAGATCTTGTGTTGAAGATAAGAAAGCGGGGTGAGGACATGGAAATCACAATCAAGGCCGAGCCAAAAGAAATAGCTTGCCTTATGGCTATGTTACAAGAGGAGCAAACAGAAATTATAGCATACCCCAACGGGAAAGAAATACACCGTAAAACCAATCCGGTTAGAAATGACACTGAGATTCGGAACGGTGTAGCTGAAAGTATAACAGAAACCGTTAATAAGGCGTTTAAAGAAATCTATCATACCGACAAACATGTATAGGACAATCCGACAAAAACATACCAATTACAAGGAGGTGTATCAATATGGCGAGAAAAAGTACGATGGTGACTAGTATTGACGAAATCGTAGGCTGGAACAAAATGGCAGATGGAAGAATCCTCAGTAATGAAGAATTTGACGGGGAAAACGGACACCCTGTCTATTTGTGTCCGGAAACCGAATCTTTTTTCCGTCTATTACTTAACCATCGCATGGAAAAAATGCGAACAGCCCAATTAGAGAAAGAACGCAAAGGCTTATAATGCAATTCTCTGCGGCTAACCCCCGCAGGAGGCCAAAAGGAGGACAAGCACATGAGCCCAGAAATGACGGTGGCGTTTATCGTTCTGGCGGTATGGAGCGCCGTATTCACAGCGGCATATATTGGCGAACGGTACCGGAACCGGAAGCTGAGGAACGCTTTAAAGAAGAAAAGGAGCCGGTATGCAGCAGGTCATTATCAGCAGATTCACTGAAACCTCTCCATGCTTTGGCTGTACGAAACGAACGCCGTTTTGCCACAGAATAGGCCAATGCGAACTTTTCACCGATTGGAGGGCCAGGAAAGATGCTTTTACCCGAGCGGAACAAGCAAAACGCAGAGGCTACCAAACAGCCAGGGACCAGCGCTCGGAACAGGTCTACAAGCAGTTAAAAAAAGATCATCTACCAGGGAGGTCAAAAGGTTGGAAATAATCAAGAGACAGCGAGGCCGGAACATTCCTTTTTACTTCACGATCACGCCGGACGAATACATAGAAATGAAAAAGGCAGATTGTGAAATAGACGGCAAGGAAAGCGCCGACAGGCGCGCGGCCTGGCACAGACAAAAGAAAAGCCGCCCTCGCGACTGGCATCACGAAGAGCGGCAAACGAAAAACAACTGAGTATATTTTAAACCAAAACAGGAGGTTTGTCAAATGGACGATAAAGAGTTAATGATCTGTCTGATGAAAAGATGTTTAGAGCTGGAGGAAGAAATCGAAAAGCAAAAGTTATCCGGAGACTATTGGTTCCGGGAATGTGAGAGGCTGAAAAATGAACAGAAGCAATGATAACGGCCTCTCTCGTGCGGAATTTGAGTACCTGTACGATACCGATAACAAGGAACCGGAAACTGATAAAAGCCCGGAATACGAATCCCTGGAGTGGCTGAAGGAGGTATATTATGCCTACCAAGAATATCGTTGAGTTTACC
>QWCV01004998.1_pt1 | contig 16026 bp, 8 predicted proteins | sample 1972621 | NCBI WGS metagenome assembly QWCV01 (sample SAMN09866699, study PRJNA288562) | Human gut metagenome isolate pre2_stool, whole genome shotgun sequencing... | isolation source: gut | host: Homo sapiens | place: USA: California
CCGTTCTCGCCGGAATCCGCGCTGTCCGGCGTGCACCAGACCATTTACCCCGACAACCTGCTGTGGTACCGCACCGTCGTGCATCCCGTCACGCTCGGCGGAGAGGAAACGGTCCGGCAAATCGGCGACGCGAATCGCCTCATCCTGCATTTCGAAGCGGTCGATTATGTCTGCGCCTGCTATGTCAACGGCCAGCTCGCGGGCACGCACGTCGGCGGCTACCTGCCGTTCGACGTCGATATTTCGGCATTTATCGACCCTGATGACGCGTTTGAAATCGCGCTGTGCGTCTACGATCCGAACGATTCGGGCACGCAGTTGCGCGGCAAGCAGAAAATCGAGCGCGAAGGCATCTGGTACACCGCGCAAAGCGGCATTTGGCAAAGCGTCTGGCTGGAAATCGTGCCGGAAGCCTACCTGCGCACGCTGACACTCAAGGGGGCATCCGACGGCAAGTTGTTCGTCCGTGCGGAAATCGGCGGCGACAAGCCGAACGCGAAACTGCACATCGTCGTCACCGACCCTGCGGACGGCACGGTGGTGGCGGATGAGACGCTGCCGGCGGGCGTGCGCAAGGTGCGTGCGGAAATCGCAACAGCTGCCGAACATCTGTGGTCGCCGGCCGACCCGTATCTGTATGACGTGCGGGCCGAATTGCGATACGGGTCGGCGAAACCCGCGGAAACGGCGGGTGATGCGGCGGTCGCGCAATCGCAGCCGATGGATGTCGTAAGTTCCTACTGCGCGTTCCGTTCCATCGAAATCAAACCGGATACGAAGGGGGTGGCGCGCTTCCATCTCAACGGCAAGCCGCTCTTCGTCAAAGGCGTGCTCGACCAAGGCTACTGGCCGGACGGCCTCATGACCGCGCCCGACGACGAGGCGCTGACGCATGACATCACGGCTATGAAAAACGCCGGCTTCAACATGCTGCGCAAGCACATCAAAATCGAGTCGGCCCGCTGGTACTACCATTGCGACCGCCTCGGCATGCTCGTCTGGCAGGACGCGGTGTCCGGCGGCGGCACGGACGGCGAATACAATGCGTGGACCACGAATCGTAAGCCGACGCTCATCCGCTCCACATGGAACAAATTCCGCGACGACACCGCCAAACATTTCACGGCGCTCGGCGCGGACGACCCGATCTACCGGCGCGATTGGTCGCGTACGTGCGACGCGATGGTGCACATGCTCGGCGGGCACCCCTCCATCGTGACGTGGACGCTGTTCAACGAAGGCTGGGGCCAATTCGACGTGTGCGACGCAGCCGAACGCATCCACGCGCTCGATCCGACCCGTCCGATCGACGCGACGAGCGGCTGGTACGACCAGCATTGCGGCGACTTCCATAGCGTGCACAACTATTTCCGGCCGCTGGAAATCTACCCGGACAAGGGTCCGTTGCGCGGATACGTGGCCGAATTCGAGAAGAAGCACCGCCGTCGCCGCAGGGCCGCGCATTACGTGGTGCTGCCGGTCGCACGGCACGGCGTACGCGCGTTCGTGATTTCGGAATTCGGCGGATTGGCGCAGCTCGTACCGGAGCATGCGGCGGTGTCGCGCGCCTACGGTTACGGTGAATACGATTCGATCGACGATTGGCGGGCCGCCGTGCGTTCCGTGCTCGCCTCCGCGGCCGCACTGGAATCGCGCGGACTTGCGGGATACGTGTATACGCAGGTTTCCGACGTGGAGGAGGAGCTCAACGGCCTGCTGACCTACGATCGCCGCGTCGACAAATTCGCCGAGTGAGATGCGCGATTGCGTGTGAGTGCACGGCGTCGTTGAGCGGCGGTGTTGTATAGCGGCGTTTCATGACGGTGTCGGCAGATGCCGTGCAATCGTCTGTTGCCGCGCTGAACAAGCTGCAGGAAGGCCGTTGGGGCGATATTCAGTGGGATAAACCCCCGAATTCGCACCGTCGTGACATTTCCGCTACGAAATTCTCAGGGAATTGACAGGAACACACATCGTTCCTCCAAGGGTCGGGCGGTTATATAGAACATGTCAACGGTTACGGCTGTTGGCGAGGTTCTTTCAAGAATCCCATAACTGAACCCTTCTTCTCTCTTCTCTCTCAGCCGGCGGCCTTCTCTCCGCCGGCTTTCTTTTTGCCGGCTTGCTTGTGGATGGTTTGACGGCTTGATTCGGTCCGCTTGCTCGTGGATATCCGAGGAGGCTCTCCGCACGAGGGAAAAGCATGTGCCGCTGGCCTGTGCTTCACGCTTTCCTGCACTGAAAAATAACCGGTAAACGTTTTCTAAAAAATCGGAGTGTCGCATGTCGCCATGACCTACACTTGAATGCAATATACGCAGCATACAAGCGCGGCAGGGTTGCTACTCAATGCGAGGCAAGACCTGGAACGACGTCACTATACGTCGTTCCAGGTCTTTTTTGTTTGCTGCGATTGCTGCATCTCATATCGATGAGGATCGATGGGAATGGAAGGTGGAATCATGACTGCGGTGCAGACGTCCAATCCAGTACACGACGCCGAAGGTGCGGTGGAAGCCGGCATCCATGAGGTCGGCGCGACGATCGACGCCGTCGAGCGGGAGGTGGGGCGTGGCGTTTCCACACGTTTCCCGCTCAACAGCGCGTTCATCTTCACGTTCGGCGCGCTGGGAGGCATGCTGTTCGGCTTCGACACCGGCATCATCTCCGGAGCCTCGCCGCTCATCGAATCCGATTTCGGCCTGTCCGTGGCTCAGACCGGGTTCATCACATCATCCGTGTTGATCGGTTCCTGCGCGGGAGCCCTGTCCATCGGCGCGCTGTCCGATCGTTTCGGCCGCAAGAAGCTGCTGATTCTGGCGGCGATACTGTTCCTGCTCGGTTCGGGCATGTGCGCGGGATCCACGGGATTCCTGATGATGGTCGTGGCCCGCATCATCCTCGGTCTCGCCGTCGGCGCGGCCTCCTCGCTGACTCCGGCATATCTTGCCGAGCTTGCGCCGAAGGAACGTCGTGGATCGCTGTCCACGCTATTCCAGCTGATGATCACTTTCGGCATCCTGCTGGCATACGCGTCCAATCTCGGCTTCCTCGGCCACAATATCGCCGGCATCCGCGATTGGCGGTGGATGCTGGGGTCGGCGCTCGTGCCGGCGGCCCTGCTGCTGATCGGCGGCCTGCTGCTGCCGGAATCGCCGCGATATCTGGTGAGTCGAGGCAAGGATCGTGAGGCGTTCAAAGTACTTACCCTTATTCGCAAGGACGTCGATCAGACGCAGGTGCAGCTCGAGCTCGACGAGATCAAGGCCGTCGCCGCGCAGAACACCAAGGGCGGTGTCCGCGAGCTGTTCCGTATCGCCCGTCCTGCGCTCGTCGCCGCGATCGGCATCATGCTGTTCCAGCAGCTCGTCGGCATCAACTCCGTGATCTATTTCCTGCCGCAGGTGTTCATCAAAGGCTTCGGATTCCCCGAAAACCATGCCATCTGGGTGTCGGTCGGCATTGGCGTGGTCAACTTCGTGGCCACTATCGCGGCCACGCTTATCATGGACAAATTCCCCCGCAAGAAGCTGCTGATCTTCGGATCGGTGACGATGACCATCGCCCTCGCGGTGCTGGCCGTGCTTAACTTCACCGGCGATGTGGCCACGCTGGCCGTGCCGACCATGGTGCTGATCGCCTGCTATATCCTCGGCTTCGCGCTGTCATGGGGTCCGATCGCATGGGTGCTCATCGGCGAAATCTTCCCGTTGAGCGTGCGCGGCATCGGCAGCTCCTTCGGTTCCGCTGCCAACTGGCTGGGCAATTTCGTGGTCTCCCAGTTCTTCCTCATGCTGCTGGCCATGTTCGGCAACAACGTCGGCGGCCCGTTCACCATCTTTGGCGTGTTCTCCGCGCTGTCCATCCCGTTCGTGCTGCGTTTCGTGCCTGAGACCAAGGGCAAGTCGCTCGAACAGATCGAAGAGGAAATGGTCCGCCGCTGATACGGCGTCGCGGCATCGACGGCCATTGAATGGGGCGGGCACTCCGGAGGAGTATTCACCCCATTCACGTTATTCAACAGCGTTCGTATGAGAAGCGGCGGATTCGATCAAGGCATTCCCGGCTTTCCTCAAGCCATGGCATGCCGATGACGAACACATGCCCCAACGTCTCATGGCGGCGCGGCTTCGGGTCGAACAATTCAAAATCGGCGCCTTTGCGCGACAAGGCGGCGGCCAACGCCAGATTGTCGGCTTCAAGGAAATCGTCGCCGCAGGTGATGATGAGCAAGGGTGGCAGATCGACGTTGAACGCCAGACCCTCAGCGGTGAGGAACTTCGGATCGGCGGCTTCGAGCCCCGCAAAGAAATCGACGCCCAACATCTGCTCAAGACCGATACGGCGGTTCGGGTCATACCCGACCGTCAGCTTGCGGCCCATGGTCTCCAACGACGCCGAACTGTACGCGCCGCACACCGGAGCGGCACCCGCGAATCGGATGCCGGACGGCTTGTCGACGCCAAACGCAGCCGCGGCTTCCGCATTGTTTTCAATGGCCAAGGTCAGTAGCGTCAACGCGCCACCTGCGGAATCGCCGGTGAGGAACACCGCGTTCGGATTGACCGGATAATCGGCCATATGGGCTGCGATCCAACGCAATGCCGCCTGGATATCGGCCAATTGCCCACGCAAGTCGGTCTGCGGCGCCGGACGATAGTTCAATGAAAACACCGCGAAGCCCTGTTCCGCGAGATGCACGTTGAAATTCCGGTTCAGCTCCTTGTATCCGTAAGTGAATCCGCCGCCATGGATATCGATGTACACCGGCAGGGTGTGCCCACCGCGCAATACCGCGTCATGCGGCAGATACAGGTCGAGCAAATGGCCGCGGCACGCTCCCGCGGCCGTATCGTACCCGCCATCCGGCAGGTAGGCGAGGTCGGCGATTACATCGATGTCTTCCGGCGTGCTCCAGCGTTCGGAACGCGGCGTATCGATGGCGATCGCGCCAAATCGCATTCCCAGAATGCCCGGCAGCAGGTTCTCGGGAACCCCTTCGAGGTCGCCCGTGGTCTCCGTCCAACGTTCCGCGTTCCTGAGCATGTCCTCCGACAGGCCATATTCCGCAGCGAACTTCGCGCGGATGCGCTCCAAGTCCGTCATCCTTGCCGTCCTTTCCTCGACGTGCGTCGCCGATGCTTGTATCGATAGTTCGAGCTTGATTCCATTATCGTGCGATGTTCCGATGCGATGCTCCGATTCCGGCGAGCCAGGCTCCGATGACGGTTTTCGCAGCACCCGCAAACCAGTGGTATGTAACGGTATATATGTTGATTTTATTATGATTGCGACACGCCGAAAACGTATCTGTTGCATCGGCGTACGGTTCGTTTAAAATAAGTCGAGTTTGCGAATCCGAACAGGGGTTTCGGCAGGCGGCGGCATGCCGGTGACGGGACGCTCGACACACGACGGACGTGAATCGTGGCGGCAACGAATGGCCGCAACACCACAACCCAACAACAACCCAACCAAGACCCAAGCAAACAATTCGAAGGAACGCTACGTATGTATGTCGATCCGAAACGCAACCAGCAGGCGGGCAACCTTGCATGGATCCTGCCGTACTGCAAACCTGACCTGCCGCGCGTGGCCGGCGCGGTCGTACTGTTCTGCGTGAACAACACCATGGCCCTCATCATCCCGCTGCTGTCCGGACTGATTGTGGACCGTGTCATCACCCAAGGCCATGTGGACGAACTGACCCGACTGTGCGTCATGATGCTCGTGCTCACCGTGGTGCGTGTCGGCTCCCGTTACGGCTGCCAAATGTGGATGGAACGCTTCGGACAGAACTCCATCTATCGTCTCGTCAGCGACGAATTCGAAAAACTCCACGAACTTGACTTCACCTACTTCAACCACACTCGCACTGGCGACATCATGAGCCGCATGACGTCCGACACCGACGCCATCCGCCACGCACTGAGCTGGGTGAGCCTGCAAGCGCTTGACTGCGTGGTCATGTTCATCGGCGCGCTCGCCATGATGTTTTCGATTGATTGGCGACTTGCTCTTGCGCTCGCTTGCGTCACGCCACCACTGTTCATTTTGACACGCGGTCTGTCGAAGCATGCACGACCCCTGTTCTTCGATATCCGAAACTCGCTCGCCGAAATGAATTCGATGGTCGAGGAAAACATCGAAGGCAACCGCGTCGTCAAAGCGTTTGTGCGCGAATCGTACGAAACCGAAAAATTTGACGGACGCAACGACGACTATATGCAACGCAACATGGCCCAGGCATACAACAGCCGCAAATACATGCCCTGGCTTGACGGTCTCGGCTTTTCGCTGCAACTTATCACACTCGGTTTCGGCGGCTTTCTCGTCATCAAAGGGTACATGACTCTTGGCAACCTTGTGGCGTTCAACTCATACCTGTGGATGCTTGACAGCCCAATCCGCCAATCCGGATGGCTTACCAACGACTGGCAACGTTTCAACGCGGCATGCATAAAAATCCGTAAGCTGCTCACCGCCGAATCGCGTATTCGCGAAAAGCCGGAGTTTGCGGGGAAAGCCACGCAAAGCACTACGCGAGTCGGTACGCAAGGTACGCAAGGGGCGCAAGCCGCCGATAAATCGGCTAGAATCGCAGGAACCATCGACTTCCAGCACGTCGACTTCGCTTTCCCCGACGATCTGGGGACGCCTGTGCTCAGCGACATCGACTTCCACGTTCCCGCAGGCGCGAAACTCGGAATCCTCGGCGAAACCGGCTCCGGCAAATCGACTCTCGTCAACCTTATCTCCCGTTTCTACGACCCAACCGCCGGTCGTGTGCTCATCGACGGCATCGACGCGCGCGACTGGCCGCTCGCCACGTTGCGATCGCAAGTCTGCATCGTCGCGCAGGATACGTTCCTGTTTTCCGATACGATCGGCAGCAACATCAGCTTTGGCGCGGGCGACCGAAGCAACCGACTTGAGTACAACGGTCAGTACGACGGCCAGCGCAGACGACGTGGTTACGACGAACAGTACGTGCGCCGCATGGCCGCCATTGCCGGCGCGGATGGCTTCATCAGCAGCATGCCGGACGGCTACGATACCGTCGTCGGCGAACGTGGCGTCGGCCTGTCCGGCGGACAGAAGCAGCGACTGAGCTTGGCGCGTGCTCTCGCCGACAATCCGTCGATTCTGATTATGGACGATACGACCAGCGCCGTCGATATGGAAACGGAAGCAGAGATTCAGCGGCACTTGCGCGATTTGGACGAGAAGAAGACGATTGTCACAATCGCCCACCGCATTTCGTCGGTCAAGGATTCCGACTTGATTCTCGTGCTGGAGCATGGGCGCATTGTGGAACGTGGCACGCACGACGAATTGGTGGCCTCGCACGGCCGATATTGGCAGATTTACAGTAAGCAGTTGGGCGTGGATGCCGGCCGCTCGCAGGGATTCGAAGCGTAAGACGCGGGGGAGGATAACATCATGGCACAACGCAACACCTTCCGTGACGATGAAGACCTTGAAGAGAAGATCAATATGCGCGACCTCGCGCGCGTCGGCGTCTACCTGAAACCGTACATGGCCCGCGTGGTCTGGATCCTCATCGTCGTGGCGGCAATGGGCTGCATCAACGTCGTGGAACCGTATCTGACGAAAATCATGATCGACAGTGTCATTCCGGCGAAAAATCTTGCGCTGCTTGGCGAGCTGGTGGCACTGCTGGCGGTGCTCATCGTCATTTACGAATTCGGTTTGCGCTACCGTACTGTGGAAATCACGCGCGTCGGCCAGCTCATGCTTAAAGACATGCGCCGCGACCTGTTTACGCACATTCAGACGTTGCCGTTCAGCTATTTCGACTCGCGTCCGCATGGCAAAATCCTCATCCGCGTGGTCAACTATGTGAACACGCTTTCGGACACCCTGAGCTCCGGTCTGGTCAACGTGATTTCCGACGTGTTCACGTTCTTCATCACGCTAGTGGTCATGTTCGTCGTGGATTGGCGTCTCGCGCTGTACAGTCTCGCGTTGTTCCCGCTGCTCATCGCGTGGGTGCTGGGATTACAGCATTTCCAGCGTCGCGCCTACCAGGTGCTATCCAATAAGCAGAGCAATCTCAACGCGTTCATCCACGAATCGATCGCCGGAGTGAAGACCACCCAGACGTTCGCGCGCGAGGACACGCAGTTCCGCACATTCCAGGAACAGCAGGGCGCTGTGCGTTCCGCGTGGATGCGTACGGTGCATATCCAGACGCTTATGTGGCCGGGCATCCAGACCATTTCCGTCATGACGATCGCGTTCATCTATTATGTGGGCGTCACCGGTTTCGGCGGTGTGGACGTGACCACGGGGCCAGGCAAGACGATCGCGCTGGTCGGTCCTACGGGTGCCGGCAAAACCACGATCATCAACCTGCTGTCGCGTTTTTACGACGTCGCCGAAGGCTCGGTGACGATCGACGGCCACGACGTGCGTTCCGTGACGTTGGAAAGCCTGCGCCGGCAGATGGGCGTCATGCTGCAGGACACGTTCATCTTCTCCGGCAACGTGCGTGAGAACATCCGCTACGGCAAACTGGACGCCACCGACGAGGAGATCGTGGCCGCTGCCAAGGCCGTGCATGCGCACGAATTCATCATGGAACTGCCAGACGGCTACGACACCGTGGTGGAGGAGCGCGGCTCGACCCTGTCCGCGGGCCAACGCCAGCTCATCGCGTTCGCGCGCGTGCTGCTCGCCGACCCGCGCATCCTGATCCTCGACGAGGCCACGTCGAATATCGACACGCGTACCGAGGAGGCGCTGCAGGCCGGTCTGAACCATCTGCTCAAGGGACGCACGAGCTTCATCATCGCGCACCGGCCATGCGGAATGTACTTTGGAGCAACCCGTGGAATAATGGATTGTGAGCGTTAACAAGACAACGATGCACTAAGGAGCGCTTGCACTCATGACTACCACCAATCGCACCAGCCATCCAATCGCATTGCGCGACGCCACCGTCACCGATCCGTTCTGGGCATCGCGGCAGGAACTCGTGCGCACCCAGGTGATTCCCTACCAGTGGAACGCGCTGAACGACAACGTTCCCGGCGCCGCACCCAGCTACTGCATGCACAACTTCAAGGCCGCCGCCGCGCAGAACGCAGAACACCACAAGGAAGGCAAGGCCTTCGTGCCGCCGAAATACACGTTCCGCGGCTTCGAAGCCCTGCCGGACGACCCGGCGCACCCCGATCCCGACAAGTTCTACGGCTTCGTGTTCCAAGACACTGATTTCTCCAAATGGATCGAAGCGGTCGGCTACTCGCTGACCCACCACCCGGACGCTGACCTTGAAGCGACCGCCGACACCGCCATCGATATCGTCTGCGCGGCGCAGCTCGACAACGGCTACCTGGACACCTACTACATCCTCAACGGCATGGACCGGCACTTCACCAACCTGAAGGATCATCACGAGCTGTACTGCTTCGGCCACCTGACCGAAGGCGCGATCGCCTACTATCAAGCCACCGGCAAACGCAAGCTGCTTGACGCGGCCTGCCGTTTCGCTGATTACATCGATTCCCGATTCGGCACCGCCGACGGCAAGCTGCACGGCTATCCCGGGCACGAAATCGCCGAAATGGCACTCGTCAAACTCGCCGAGACCACCGGCGAACAGCGCTATGCCGACCTCGCCGAATACTTCGTACGCCAGCGTGGCCAGCAACCGCTCTACTTCGAGCTCGAAGACCGCCGCCGCGCCCGGGAGGACGGCCGCAACTACGCGCCGCGCGAGCAGAACTACGCCTACTACCAGGCCGATAAGCCAATCACGGAACAAACGGAAGCCCTCGGCCACGCCGTCCGCGCCGCCTACTTCTACGCCGGAGCCGCCGACGTGGCACGCCTGACCGGCGACTCCGACCTGCTGGCATCCTGCGAACGACTATGGCGCAACATCGTCGACCGAAAGATCTACATCACCGGCGGTATCGGCGCCACACACATGGGGGAGGCCTTCTCCTTCGACTATGATCTGCCGAACGACACCGCCTATTCGGAAAGCTGCGCCGCCATCGCGCTCGCGTTCTTCGCCCGCCGCATGCTGGAAATCCAGCCGAAATCCGAATATGCGGACGTCATGGAATCGGCGCTGTACAACACCACGCTCGCCGGCATGGCACTCGATGGCAAAAGCTTCTTCTACGTGAACCCGCTCGAAGTGGTGCCCGAGGCATGCCATCGCGATGAACGCAAGGCGCACGTCAAGCCGGTGCGCCAGAAGTGGTTCGGATGCGCCTGCTGCCCGCCGAACATCGCACGCATCGTGGAGGACGTGCAGCAGTACGCCTACACGATCGGAGACGACTCATCCACCCTGTATGTGCATCTGTATATGGGCGGCGGCGTCCATGCCAGGCTTTCCGGCACCGATGTGCGCCTTGACGTCATGTCCGATATGCCTTGGTCCGGCAAGGGATCCGTCGCGGTGGGCTTTGATGCAGGCGATTCTGCTTCCGATGCATCCAAGGACGCGGTTTTCACGATCGCCCTCCGTCTGCCCGCTTGGGCCGGTGGCGAAACCGCTTCCGATGCGGTCACCGTGCGCGGCCGCGACGACATCTCCCGCGTCATCAGAGACGGATACCTGTATCTGACCGGCGCATGGCATGACGGCGACGTCGTCGATTTCGATTTCCCGATGCCGGTCCACATGGTCGCCGCGAATCCGCTCGTGCGCGAGGACGCCGGAAAGGTGGCGTTCGTGCGCGGACCGCTGGCCTACTGCGCGGAAGGTGTCGATAATGGCGCGAACCTGCATCTGCTGCACGCCGATACCGCGCGCATCGCATCCGACCCGTCCTGCGTGTCCGTTGATCGCATCGTCTTCCATGCCGGCGCCGCCGCACAGGACGAGCAGGGGCTCGGCGAGGTGGACGCCGTCGATATGCCGATGACCACGCTGACGATTCCCGCCTGGCGTGAAGTGGAAGACTCCGCGCAAACCTCCGCGTTGTACCATGATTGGCGTCCCGCCGAACGCAAGACGACGACGGCCACGCTGATTCCATACTTCGCATGGGCCAACCGTGGCGAGAACGAGATGACGGTGTTCCTACGCGGGTGAGCATGACGAGTGACGAAGGGACTGCCCGACAAAGGGGCTGTCCTTGGTTTCGGCAACATCACCAAAACCAAGGATGCGCCAGTCAAGTTCATCGCATATTTCCGCTTCGAGTAGACACGCACGTGCGATTTGCCCCATTTACCGCTTAAGCTAGTACCAGGTACGTCAATCGATGCACGTCAATGATCGGGCGGTATCTGAACGCGGTTGAGGAGTCGAAGATGATAAGCGGTGCCGGTGCAATGAACCCCGTATGTCCCCGTGAGGACGGGCGTCTCGAATGGGGCAATGGCGTGGTTTCCATGCTGTTCGACACGGCAGGCGATTCCCCCGTCCGATTGTGCAACGTTGCAGGCCGCGGCATGGGGCCCATCGGCGGCCGTGTTACCGACGATGGAAGAACCGTGCTGGAACGTGATCCGCGTCCAATCGTCGAAGTGCGTGCCGCCAACACCGGATCGCAGGACAATCGCCTCACCTTGATCGCCACGGTGGCGGGCAGCGTATTGCGATTCGTCTCGGCCGCCGCCTCCGAGCCGGAGGAAGGGTCCGCCGAACCATATCGTTTGGAGATCGTCCAATTCGCTTCGTATGCGGAACTGGAGCCGCACGGGCGCGCGTTCGAACCGACCGCCGCCGAACGGGCCGAAGCCGCCGCGCAGCCCTCGCCGGAAACCGTCCGCCATGCCGACGCCACGGCTGGGCTGGTAGTCACTTCCGTATTCGAAGCGTTCCCGGGTCTGTCCGCAGTGCGCACCTACACGCGGTTGAGCTCCGCGCGCCCGCTGCCTATCGAGGCGGTGTCGTCGTTGAATCTGACGGTGCCGATGCGCGTCAACTGCGGCAAAATCGACCATTCCCGCGTATTCTGGGGAGACTCCGCGTGGGCGGTGGAAAACGATTGGCGCAGCCGTCCACTGCGCGACGTATCGGTGCGCAATCGCAATCAAGTCATCAATCCCGGCCAATCCAGCTCGCGATTCGCCATGAGCTCCGCCTCCACATGGAGCGCCGGCGTGCATGAGCCGGCCGGCATCGTACAGGTCGAGGGCTCGCGCCGCCAATCGCGCGACTTCTCCGTAATGTGGCAGATCGAGCACAACGGCCCATGGGAATGGGAGATCGGCGAGGATGATCCCGGTTTGCACATCAGCGCGTTCGGACCGGAATATCAGGACCACCATTGGTATACGGAGCTGGGTGAAGGCCACGATTTCGAATCGGTGCCGGTCTCCTTCGCGATCTCGGCCGGCGATTGGCAGCAGTCCGTCGCCGAAATGACATTGCAGCGCCGTGCGTTGCGTGCCGCCAAGGCTCGCGAATTGGGTCGTTCCGAGCAGTTCGAACGCACGCAGGGACTCGTCATCTACAACGATTACATGAACACCCTGTTCGGCGACCCGCGCTTGGAGAAGGAGCTGCCGCTCGTCGAGGGCGCGGCACGCGTCGGCGCGGACATCTTCTGCATCGACGCCGGCTGGTACGACAGCACGGACGGCGGTTGGTGGGACATGGTCGGAGAATGGCAGGCCTCCACGAACCGTTTCGGCGAAGCTGGACTCAAGGGTTTGGCCGACACCATCCGCGCGCATGGCATGGGCTTGGGATTGTGGCTCGAGCCTGAGGTGATCGGTGTGAAATCGCCGCTCGCCCAAAGTCTGCCCGATGACGCGTTCTTCCAGCGCCACGGTGTGCGCGTCTGCGATTCGGGCCGGTACCTGCTTGACTTCCGCTCGCCCGCCGCACGCGAGCACGTCACTCGCACCGTCGACCGGCTGATTGACGATTTCGGCGCGGTCTTCTTCAAATTCGACTACAACACCGTCCCCGGCGTCGGCACTGATCTCGACGCCGAATCCGCCGGCGCTGGCCTGCTCGGCCACTGCCGTGCCTATTTGGATTGGCTGGACGACCTGCGCCGCCGCCATCCGGACGTTATGATCGAAAACTGCGGTTCCGGTGCGATGCGCGCCGATTACGCGCAGTTGCAACGATTGGACCTGCAATCCACCTCCGACCAGTGTGATCCGCTGATTTACGCCGCGATCGCCGCCGGCGCCGGACTGACGATCCTGCCGGAACAGCAAGGCAACTGGGGTTACGCCCAGCAGGAGATGGACGATGAGACCGCCGTCTTCACGCTGGCCACGGGCATACTCGGCAGGTTGTACCTGTCCGGATTCATTGACCGCATGGACGAGCATCGGCTTGCCTTGGTGCGGGATGCGGTGGCCTTGCACCGCCGTGTGCTGACCGAGCAGCAGGAATTGGTGCCGTTCTGGCCGGCCCGTCTGCCTGATTTCGATGGCGATTGGCTCGTCGTCGGTCTGCGCCATCCGTCATTCCTCCCGTCGGAGGACGACGATCCGTGCGATTACATCATCGTCTGGCGTCGCGGCGGCACGCCTTCCGTGAACGTGCCGCTGTCCGAGGACTGCCATATCGAGCAGATCTTCCCGAATCCGGCCGTTCCCGAGCATGCGCCCGACGCCAAGCCGTGGACCGTCGAGCGCATGGACCCCGAGACGGTCCGGCTCAACGCGGCCACCTCCAAGCAGCCGTCCGCCCGCATCTTCGCCATCCGCCGCGCCTGAGCGGTTGCGACGGATGGACAATCGCGCCGCCTACAGGGCGAAGGCGGTTTCGATGGCGTCGTATTCGGCGGCCGTGATCGGCAGAATCGCGCCGTGACGCTTCTTCAGCGCGCCGAAATCGATATCGTCTGCGCGCTGCCAATCGGCCGGATCATGCGAGGCGAGCGAGGCGGCGCGGAACGACAGGTAGCCCTTGGACTCCGCGTACTGGTCGCACATCAGGCCGAATGGCATGGTCCTGCCGTTGACCACCTTCACGTCTTCGTCGTTGTAACGGAACAGTTCCGGCCCTTCCAAGTAGTGCATGGAATACCGGCCATTGCCGAAGATGTCGGTGAGCGTGCCCACATACGACCACTCATTCGGGTCGTCGGTGCGCAGCACCTCGTAGGTCGTCGCATACGGGTTACGGGTGCGTTCGATGGTGATTTCCGAGTCCTTGGACGCGCGGTACCACCAGCCGTCATCGTCGCGCAGCATGGTCGAATCGATGATCACATTCTTACGATCGATCCACTTGACCGGATCGGAGAACACCCTGAAATCAACGGTCGTCGCATAATACACATTCGTCGGATCGCCGAGCTCGTTGGCCAACGGATCCGCGGAGCTTTCGGCGTTGCTCTTCGTGGACCAGAACACGATCCACTGCCCGCGATCCGGATCCCAATTCGCCTCCGGAGCCCAAGCCATGCCAGCGTCCGGAATCTTCGAGGCCACGTCCACCAGGCGCGGCTCGCTCCAATGGACCAGGTCAGGGGAGTCCCAGATCACTAGGCCGGTCGATCCATTCGTGGTGGCGCCATCGTTCGGCCCCCAGCCGCCACGGTAATAGATGCTCAAATCGGTGGCCACAATGTGGAATCCACCACGTGGGTCGCGCACAATATGCGGGTCGCGCACGCCCTTCTCGCCGCCTAGCCACGTCAACGCCGGACTGCCGGCCGGGCGCAGATCCCTCCAATGCACGCCGTCGCGGCTCAGCGCGAAGTACAGCTGCTCGTCGGTGGGATTGCGTTCCTCGCCGATGAAATGCACGAACAGATAGGCCTGGGTGTCGATGCTCATGATGCTCCTAGAGATTCCTTGATGAATGATGGCGATTGATTCCGATTGAGTGATTCCGATTGAGTGGGATTGGCCGCGAAGGCTGCTGCCTATGGCGGATTGCCTGCCATCGGGGTGTCATCCTCAGACCGCGGTCGATTCCCGGTCCACCAGCTGGTAGCCGATGATGGCCCGTCTTGGCGGCAACGCCTCGTCTGCTCCATGATCGATACGTTCGGACAGCATATCGACCGAGAATTTCGCAAGCTGCGTGAAATCGACCTGGATGGTGCTCAACGCCGGCGTCGTGTACGAGCCGGAGGTCACGCCGTCGAAACCGATTACCTTCACGTCCTGCGGCACGCGCAGTCCGCGGTCCGCGAGCCCGCGTATCACGCCGAACGCCGCGAAATCGTTGGCGCAGCACGCGCCGTCGAACTCGGTGCCACCATGTCCGCTCCGTGCGGCGAGAATACGTTCCGCAATCGCATGCCCGGCGATGATGCCATTGGCCACATCCCCGGCTTCGAACACCATCGACTCGTCATATGGCAGTCCGGCGTCGGACAGCGCTCCGCATGCGCCGCGCAATCGCAGAGCGAACGCGTTCTGGGCATGCGCCAGATCGGCGCGGGGGGCGAACCGGTGGCCGACGATCGCGATATTGCGGCATCCGCGGTCGATGAGATGCTGCATCGCCGCGCGTTCGGCCTCCTCGTTGGGGAAGTTCACGGCATCGACGGTCGGCGTCTCCTCGCAGGCGTCCAGCAGCACGAATGGTCTGCCGCCATTGAGTTTGGACAGCGGCACATTCGTGCCCAAGCCTGTGGCGTGCAGGATCTCGCCATCGAACAGCTGCCCGGAGAACGGATTGCTGCTCAGCGCGTGCTCGGCAGCGTCCGGCGAATACTGCGTCTGCTCGATGAATGGAATAAGTCCGCGGGACACGATTTCGTTGCTCAACGCCTGCGTGAGCTTTGAATAGAACGGCGAATCGAATTCGTTGACGATGACGTGGATGATGTTGCTGCGGCCCGATTTGAGCATGCTGGCCGTCAGATTGATGCGGTAATTGAGTTTCTTCGCTGCGGCGATCACTTTGGCGCGGGTCGATTCCTTGACGCCTGGCTTGCCTCGCAGCGCGTTCGACGCGGTCATGGGGGAGACGCCCGCTTCCGCGGCCACGTCGCGTAGCGTCGGTGTGCTGCTGGTCATATGCCGCTCCTTGAAAACTTATGATTGATATGTAACGATATTATATTCTCTTGATTCTGTAAAATCGTTGCAAATACAAAGACTCACCGA
>QWCV01002288.1_pt1 | contig 15937 bp, 19 predicted proteins | sample 1972621 | NCBI WGS metagenome assembly QWCV01 (sample SAMN09866699, study PRJNA288562) | Human gut metagenome isolate pre2_stool, whole genome shotgun sequencing... | isolation source: gut | host: Homo sapiens | place: USA: California
GTCGTGCGGGGGCATCTCCTCTTGAGGAGTTACCGCCTGCACCACCCGGTAGAGCTGGCCGCCGTCGTTGAGGATACGGCCCGCCGGGAGCTCCTCTCCGGCCTCTAGAACCGTCTCCCACGCAGGGAACAGGTCGGGCATGTCCAGAGCGTAGGTGTCAGGTATGGCCGTGCTGGTGGCCGCGTAGGCCCTCATAGCGGAGGCGTACTGTGACTGCATGCTCGGCTCTGACGGTTGGGGGGCTGGCTCTGGGACTGGCTTGTTGGTCAGGGTCAGCAGCGTACCAGCGTAGGTCTGCCGGGTATAGTTCTCTGCATCATCCTCTGACAAAAGAAACCCATCATCCCGGTACATCTGGATTTTGCCTGTCACCTCTCCGGGGGCTGGCGTGACCGAAAGATATTTGATGGTATCCTCTGTCACAACCCGGCGGGAGACACTGTATTGCTTTTCGCCGATTTTTAAGTACATGTTACCTCCTAGAAGCAGAAGCAGAAGGGGACTCCATACGAGTTAATGGGGTTTGTGCCTCCAATCCCTCCATTGATGCCTATAAGGCAAATGATATCCGATCTTGTAGCATTTGGAGAGCGAGTCCACCATGCGTTTAAATTACCATTTATATTTTTTGCTGTCCTGTTTCCTATCATGTAGTAGTCATACTGGGTGCCCTCTCCCGCGAAAGAGTATTGGGTGTATCCAAAAACCTCAACTTCAGATGGCAAGAATAAGTCATCACTGGTGGTCACAATGCTTGGGTTCTGATTCCCTGCGCTGGTCAGTTTATTAACTTCTCTTATCCCAGACTGCACCTCCGCCGGAAGCAGTGCTTTCAACGCGGGCATGGTCTGCGTCCTCATCTGGCAATCCCGCCAGCCGCCCGCATTGGTGTTGCTGCTGTTCATCTGGTACGCGGTGTCGTAGCAGTCGTGCATCTGGAAGGTCAGAGGCGCTTTGCCCGTCCCATCGGCCAGATCATCGTGGTTCTTCCCGATGATGTCGATACGGTATGCCTTGCCGCCGATGTCCATGTCCTTGTAGCAGGTGCCATCAGCTACCCAGGTGTCCGGAACCTCATTGGCGTGGCATGCCTCGATGATAGCGGCCCAGTCATTGTTTGCAAACACAGGGTCATATGTTTTGTTGGAGGGAGCCGCCCTCGACGTGAAGAACACCATCAGGCCGACACCTCCTCTTTGGTAAATTGGAAGTCGTAAGGGAGGATTAAGGCGGAGCGGATACCGTAGGAATTATAGGAATAGCCATTACCATAAGATCCATCAACGGAGATGTACCAATTACCAACATTATTCGCATTTGATGGAGAACGTGTCCAGTAAGGCTCATTCGTCATGTTGAATTTCGAAATTCTTTTGCTCATAGCATCAGCATCATCGCCATCAATAAAGTAAGATAGTTTTGCTCCATCTATCGGAATGTATTTGGACAGGCTATTATTTAACCCAATCTCATATCCGCTTATTGGAAATACTCGGCATTGCAGACCGTTTTCTCCGCTGTTAACTGTAGCAGAACCATTCCAAACACAATACGGCACTTTCACCGTTTTAATGGCTGCTTGAACTGGCAAATCGTAGTCCTTCATATATCCAGACATAGTGCTCAAAATGCTGGAACCAGGAAGCGCATTTCCTCCACCAGAGTTAAACGGTCCCATCTCACGGATGTCCTTCCGTAGCAACCATGTCCCTTCGCAGGACGCATCATAAAGCGGGCTGTCCTCCGGTATCCCCTGGTTAACCACCAGATAGTCCACCGGGGTTCCTTTCTCGTTGAGCCGCACAATCTTTCCGACCTCAAGGTCGCCCGCAGAAATACCGCTTGAAGCAGGAACAAAAAAGCGCGATACATATACCATCAGAGCACCTCTGACTTTAGGAATTTAAAGTTGTATGGGAGGATTAGGGCGCATCGATATCCTCCAGGGGTATTAAGTACTGCCCCACCGTGTTTACCAGTTGTGTAGCAAAGCAATACCGCATCATTATAGCTCGTCTCAAATGCAGTCCTTGTATAATAAATATTATCAGCACTACGTTTTTTGGTGGCTGATTCGCCTATTCCAGACTCAAAGTATGCAAGTTTGGCTCCATCAATCGGGATATTTGGAACATCTGATTTGTTAAGCCCCATTTCGTATCCACTCAGCGGGAATAATTTGCAATCCAAGCCGTTCCCTCCGCCGTTAATAGTTGTATAATCTCCACCACCAACGCAGTACGGTATCTTGATTGTCCTTATGGCTTCTTGTACTCGCCTATCATAGTCCTGCACATATTTAGCCATTGTGGTCATGATTGTACTTCCAGCCAAGGTGTTTACATTGCTGGTATTCCATGGTCCCATCTCACGGATGTCCTTCCGCAGCAACCATGTTCCCTCACACGATGCATCATATAGATTGTACGGTATGCCCTGATGTACTACCAGATAATCAATCGGGACCCCGCTTTCATTTAGATGTACTACCTGTCCTATCTCCAAATCACCAGCAGAGATGCCAACCTCCCCAGTTGGGCCGCCCCTATGCAGGAACACCATCATCCCACCCCCACATTGACCGGGATGTTGACGGTCGGGGCCTCTGCCGCATAAAAGGTCAGTGTCCCAGCTCCCTGCACGGCGTTCTGCGCTGATGGCCCCATCCAGGCGTTCAGCGCCTCTGCGTCCGCGTCCAAATCTGTACCACTCAGCGCTACGTCTACACTCACTACCGCTGTGTCTGCCGCCACAATGGAGCAGGCAACCGTCTGGCTGTACCTTCCGTCCCCACCTTGCGTCCACCCGCTAGACAGCAAAGTAATTGTGGTACTCTTGGCCGGATCTCCTTTGCTGTTCCAAGCGCTTTTTTCTGTATCGCTTACTGTTCTGTGGCTTTCATCTGCTGGTAGGTCTGCCAGCTTTGTACTGTTTGGTAAAGCACCAACCATATTAGCCGTGTAATCCCCCTCCTGGGGGACAACTGCACCAGATCGTCCGTTGAAGGTGATCACACCGCTGCTACCTCTGCCTGCCAGCTCGTCGATAGCTAACTGCACATTGGTAGCCTCCAGGCCGCTACCCGTGTTGCTGTAGCCCACCTGTTCGGCCAAGAGGTCGCCGCCCTCTCCGTCTTCGGTTACTTCGATGGTGTACGGCCCTTCGCCAAGGCTCTCCCCCATCTGCATAGTGCCGCCGCCGGAAACAGTTACAGCATCTGCGGAGTCCTGCTTGTTCTTAGCCAGTTCTTTGATTGCGCCTTGCACATCATCTGAATCAAGGCCACTCGTTCCTTTATCGTATAGAATCTGGCTTGCTCTAAATTGATCTTCCGCTATAATAACCACTTCGGACTGTTCTTGGGGTACAATATTGGCGATAACAGACCCGCCGTAGTCTACAGACGTAGACGAAAAGGAAGCCACACTGTCTGTTACAGTCGAAAGTGGAATTACTTTGGTATCGGTTCCTTCCGATATTTTTGAAAGCACGGTTACCCCGTTCAAGACTGCTTGCGTTATTTCAGCAATCGTGTGGTCAGCCGTTCCGAACGGGGAATCTCCAGCCGGTGGCGTTATATTTACATACATCACAGGCTTATCTGCCCACTCTGCCCCGCCCTCCGTTTTTTCCAGCAACTGCCCCACGGTTCCGCCCTCCGGCAATCCACTGGGGGCCGCCTGGGGGATTGCGTTGCCCTCTGCGTCAAAGCCTACCACCTGACCCGCAGTTCCAGTCAGTTTGTCTTGCTTTCCGCTGCCGTCGATGGTATACGTGCTCCCGCTCTGGCTCCCATTCAGGCCGCCGGATGCGGCCAGCGTGAGGGCGTTTACTCCGTTGATTGTAGCGTCCTTGCCATCGGCCCCATCCTGACCGGCCGGGCCGGGGTCACCATCCGCGCCCGGCTGCCCCTGCTGGCCCGGCGCGCCGTCCGCTCCAGCGGGGCCAGTCAGCTCGCCGGAGTCGTACTTCTCCTGAAACGTCTGCCCATCTGTGAAGGTCACCAAATCGGCGGTGTAGTCCCCCTTGACGGGTCTCACCGCTCCTGTCCGGTTGTTGAAGGAGGTCACACCGCCGCCCGCCGCGTCCTGGGCCCGTGCAGACCAGTATTTGGCGTTGTTGGTGTCCTCCCCTTCCCGCGTTCCGGTTCCGCCCACCGCCCAGCTCTCCGCCTCCGTGGCGGATGCCGCGGCGTTTTCCTCCGCCTGACCGATGGACGCGGCGCTGGCGGCAGCCGCTTCCGCGCTCTTCTCCGCTGCGGCAGCCTTTTGCCCGGCCAGCTCCGCGCTGGCCGCAGCCTCTCCGGCGGAATCACTTGCATTTCCAGCCGCCGCCTCTGCGCCGTTCTTGGCGCTGACTGCGGTTTCCTTCGCACTCACCGCCGTCTCCGAAGCCGTGACCGCGGAATCTCTCGCCGCCTCTGCGGCTGTCTTTGCGGATTCCGCCGCCGTCCGTGCAGTCTCCGCCTTGCCCTGGGCCATAACCGCGGCGTCTCTGGAGGCCGCCGCCCCCTCTGCGCTCTCGCCTGCCTGGGCCGCGCTTTCGGAAGCCTGGGATGCACTTCCCGCCGCCGCTGCCGCGCTCGCGCCTGCATCTTCCGCTTTTTGGGACGCCGTGGAGGCGCTGCCCGCTGCGGCCGATGCGCTTTCCTCTGCGGCATCCGCATCTCCGGCCGCCTGGGCCGCGGCCGCCTCCGCCGCCTTGCGCGCGGCTTCTGCCGCTGTGGCCGAATCCGATACCGCCTTTTGAGCAGCTTCCGCTGCCTCCGCGCTTTTCGCCGCATCTTCTGCGCTGCCCGCCGCCGCCGCGGCGCTGTCCACGGCCTTCCCTGCTTCCTGCCGCGCCGTGGCGGCGCTCTCCTGGGCAGAAGCCGCCGATTCCTGCGCTTCGCTCTTTGCTGCCTCTGCGGCGTCTCTCGCGCTCTCCGCTCCCGTCTTCGCGGCTGCGGCGTTCTGCGCATCCTGCGCCGCAGCCGCGGCGCTTTTTCCGGCGGCTGCCGCCTGCTCCGCCGCAGAGGCCGCGGCGGTTTCCGCACCCGTCCGGGCCGACTCGGCGGCCTCCTGCGCCGCTTCCGCACCCGCCTGTGCTGTTTCCGCCGCCTCCTTTGCGGCGGTAGCCTGTTCGAGCACCTCTGTGACGACCTCTCCCTGGAGCGCATTGATATCCATGAGTTCGAGCCATTCGTCCGCGTCCTCATATTTCCATTCCAGAGTCTTGGTGTCCTCGTTGTAGCGGAGCTGCACCTTGTCGCCCTTCAACGTCTCCAGCCACTCCGCCTCCGTGCCCTTGAATCCGTGCTTAACGGCGATTCCGTAGGCGGTGATATAGTAGCCGCGCCAGCGCTTTCCCTGTTCGTTACACTCCATAGTAGACCTCCCCGTGGGTGTCCGCCGGGCTGTAGGTCAGGGCGAACCACCGGATAAACTCGCCGAAAAAGGCGTTGAACATCTGCATCGTATTCTGGTACTTTTCATACTCCCCGTTGGCGTAGTCCACACGGGCCTCCAGATAGGCCGGATAGAGCTTGTCGTGGGGCGGCTGTGCCAGGAGTTCCACGTCCTTGTCCTGCTCGTAGGAGTAGGTGATGACCTCCTCGCTGGCAAACAGAAGCACCTCCGTCTGCACCATCCCCTCCACCTCATTGAGCCACCGGGTCTTTTCCTCGTTGGAAAAGGCGTTCGGCTTGACTGCGTCCACCGCCTGTATCACCTGAGCTACGGTCATGCTATCCCTCCTATCTGAAAACCGGGCGGCGGCAAACCCGCCGCCCGGCCTTTGTGCTGTCAGCCGCTGATAAGCTGAGTGCCGCCGCTTACGCCGCCCACCGCGGCGAAGCGCCAATCGTTGAAGCCCGCGGTGAACCGGGCGCGGCCCTTCCACACGTTGGCGTCGTTGCCGGGGTCAATCTCGCTGCGCACGTTGAGCTGCACGCGGTCAAACCACATGGCACCACCGTACTGCTCGTTGTACCGGCTGTCCAGCAGCACCCAGGGGGACGTATCGGCGGTAATGAACTGGTTGAGGTAGGGCCAGATGATCACCGACCACCGGCCGTACTGGTAGTTAAAGCCGTTGTTGGAGGTTGTGGGGTCCTTGTCCGCGCCGATGGCGGCGAACACGTCCTTCTTGAGCTTGTAGTTGTTTGGGATCAGAATAGTGTCGGGGGCCACGTCCAGAATCTCGCCGTTGTCCCCCCGGAAGTCCTGCATGGCCGTCTCCATAGCGCCGAGGGCGTCGTTGGAGAAGGCGTCCGCAAACTGGTTGGACTGGGTACCCTTGTTGCGCTCCAGGGCGGAGGGGTGGGCCTTGTCGAACAGGGCCTTGCCGTCCGCGCCCTTGGCGTCAAAGGTGCGGCCGTGGAAGCTTACAGAAGTCTTGCCCGTGATGGCCGCGCCGTACAGGGCCGCGCCGAACTTCTCCCGGGTGCGGTAATACCCGGCGATAAACTGGGCGGGCCGCTTGCGCAGATCCATCAGCTTTGCGTCCTCCACAATCTCCTGGGACATGGAGAAGGAGTCCTTCCAGGTCATGTGCTCCAGGGTCTTGTCGAAGCCCTCCTGCATGCTGTCCAGGGGATAGGTTCCGTTCTCTCCCACGGGCTGGAAGCCCTCCATGGCGGTCATGGTGCCCATCTTCTCGGCCCATTTGTTGGAGTTCTCCATATTGAACAGCTCCTTGAGCATGCTCTGCTGCTCGAACGCCTCGCCCCGCTTCTCCAGGAACATGCGGATCGGGGCCTGGGACTTGCCAAAAATGCTGTCCTGGAGGCCGGAGCCCTCGGTAAACGTAATGCCAGCCATATATCTTCTCTCCCTTCTGTTAACCGCCGCTCTGCGTGATATTGACTACGGCGGGGAAACGGACGCGCACCCGGTCGCCTGCGGCGGTGCCGTCCATGCCAACCACCTCGGCCACACCGTTCGTCTTGGTAGCGGTGACCTGTAGGCCGTCGGTGTGCAGCGTCACCTTGTCGCCCAACTTGATCGCCGATGCGGCGGCCTGGAAGGTGGTCTCAAACATCATATCGGGCAGCACCCGCAGCACGGGGATGATGTCGCCCGCGGTGCACGCCTTGTCCATCTCAACCATGCTGATGTAGGAGGGGGTGGTGGTGCCGCTGGCAACCGCCAGATTGCCCCCTGTCTGTGTCAGGGCCATGCCCACTTTAGGGGTGATGGCCCCCGCGGGCAGGTACTCGATGCCAGGGATTCTGCCCCCGTCTACCTGCTGAATCAAAAAAGCCATTTTATTGCTCCTTTCGGTTGTTCTTCATGTAGCTTTGATAGTGCTTCTGGATCTCCTCTTTGGTCGCGCCGGGATTCAGCACCCGGTACTCCTCAAGGACGCTGTCCGGGACGGGAATCGCCCCGCCGCCGCGGCTCTCGGTGGCTTTCAGGTGCTGCTTGCTCTGCACGGAGTTGATGGCCGCCTTCCGGCTGGCCTCCGCGGCCCGCTGGGTCAGCGTGTCATAGTTCGCCAAACGGTAGGCGTCCAGGATGGAGTAGCCCCGCTTGACCATGTCGTACAGCTTGGGATAGGTGTCCAGCTTCGCCAGATCGCCCAGCTCCTTGACCGTGGGGTCGATGGCCTGAATCTGCCGGAGCTGCTCGTCCACCCGCGCCTTTGCCTCCTGCTCTCTGGCCTGCCTTGCGGCGGCCTCCGCCTCGGCTTTGGCCTGCCGGGCCGCCCGCACCTCCGGAAGCCCCTGGACAAACGCCTGGAACTCCTCCTGGGTGATGCCCGCCTTCTCCATGAGCTTGGCCTTCTGGTCGGCCTCGAAGCGCTCCCGGTATGCCTCATACTCCGCTCTTGTGGTGATGGGATGCCCGGTGTACGGGTTCATCAGCCCCGAGTTCTTGAAAAACTCATCCACCTGCTTCTGGGCGTCCTCTTTGGCCCTGGCAATGGCGGCGTCCCGCTCCGCCTCCGCCTTGCGGCGGGCGGCGGCAAACTGAGCGTCTCGGTCAGTTTTGGGCTCCTGCTCCGGCGCCTCCGTCTGAGGCTGTTCAGGCTCTTCTGTTTCCTCTACGGCAGGGGCGGCGGCCTCCTGCTCTTCTGCGCCTTGTGCGGCGGTTGTAATGGTGTCATCCTCCGACGGTTCGGCGACCTCCGTCTCTTCTGCGCCTGTGGTGGTTTCCGGCACCTCTACATCAAACACCGCGCCGTAGTCGATTTCCATGTGTGTGTTCTCCTTTCACCCTATTACTTGCCCGTTCTCAGGTCGTTGCCCTTCTTAACGGTGCCGTTCCCCTTCTTGCCCGTGGCGGGGTTGGGGGCGGTGACCTTCTGCACACCGCTGTGGCTGACCTTTCCGATGTATCCGTTCGCCATACTGCGCACCTCCTTTCTCCTGGATTTGCCATTTCTTCGCTGTTGGCGTGCGCTCGTCGTCGCAAACTACGCTCACTCCGTTTCCCGCGTATGCGGAAAACTTCGTATTGCTCCGTTGCTCCTCCTCTCCCCACGCGACCCGCTCACGCTGGGCTCGCGTGGGGGCCCCATTTAGGGGCCGGGCTGTCCCGTAGGGGCGGCCCTTATGGCCGCCCGCGGGCCTATGGATTGCGCATCCCTGGCCGCATCCTCCCGCGCCCTGGATACGGTGTCCTGCACCGCCTGCATCTGCATCTGCTGTTGTTGCATTGCCATCTGCTGCTGCATCATGGCCTGCTGCTGCTGGTACTCCTGCTCCAGATAGGTCTTTGTGTCGCCCGCGCCCGGATAGTGCAACAGCTCCATCTTCGTCCAAAAGAGGATTAGTGTCTTAAGGTTGGTCGGGTCGCCAAAGGCCCCGGTCTGGAGGTTCATCCGCGTCTCCTGCCACATGGCCTCCCGGTTGTTGGCCAGGGGGGCGGAGGTGTCGCAAGAGAAGAGGAAATCATCAATCCACCGCCACTCTCCCGTCTCGTCCTGCTCCAGAAAATCGTAGCGGTTGAACTGCCGGTACTCGGCCCGGCCCTCGATGTCGTGGGAGACCACAGGCCGCGGCTCGTCGGCGTAGGCCAGCTTAAACTTGAACATGGCCTCAAAGAGCGCCGCGTAGGCCGCGTCCTTCATGACCCGCTTGGATTCCAGCCGCCCGGCGCTCTGCGCCGCTGAAAATTCCTTCGCCTTTCCGCTGGTGGCCGTGGTGTCCTTGCGGCCCTGGAAGGAGTCGGTAATGCCGATGACCTGCCGGGCTTCCTCATAGATCTGCGCCAGATAGGCCATATCCTGCTCGATGTCCCCCTGGAGGTCGTACACATCCAGATACGACTTGTCCGCCGGGCTGGAGAGATAGATCTTCTTCATGTCATCCTCGTCGTAGCGGATCTTGGCATCGTTGGGGAGGCTGATGTAGCTGCCCGACTTGGTGAGCTTGTCGATGATCTTGGCCTCAATGCGGTTGGTGGTGTTCTGCTGGTCGGCAATCTTGTCCAGGTCGCTGTCCCCCAGAAACCTGCCATACACGCTCACGTTTTTTTGGAGGATGACCGGGTAGATATCCGGCTTATAGAAGGGAATCCGGGTCGGTTTCTGCACCACCGCCACCACGGGCAGGCCCAGCTCGTCCACTGTATCGGTGACAACCTCCACCGGCCGCGCCCCCGGAATCTCGGTGCCGTCGCTGCGGGGTATGGGGACGTAGACCTCCTCGTACTCCTCCTTGGCCTCCTCCCACTTGTCGCCGCCGCAGTAGGGGCAGACCTTCCGCTTGCCCCTCCGCCCGGTGGGTGTACCGTCCGGCCCCGCGCCCGCCCCGTCTGGAGTCATGCCGGGCAGCAGCCCCTTGTCCGCCGGGGCCTCCACCGGCTCGGCCTCCAAGGGTTCCACCGCGCCGCACTGGGCGCACCGGCGCAGCCGCCTGGCCTGATAGTCCTCCAAGTCCTCCAGCGCCGTGTCGTTGACCCAGGAAAACAGGCCAATCCCCCCGTCCGGGTTGCGGTAGTAGGCTACGTACTGTGTCACCATGTCGTCCGCCGTGCCCTCGCCGCCGCTGCCCTTAACGTCGGGCTCCTCCTCGGCCTCCTCGGACACGTCCACGCCGTAGGTGCGCCTGATGTACCCCTTGGTCTGCGGAATTTTGAGGATGATGTAGTCCATATCCTCCACGCCGGTATAAACCCCGTCCTGGGGGATGATCTGCTTTGGGTGGAGGGTGGAGACGGCCAGCTCTCCCACGGTGGCGCTGCCCGCCTTGCTGTTGTCCCACTCCACCAGGAAGGCCCCGCCGCCCTGTATGGGGATGGTGCGCTCCATGATGTCGTTCATCTGCTCAAAGGGCAGCCGGTCCAGCTCGTTGCGCAGCATGTCCTCGATGAGCTTGGCCCGCCACTCGTCCTCTCTGCGCCGGGGCGTGACCTTGGGCTGGGGGATGTTGCTGTCCACCTGGCTCTCCACCAGCTCGGCGCACAGGTTGCGCACGTGGGGGGTCTCCTTCTTGCGGGCGGTGCAGACGATGGGCCGGATGCGGTTGCAGCCCTGGTAAAGCTCCTCCCGCCCGTCCATTTTGGACAGCTCCGGCTCATACGCCGCGTTGGCCCGCCCGAGCCTGTCCTGCCACAGCCGCAGCCGGTCTTTGTCTCTCTTTTTCATCGTTTGGGCTCCCCCCATTTCTTGATCAGGTATTCCCGCTCCTCCGGGCCTGCGTTGTTATAGTCCTCCCACATGGAGTCGTCCCACACCGCGCCGCCAGCCTTCCGGCCGGCCTCCACGGTGTATCTCTGCTGCGGGCGGATGTGGTGGGCAATTGCCAGGGCCATAACGCAGTCGTCGTGCGCGCCCTCCTCGGCCCTGGGCTTGTAGTCCTCGCCCCGCACAAAGGTGAGCATCTCCTGCAGCGTAGTCTCGTCGGACACGGTGGTGATGTCCTCCCGCACGGCCCGGATCAGCTCGGAGAGGATGACGGGCCGCGTCTTTGTCGATGTCCAGAAGCCAAACGCCCGTTTGATGCCGTGGGTGTAGTCGTCCACCACCTCCCGGACGTACTGGTTGGGATAGCCCAGCCGCTCCAGCGTCAGGATAGGGTAGGTACTCCAGTTGGCCTCCACACCCACCAGCGCGGTGTTGTACCACATGCCCAGGCAATACACCTGCATGGAGTACAAATCCTCGTCGGTCTGGTGGCGGAGGACGGCCACCTGCTCCCCGGTGCGGTTGTCCAGCACCTGGGCCACAAAGCTGTCCGAGCCGTCCCCGGCGGTGTCTCCGCCGACCACATAGGGCACACCCGCCTCCGGCGCCCGGTAGACCTTGATAAAGCCCCCCGGGTCGTCCACCCACCGGATACCGGATACCGCCCGCCCGTCGTAGTCATAGGCGAAATACCCCACCCGCACCGGCTGGATGTGCTCCAGCAGCCGGGCGGTCACGGCCTTTGCGTCGAATACGGTCTTGCCGGTGACGCCCCACTGGCCCAGGCAGTAGACCATGTAATAATACTCGTCTGTGTCGCGGAACGCCTCCAGCGTCCGCACCGCCTCCTGGGTGAGAAAGCGGTTGTCCCTGTATGTGGACTCGTGCACCGTGGCCCGGGGGTCGCTCCGGTCAAAGAACCGCCCCTTGAGCCAGTGGGTAATGGAGATGGGGTTGAAGGTGAGGATCATCTGGAGGTAGTAGGGACACTGTGTCCGCAGGCGGATGTCGAGCTGGTTAAAGTCGGCCTCCAGCAGCTCCGACGCCTCCTCAATCCATATCCCGGTGATGTCGTAGATGGATTTGAGCTTTTCCACGTCGTCCAATCCGGCAAAAAGTATCTCGGAGCCGTTTGGGAACACAATGCGCAGCTCTCCCCGGTTGACCACGGCCCCGCAGTCCGGGTAGTGCTCGGCAAGCTGCCCCCGGAGCTGAGCAAAGCAGCTCTCCCGCAGGGTCTTGGCCACCTTGCGGCACACTAGGAACCGGTGTCCCGGCTCTGAAACACAGCGCTCCAGCACCTTGCGCCCGGCAAAGATGGACTTGCCAGAGCCGCCTCCGCCCTTGAGCACCAGATAGCGGCTCTCACAGGCAAACAGGGGCATAAAGGTGTCGTTGCTGGTGTCCCTCAGATGGTTGTACCAGACGGCCAACCGGGCCAGCTTGTCAGTTGTCAATCGTCCTCGCCGCCTCTCTGATGGCCGCCAGCTTGTCGGACAGGGTCATCCCGTCCGTCTCCTCCTGTTTGGGCTTCGCCGCCTCCAGCGCCGTAAACTTATCAATCAGCGTCCCCAGCGCCGTGGTGATCTGCGCCGGCGTGGCCTCCGCCAGCTTCTCGGGGTCGTTGAGCGCGGCCAGCCCCTTGCCTATAATCTCGCACACAAGTCCCTTCTGACTCTCCATGTAGACCAGGATATCGGCGGTGTTCTCCTCTTTTTTCTGTTCACACTTTTCCACAAAGTCCGCACTTTTCAGCACAACGTTCTTGACCGTGGTAGCAGATACGCCGTTGATTTTGGACACAGCGTTATAGCTGCCCAACTGCACATAGTCAGCAATGATTTTCTTTTTTCGCTTGTCCGTCAGCCGTGCAGCCATGTCACCACCTCTCGCCTAAGTAGAGTCTTCCGATCCTCCTCCGTCTCCCCCAACGCGCTCTCTCTTTTTCTTTCTTTTCTGGAGGATAAGGGGTAAGAGATAGGGGGTTATAGGGGGGAGGAGAAGGGGGAAAAGGGGGGTCTTTTCTTTCTTTTTCTCTCTTTCGGTTAGCTCCTGCCTAGTAGTTCGATCGATTTTTTTGTTTTGTTCCACCCAGAAAAAGTAAAAAATCCGCTATCCCTTCTGCTGCAAGGGATAGCGGATATGAAAATTTTCTTTTTTTGGTCAAATTAGGTTTGCTGTTATGTGACCGTCAGCCGGTCTAACTGGCCGGAAAAGTTGCAAAATCTACTCATCGTCCCGCGCCTCATATAGCGCGATCTGCTCCAATATAAGGTCTCTCACGTATCGGCTCACGCTTTTGTCATATACGCTCGCCAGCTCCTCCAGCCTCTCCTTGTACTCTATTGGGATATGCACGCCAACCTTGTACAGATGGGCCTTATCCCACTTAGCACTTGCCCTCTTTTGGGCCTCTGTGTATGGCATCAAATCACCTCCTTATATTAGATTGTATCACTTCAGCATATACTGGGCCAGTATATTTTTGCACAAAAAAAGGTCAAATCTCTTGTGCAATATCCCATCTTGTATACTGGCCCAGTATATGCTATCATAAAATCACCGCAAGGGACAACGGCCCAGCGGAATCCACCTGGCAGGAGGTGCACAGAATGGAGATTGATAGCATGACCCAGACTGAGTTAGCATCATACCTTGAAACCCTGGCCAAGCTGGTAGAGGCCACGGCCAAAGACCCGCAGGACGCGGCCCGCATTATCCGGGAAGCCATTCCCAAGCAGTAAAAGAATAGGCTCCCCGCAGCCGTCGAAAGCACAGGGAGCCTAAAGCACAACACGGGGCGGCATGGCCTGCCACATGTCGCCCCCACTATAGCACAACCGGCAGGGAAAAGCAAGGCCACAGGCCGGGAGGGAAAGAAAATGAAGCGCTATCACATTATAAGAGATGGTCAGTTAATAGCTGCCATGCCTACCAAGGAAGAAGCCATAGACTACATCCGCCGCCAGCAGGAGCGGGAAACACACTATATCCGCAGCGAATACGGCTATATCTACGGCGAAGATGTATATATCAAATACAAAAAATAAAAGCCCCGGCCACCGCTTGCAACAGTGACCAGGGCAAAGAGAAGCCCCAGCAGTACCACCAAACCAGGGCACGCCCAGTATACCACGGGCAAGCCCTCCAGGACAAGGAGGAAATTAAAATGACAACTACCAAAAAGAAAGAATACACAATCCGCGATATTGAAGCGCTGACGGAAGCGCAAGCCGCAGCAATGGCAATTGAATCCGTCACAGTCAAGGGACATCAAGTCTATTTTGTGGACTTTGGTAGCTACTTTGGTTATTCCGCGCTCGTGTTCGCAGATGGCCACCATATCAAATACGCTGATGACTACGAGCTGCACCACACAGGCAAGAGCCGCGACGAACTGCGGGAATTCTACCTTGACAGCCTCAGCAAAAAACTATTCACCCCCGAAGAAGTGAAAACAGTAAGCGACTACCAGGATAAAAAAGCTAAAGAATACTACATCCGCAATTATTATGGACTGCACCGGGATCATATTTCCATGTTTTTCTGCGGCCCCGATAAGGAACGGGAAAAGTTGAGAAAGAAAACCGAAAACATGATTTTCAGCCCCGTTTTTCTTGCGTTCTATGATAAAAAAGACGCCGATTTTGTGAATAGCGGAGAAGAATTGCTTGCCATGCTTGAAAAGGCAGAACCCGAACGCGACAACGCGGAATACTGGGAAAACGCATTTCTCCGCGAGATGTTTAATCACGAATACGGTATAAACTGGCAAGCTGATTTTGATGTGTGTTCCGCTTTTGGTGACTGTTCCAGTGTCCGCGATTATGAGGACATCGAAGAACTTTTCACCGCCTGCAAGTTTAGTGACGTGCAGCGGGCCGCATACATGGCCGCACGGCGCGAATATAGCAAGCAGAGCGCCGAACTTTACTAAATGGAGGGCCGCGCAATGAAACTTGTAAGCATTGTATTTGACAAGGCCGCCAGCGAATACAAGCTATATTATAAGGACGAGAAAACCGGAAATTCCTATCATATCACAGTAAACCACCTATTAGACAAAGAAAAATTATGGGCGCGGGATTGCAGACGATACGAGGACCCTTACCGCATTAGCTGGACGCGGTCTTGACCCGCCCGCCGGATAATGGAGGAAATTTCAATGGAACGAATCACGAAAGAACAATATAACGCCATCGGGAACGATTATAAAGGCCGCTATATGGATTATGACGGAAAGCACCCAGAATGGAAAGGCCGCCGGGTTGCATTCCTCCCCGGCCACGGTACAACCCTATTTATTGAGGGCGTTTCCTTTGAGATTGTGGAGGAGGTGACCACCGCTTGATTGTCCTGTTTGTCTTGCTTCTCCCGATCATGATTATCTGGGAGACGGCGAAAAAATCTTGACTGCCCCATATGGGCGCGATACAATCGACGCAAGGAGGATGCAACCATGATATACCGCGATGCAATCGGACGGCCCAACGCAGAGGCTAACATCTCCATGTACGGCGGCCTAATGTCCCCCGCATATTATATAGCCTATCCCATGTCAATGATTGCCCGGATCGCAAATGGAGCGGTGACACAGCCCCGGAGACCATCGCCGCGGAGATGGAGGCGGACGGCTGGCAATGCACAATTTGCAAGGATAGATATGGCCGGGCAAAGATTGATTGTATCCACTTGGAGACGCAAGCCGCCATTGACGCGGCCAAGGCGCAGGTAAGCGCCAAGTTTTTGGGGGCAGAGCGGGGCTATATCCGTTTTGGTGGCCTCCCGGCGGGCGGGCAGAGCCGCAATCACCGGGATGACACCCTAGAGGCCGGTGTCTCCTGCTTTGATGCAGAAATCGCAGCGGATGGCAGTTACCGTCTCTTGCTGACTGACATGTTAGAGGTCAGCTATCTGACCATTGCAGACCGCCCCGCATATCGCTTATACGGTGAGCGCATCGGTACAGGGGCAGACGGTGAGCCGCTCTTGCGCGTTGACCGCGCCGTCAAGATGTGACCACCACCCGCCCTCGTTTACCGGGGCGGGTTTTATGCGTTCATGTCCAGCACGGTATCCCACGTGTGTAATCCGTGTGTAATTTCTGCTCGCGGAAGCGGTTTCTGTCCTTCTAAATTGGAGCCAAAATCTTCGTTTTCGGAATCCTCAATCCATTGGGAGAGTAAGAAAAAACCCCGCAACCATTACAGTTGCGAGGTTTTCATTCTGGCGCAGAAGGAGGGATTTGAACCCTCGCGACGGTTTCCCGCCCTACTCCCTTAGCAGGGGAGCCCCTTCGGCCACTTGGGTACTTCTGCATGCCAAA
>QWCV01005700.1_pt1 | contig 15918 bp, 17 predicted proteins | sample 1972621 | NCBI WGS metagenome assembly QWCV01 (sample SAMN09866699, study PRJNA288562) | Human gut metagenome isolate pre2_stool, whole genome shotgun sequencing... | isolation source: gut | host: Homo sapiens | place: USA: California
CCGATGCAGTGCAGCTCGCCCCGGGCCAGCATGGGCTTGAGCAGGTTGCCTGCGTCCATGGCACCATCGGTCTTGCCGGCACCCACGATGGTGTGCAGCTCATCGATGAAGAGGATGATCTTGCCCTCGCTCTTCTTCACCTCGTTCAGCACGCTCTTCAGGCGCTCCTCGAACTCGCCGCGGTACTTTGCACCGGCCACCAGAGCGCCCATGTCCAGACTGAACACGATGCGGTCCTTCAGGTTTTCGGGCACATCGCCGCGCACGATACGCTGTGCAAGGCCCTCTGCAATGGCGGTCTTGCCAACGCCGGGCTCACCGATCAGGCAGGGGTTGTTCTTGGTCTTACGGGACAGGATGCGGATCACGTTGCGGATCTCCTGATCACGGCCGATGACGGGGTCCAGCTTCTGCTTGCGGGCAAGGTCTACCAGATCCTGACCATACTTCTGCAGGGCGTTGTAGGTCTCCTCGGGATTGTCGTTGGTCACACGCTGGTTGCCGCGCACTGCTGTGAGCTGCTGCAGGAACTTATCTTTCGTGATGCTGAACGCACGGAACAACTCGGTGGTGTTCTGGGTCTGCTCGTCCAGCAGACCCAGGAACACATGCTCCACGCTGATATAGTCGTCCTTCATGGCCTTGGCTTCTCGGGCGGCGGCGCTGAGCACCTTATCGGCAGCCTGCGAGATATAGACCTTGTCGGGGTCACGGCCGGAGCCGGAGACCCGGGGCAAAGCCGAAAGCTTTTCGGCCACGGCGGCAGAAAAGCTGCCGGGATCAACATTCAGCTTCTGCAGCAGCTGCGGGATCAGGCCCTGTTCCTGCGAAGCGAGGGCGTGCAGCAGATGTTCAGGTTCCAATTGATTGTGCTGGTATTCCACAGCCAGCTGCTGCGCTGCCTGCAGAGCCTCCAGCGTTTTCTGTGTATATTGATTGGTATTCATAAAGTCAAGCCTCCATTCATACCGGAAGGTTTATTTTAGCGGACGCGATAGTTATCTGCTAAAAGCCCGGTGTAGAGATGCTGCCGAACGGGAAGCAGCGGCTATTCTTCAGTTGTTTCACGGTTTCAAGCACCTCCTGCCGAACTGGTTTTACTTGTTTTAGCACTCTATCTGTTCGACTGCTAAAACTATACTCCTGTTTTCCCACTTTGTCAATAGGGTTCATAAAAAGTTTGCAAATCATAATTTTTTCAACAAAAAAAGCACCACACAGCTTTTCAGCCGTGCAGTGCATCCTTGCAACTTAAGGTAAAAGATGAACCGCCACCCTGGCCGGTGACGGTTCGTTTTAGAACTATAACCCAAAAGGGCTGACCGCTTGTCGCAGTGCCTTTTCTATTTGTAGTATAGTTACTTTTTATAAATTTGTCAAGGCTTTACGTTCAGCCCTGCTTTTTCCAGCGGCGCATCACGCCCATGCCCAGCGCATAGGGGCCGGTGTGCACGGCAATGGTGCAGCCGATCTGCAACAGGCCCACTTCGCACTGTGCGCCGGGGTACTTTGCACGCAGGGCCGCGCGGGTCTGCATCCACAGGCGCTTGCCTTCCTCTTCGTCGTAGCCGTAGCCTACGGTGATGCGGTAGTCGTCCGGGGTGCCGCCGTGGGCATCCAGATAGTTCATCAGCTGTTCCAGCGCTTTTTCAAAGCTCTTCTGTCGGCCGCGTGCCACGCCGCCGGAGAAGATCTCGCCATCCTTGAACAGGATCATCGGCTTGATGCCCAGCATGTTGGCTGCACGGCCCGTCACCTTGCCAATGCGGCCGCCCTTAATGAGATAGTCCAGATTGCCTACCGTGAAGAAGATCTGGTTGGTAGCTTTCTCTGCTTCCAGCCATGTCACAGTCTCGTCCAGCGTGCAGCCTGCGTCCCGCATGGCCACGGCGTTTTCCACCATGGTGGACTCGGTAACGGTAGCCGCCGCGCTGTCAATGACCTCAATGCGGGCATCGGGGAAATCTTCCAGCACCAGATCCCGGGCATTGCGGGCGCTGCCCACACAGCCGCTCATCTTGCTGGTGAACACCAGACACAGCACATCCCGGCCAGCAGCAGCATGGGCACGGAATGCCTGCTCAAAGTCCTCAATGGAAGCAAGGCTGGTTTTGGGGTAGGCCGAAGGGTTGTCCACCATGAACTGGTAGAAGTCCCGCACGGCGATCTCCTTGCCTTCTTTGCGGTAGTGCTCGCCGTCCAGCGAGACATAGAAGGGCACGACCTCGATTTGAAGCTGTTTGGCAGTGTCCAGCGTCAGGTCGCATGCGCTGTCGGTAATGATATCAAACATCTGTGACGCTTCCTTTTCTGAATCATTCAGGAGCTTTGCAGGGGATCATACGTGGTGGATATAAGCCTCACGCTCGGCACCCACAGAGATGTAGGTGATCTTGCAGCCGACAGCCTTTTCCAGATATTCCACGTAATCGCGTGCTTCCTTGGGCAGGTCTTCCCACTTGCGGGCTGCGGTGATATCACAGTGCCAGCCGGGCAGGTACTCCACCACGGGCTGTGCGGTGTCCAGAGCTTCGCCCATGGGGAAGCGGGTGGTGGTGCTGCCATCGGTCAGCTTGTAGGCAGTGACCATGGGGATCTTTTCCATGTAGTCCAGCACGTCCAGCAGGGTCAGAGCAACTTCATCGCAGCCCTGGCAGAACACGCCGTAGCGGCTTGCCACCAGATCGATGGGGCCAACGCGGCGGGGACGGCCGGTGGCTGCACCGTACTCGTGGCCAGCCTCACGCAGGTCGTGCTTTTCCTCTTCGGTCATAGCCAGCTCGGCAGTGAAGGGGCCGTCACCCACGCAGGAGGAGTAAGCCTTCATCACGCCGATGGAGTTGTGCAGCTTGTGGCCCGGGATGCCTGCGCCGATGGGAGCGTAAGCACCGATGACGTTGGAAGAGGTGGTATAGGGGTAAATGCCGAAATCGATGTCGCGCAGAGCGCCCAGCTGAGCCTCGAACAGGACCTTCTTGCCTGCAGCGTCTGCATCGGCCAGATACTGGCCCACATCGCAGATGTAATCCTTGAAGATGGCGGCATACTTTTCGAGCCATGCCCACATCTCATCCACGCTGATGGGAGCTGCGTTGTAGCTGCCCTCCATGACCAGATTCTTGGAATCCACCATGGTGACCAAGCGCTTCTTCACAGCGTCGTCCAGATGCAGCAGGTCGCCCATGCGCAGGGTCTTCTTCATGTACTTGTCGCCGTAAGCGTAGGCAATGCCGCGCTTGGTGGAGCCGAACTGTGCGCCGGTCTTGGACAGACGTGCTTCTTCCAGACCGTCCTGCTCCACATGGTAGGGCATGGTGATGGTTGCACGGTCGGAGATCTTCAGGTTTGCCGGGCTGATCTCAACGCCCTGCTCCCGCAGCTTGTTGATCTCGCCGTCCAGATGATGCGGGTCGATGACCATGCCGTTGCCCATAACGCAGACCACGTTCGGACGCAGGATGCCGGAGGGCAGCAGATTCAGCACGAACTTGCCGCGCTCGTTCTTGACCGTGTGACCGGCGTTGTTGCCGCCCTGATAACGTGCAACGATGTCATACTCCTGGCTGATGAGGTCGACCATGCGGCCCTTGCCTTCATCGCCCCAGTTGATACCCGTAATTGCAGTAAGCATAATAAATGACCTCTTTATCATTTTTTCAAAAGACAGCCTTTTCCGTGCACCTTGCCCGGGAATAGCACAGATCGCCGTGCAAAAAAAGAGGAAAACACAGCTTTTGGCTGCGTTTTCCTCCAAAAAAGTGTGCGCAAAATTGTGCGTTCAGCTGCGGGGGTTCTCAAGGTCGGCACGGCGGGTCACCTTGTGGATGGTGCCGTCCGGCTCCTGAATGGAGGTGTTGGCCAGCTGTGCGCGCAGGCTGGCCTTCATATCATCGATGTACTCGCGGCGCAGGGCCTGCTGCTCTGCCTTTTCGGCCTCGGTCAGGCCGGTGGTCTTGCTCTTTTTTGCCAGCTCGTTGATGCGGGCAATCTTTTCCTGTGTCATGGTGCCTCCTGTATTTTCAAGCGGAATATGTTATAATAAGAAAGTAAACCCTCTCAGTCATTGCTGTGCAATGCCAGCTCCCCCGAAAGGGCGAGCTTTTTAAGGAATTTTCTCAATCAGTATAGCAAAGGATGATAAAAATGGCAACTCAATTGAATTTTGCACAGCAGATGGATGCCGTGCTCAAAACGCTGGACGGCACCCGGCCGCGCCTTTTGCTCCACGCCTGCTGCGGCCCCTGCTCCAGCGCAGTGCTGGAACAGCTGTGCCAGTATTTTGAGATCACAGTGCTTTACTATAACCCCAACACATGGCCTGCAGAGGAATACTACCGCCGCGGCGAAGAGCTGAAGAAGTTCGTGGCAGCAGCCCATCCTCTGGGCGTGACCGTGGTGGAGGACCACTACGACCCGCAGGAGTTCTACTCTGCTGTCACCGGCCTTGAAAACGAGCCGGAGCGGGGCAGCCGGTGTACGATCTGCTACCGGCTGCGGATGCGCCGGGCGGCGCAATACGCCAGTGAGAACGGCTTCGACTGGTTCACCACCACACTGTCCATCAGCCCGCATAAAGATGCCAAGCGCATCAATGCCATCGGGCAGGAGCTGGAAGCCGAGTTCGGCGTAAAGCATCTGCCTTCGGACTTCAAAAAGCACAACGGCTACCTGCGCAGCCTGCAGCTTTCGGAGGAATACGGCCTGTACCGGCAGGATTACTGCGGGTGCGAGTTCAGCGCGAAGGCACGTGGCATTGAGAAATAACCCTCTCAGTCATTGCTACGCAATGCCAGCTCCCCCGAGAGGGGAGCTTTTTCTACTTTCCAACGGTTATTTTCTTTACTGAAAAGAGAATACCAAACGGTTTTAGCGCATAAAGCTCCCCCTTCGGGGGAGCTGGCGCGATAGCGCCTGAGAGGGTTTATTCTTCCGGCAGCTTTGCCACCAGCAGGGTGAAAATAATCAGGCCCACGCAGGGCACGATGTTGGAAGCCATACCGGCGGCAAGGCCAGCCTTTTCGGCCACGATGCCAATGATCCACGGCATGAGGATGGCACCGCTGGATGCCACCGGCAGCATGATGCCCATGCTGGTCACGCTGGTCATGCGGCCCGCGCTGGCCACAGCGGTGGGGTTCAGGCCCGCCATGGAGAACGCAAACGCAAACAGCAGCACGATGGCCATGACCTGCGTGTGGGCCATGACCAGCAGCACATAAAAGATCGTACACAGCACGCTCATGCCCACCATGGCCTTGCGCGGGTTCTTGAACGGGAACACGAATGCGATCAGCAGACGGGCCACCAGCGTGGCACCCCACATGACCGTGACGGTGTAAGCCGCCAGTGTGCCCGCAATGATGCCGCTGCCCTTGAAGTAAGTGACCATCCAGCCGTTGACGCTCTGCTCTGCAGCGTTCTGGAAGAACAAAAGGCCGGTCAGCATCCAGAACCGTGCTGAACGCAGAAAGCTCCAGTCAATGGCCTGCTTTTCCTTGGCATTCTTGGCCTTGCCGCCGCCCAGCGGGGTAAAGGCATATACCAGCCACAGTACAAGTCCCAGTGCCGCCAGCAGGAACACCGCCAGCTCAGTGCTCACCTTCGCCGCTGCCGCAATGAGGAAGGGGCACAGCAGCGCACCGCAGGCGTAGCAGCTGTGCATCAGGTTCATGCCGCGGGTGCGGTCGGCAGAGTGATCGCTGACCAGAATAGTGCAGGTGTTGATAACACTGCCCTTGGCAATGCCCACCACAAAGAAAGCCACTGCCAGCAGGATCTCTACACCGGTCAGGCCCATGATGCCGTAGCCCACCGCATAGCCGATGGTGAGCAGCAGCACACTGGGCTTCATGCCCAGTACACTGGGCAGCATACCAATGAGCAGGCCTGCCAGCAGATTACCCACACTCATAAGTGAGAGCAGAGTGCCGGTCATGCCGTAGGCAAAGCCGTAGCGCTCCTGCAGCAGGCTGACCACCACGCCCGCACTGATGGCACAGATGCCACTGAAGAAGAAAGTAAGAAAGCCTGTGTTCCGCAGGCGTGCAGACTGTTGTTCCATAATCGTCCTCTTTCTGTGAAAATATCCTCCTTCTATTTAACCATAATTCCGCATCATTGCAACCGGATTTTCTTACAAAAAGTTGCAAAAAGCCCGCCGGGCATCGCTGCACGGCGGGCTTTGGTTTACAGTTTACTCTGCCTTGGTCTCGGGTTTTGCCTCAGCCTTGGCTTCCGGCTTTGCTGCGGGAGCAGCAGCGGGAGCGGCGGGCTTCACCACGGGCTTCGGGGGATTGGGGTCATCCTTCAGCGGGAAGAGGATGATGTGCTTGGGGCACTTCTGGGCACACATGCCGCAGCCCTTGCACTTGTCATAGTCGATGCGGGCCACGCCGTCCACCACGTGGATAGCGTCGAACTTACAGGTGCGCTCGCACATACCGCAGGCAATGCAGGAGGTGGTGCAGGCCTTCATGGCCACAGGACCCTTGTCCTTGTTGGAGCACATGACCACCGGCTTGCGCGGGCCGCCCACGTCGATCATGATGACCTGCTTGGGGCAGATGTTTGCGCAGGCACCGCAGCCGGTGCACTTGTCCTTGTCCACCTTGGCAACGCCGTCCACAATGTGGATGGCATCGAACTTACACACCTTGGTGCAGTCGCCCAGACCAATGCAGGCAAAGGAGCAGGTCTTGGGGCCGCCGTACAGTGCAGCAGCGGCTGCACAGGTCTGGATGCCCTTGTAATCATAAGCAGGCTTGCAGTGCTCGGAATTGCCCTGACACTGGACAACCGCCTTCTTTTCCACAGCGCTGGCCGTGCCGCCCATGATCTTGGCAATGGCAGCGGCAGCCTTGGGGCCGCCGGGTGCGCACTTGTCGCAGGGCACGCCGTCCATGACCACAGCCTTTGCGTAGTCCGCACAGCCTGCGTAGCCGCAGCCGCCGCAGTTTGCACCGGCAAGGCAGTTGGTAACTTCTTCAATGCGGGGGTCTTCCTCCACCGCCATGAACTTGGACGCTGCGACCAGAACGATCGCGCCGACTGCGCCCACGATGGTACACAGGATAACAGCAGATACAATATTCATAATCCTGTTCCTCCCTTACAGCGTGACATTGAACAGGTTTTCGACGATGCCGCCGAAGCCCATGAAGGACAGGCTGGTGATTGCTGCTGCGATCAGGGTGATGGGCAGGCCCTTGAAGGGTGCCGGGGGATCGCAGGCTTCCACGCGCTTGCGCACGCCGCTGAACATGACCATGGCCAGCATGAAGCCGCAGCCTGCGCCGATGGCACACACCAGAGCCTCAATGTAAGCAACACCGAAGCCCATAGCAGCCACATCTGCGCCGTAGTCGCCCACGACCAGAATGGTGACCGCCAGAACACAGCAGTTGGTGGTGATCAGGGGCAGATAAACGCCCAGAGAGTTATACAGTGCAACCACGTACTTCTTGAGGAAGATCTCGATGAACTGCACCAGAACAGCAATGACCAGAATGAACACGATGGTCTGCAGGTAGCTCAGACCAGCCGGGTCCAGAATGAAGATCTGGATGGGGAAGGTAACGGCCGTTGCCATGAACATGACGAAGATGACGGCACCGGACATACCAACCGCAGAATCCAGCTTTTTGGAAACGCCCAGGAACGGGCAGATACCGTAGAACTTCACCAGCACGTAGTTGTTGACCAGGATCATGCTGAAGAAGATCGCAGCGAGTTTTACTAACATCTTATTCTGCCTCCTTCTTCAGGTTATCAAGGTCGCAGCAGCTCTTGCGCTCGATGCGGGCATCCAGCTTGCCTTCCAGCCACACACAGCCGGCCATCAACAGGCCAAAGCAGAAGAATGCGCCGGGAGCCTGCGTCATGATGGAGACCTTGGCAACGCTTTCCGGGATCACCTGGAAGCCCAGCCATGTGCCGCTGCCCAGGATCTCACGGATGGATGCCATCAGGGTAGCGGTGAGGGTGTAGCCAACGCCCATGCCCACGCCGTCCAGTGCGGAGTCCACGATGCTGTTCTTGCAGGCGAACATCTCGGCACGGCCCAGAATGATACAGTTGACAACGATCAGAGGCAGGAACACACCCAGAGCGTTGTACAGGCTTTCCATGTAAGCCTGCATGAACATCTGAACGATGGTCACGAAGCTTGCGATAATGACGATGTAGCAGGGCAGATGCACCTTGCCGGGGATCACCTTGCGCAGCAGGGAGATCATGATATTGGAGCACACCAGCACGAAGGTGAAGGCGGCACCCATGCCCAGAGCGCTGGAAACTGCAGTGGTAACTGCCAGAATGGAGCAGGTACCCAGAACCAGACGCAGAACGGGGTTTTCTTTGATAATGCCGTTGGTAAGGATGCTTACCTTGGACTTATTTTCTTGTGCCATTTCTTACCAACCTCCTTTACGCCAGCTCGTTGTAGCAGTTGACACAGTCATTGATGGCAGCAAACAGTGCGGTGGAGGAGATGGTTGCGCCGCTGTAGGCGTCGTAATCCTGATTCATCACAATGTTCTGGGTGCCGTCCATGCCGTCGAACTGCGCCAGGAAGTCGTCACTGCTCACGTTGGAGCCGATGCCCTTGGTCTGGGTGGAAGCGTCCACCCAGATGCCGGTCTCGGCGCCGTTGGCGTCGAAGCCCATGATGACGGTCAGGATGCCGCCGTCAAAGCCCTTTTCCTCGGCCTTGATGCAGCTCGCTGGCATCCGAAACGGAGGGCAGCACGCCGACATAAGCGGCCAGAGTGGTGCGCTTGGTGTTCTCGGCAATGACCGGGGCGGTCATACCGTTCACCAGTGCCAGCAGCAGGCTGGCGATCAGGGAGATAACGCTCAGCACAACGATGGGCTTGATGGTGCTCTCCCAGTTGGAAGACTTACTCATTTGCCAGCACCCTCCTTTGCTTTCTTTGCAGGCTTGATGTAGCCATACGGGGTCTGACGGGTCAGATCGTTGATGTAGGGGACCCACAGGTTCATGAACAGCAGTGCGAAGGACACGCCCTCGGTGTAGCTGCCCCAGTAACGGATGGCAAAGGTGACGATGCCCAGTGCCACGCCGTACACCAGCTTGCCCTTCAGGGTGAAGGGGCTGGTAACGTAGTCGGTAGCCATGAACACGGCACCGAACAGCAGGCCGCCGCTCAGCACGGCAACCAGAGCCTCGTGCACACTGTGGGTAGCAATGAGGTAGAACACGAACATGCTGCCGACGTAAGAAGCCGGGATGGCGATGCTGATGGTCTTGGTGGCCACCAGATAGATCAGGCCCAGCACGATGGCCAGTGCGCAGGTCTCGCCCAGCACACCGCCGTGGATGCCCATGAACAGATCCAGCAGGCTCAGCTTGGACTTATCGGCCACAGCCAGCGGGGTAGCGCTGGACAGCTGGTCCACCGCTGCATCCGGGAACACCCACTTGTTCATGGAACCGGCAAAGCTGATGAACAGCACGATACGGCCCACCAGAGCGGGGTTGGCAAAGTTCATGCCGATGCCGCCGAACAGCTGCTTGACGATGACGATGGCCACCAGATCACCGATGATGAGCTGGCCGATGGGCATGCCCACGGGCACGTTCATGGCCAGAATGATGCCGGTGACGACGGCGGACAGGTCGCTGATGGGGTTGGGCTTCTTGAGCAGCTTGCAGTACAGCCACTCAAAAGCCACACAGGCCACCACAGACACGGCTGTTACCAGCAGTGCACGCATACCAAAAATGATGGCAGAGGCCACCACGCAGGGGCACAGGGCGACGATCACGTTGGCCATCAGGCTCTGGGTGGTCTCTTCGCTGCGCACATGCGGGGAAGCCGAAACAATAAGCTTCGTATCCATTACTTATTGCCTCCTTTTTTGATTTCACCAAGGTAGAACGCCTTTGCCAGACTCATCATCTGGGTAACAGGGCGCTTTGCCGGGCAGACGAAAGAGCAGCTGCCGCAGTTGAAGCAGTAGTCTGCATGCAGCTTGCCCAGCTCCTGCACATCGCGTGCAGCGTATGCCTGATTGACCTCCACAGGCTCCAGACCCATGGGGCAGTACTCCACGCAGCGGCCGCAGCGGATGCAGGGATTCACCGGTGCAGGCTCTGCAGCGGCCTTGCTCAGGAAGATCAGGCCGGAGGTGGTCTTGGTGGTGGGGTAGCTCAGGTTCTCCACAGCGGGGCCCATCATGGCACCGCCGGCAACCACTTTGCCCAGCTCGCCCTTGACACCCGCAAAATCAATGATGTCCTGATAGGCAGTGCCCACGGGGACAACGATGTTCTGGGGCTTTGCACAGGCATCACCGTCCACGGTGATGGTGCGCTCGACCACCGGCATACCGGTAGCCAGATACTTGCCAAGGGTGGAAACGCTGGTCACGTTCATGACGATGGCGCCGGCATCTGCGGGCAGACCGCCGTGGGGCACTTCGCGGCCCAGACACTTTTCAATAAGGATCAGCTCTGCGCCGGTGCCGTAGACACTGGGCAGGGGCTTGACCTCGATGGTGCTGTCGCCATTGGTCTTTTTGCACAGCAGGTCGATGCACTCGGGCTTGTTGTTCTCAATGCCGATGACGCACTTCGGGATGCCGGTGTACTGCAGCACGGCCTTGATGCCGCGGATGATATCATCGCTGCAGTTCAGCATCTCCTGCGTATCGCTGGTCAGCCACACTTCGCACTCGGAAGCGTTGATCAGCAGGGTATCCACCTGCTGCTTGGGTTGCAGCTTTACGTCGGTCGGGAAGCCTGCGCCGCCCAGACCGACCAGGCCGCACTCACGCACAGCCTTGAGGAAGCTGGCCTTATCGGTCACTTCCGGTGCCTTGACAGCCGGGTCCACGGTCTGTTTGCCATCGGTCTTGATGACGACAGAGTCGCACATGCGGCCATTGGACAGACGGAAGGGCTCCACTGCGGCAACCGTGCCGGAGACACTGGAGTGGATGTTTGCAGAGACGAAGCCGCCAGCCTCGCCGATCTTTGTACCAACGAACACCTCGTCGCCCTTTTTGACCAGAGCTTTTGCGGGAGCGCCGATATGCTGGCTCATGAGGATGCGTACCTGCGCGGGCAGAGGCATCGGGATCGGTTTACTTGCAGCAGTTGCCTTGTCATGCGGCGTATGCGCGCCAAGCGCCGCACGTTTCAGCTTGTTCAACATGGAATTCAAATCCCCCATTCTGCTTGAATTGCCGCCCCCACGCCCATGCAGGCGCACTGGTACAGGGACAGCAGCTGCTTAACATGTTTATTGTATCATTTTGGCGTGGGAAGTCAACGACAATGGCACAAAAATGATGTGTTTTCCTGAACTTTCTTTTCATTTTTTCGTGGTTATATACAACTAACCACCGTATTTTTCTTCCTGTATCCGGTGTTTGCCTTTGCAGACGAAATATGGTATACTATTATTAACATTCACTTGCGGAACGTCCCCCGCTCCGCGCAAGACTTTTCCAAGGAGGCTTCAAACCATGAAAGTTCTCAAAGTGCTGCTCGCATTGCTCACCACGCTGGCCGTTGCCCTGACCGCCGCCCTGCTGCTTGTTCAGGATAAAAACGCGCCCCGCTATATCCAGATCTACGAAAACGAGCAGTAACACCCGTCTTGCACAAAAAGCATCCCCCAGCCTGAACGGCACGCCGCTGCCCGGGCTGGGGGATTCGTGTTTTGCGGGGCAAAAGGGCAGCAAAAAGCCCCGGCACACGGAGGGGTTCTCCGTGTGCCGGGGTGCTGCGCCGAAGCGCTTTTTTCTTAAAAGGTGTTATGCTGCGTGGTTGGTATAAAGGATCACAACGTATTCCTTGCCGCCGATCTTGCCCATTGCCACGCCAATGTCAACATTGTTGCCCAGCGTGATTGTTCCGATCTCCTTGGCTCTGTTGGATCCATCGTCAGTCCTCGGGTTGATGGCATCCTGCATCCACTCCATCTTGATGAGCTCCATATACGACATTCCGCTGCTCTTGAACTGAACATTCGGAGCTGCATTGAGGATATACCCGTTTGCATTGGTGTTGATGCCGGCAGCCTCCACGACAGCGTCGTCTGTCAGAATCGTTTTTGCAGCATCGCCCTTGTGCGCTTCCAGCGCGGCAGCCTTGTCTGCTTCCTGCACCAGCTTTGCCGCCAATGCATCCAGCTCCTTGCTGTGGGTTGCGGTACTGCCGGCCACGGTCATCCGATCCATTGCCAGCTTCAGCAGTTCATCCTTCAGCGAAGCGCTGCTGCCGCAGCCCACCATCGTCAGCGCCAGAACCGCCGCCAATGCAGCGGCTGCCAGTTTCTTGAACAATTTCATGGTTTTGTTCCTCCTTTATGCTCCTATCAGCCTATGAGCATCCTGCTCTTAGAACCTCGACGGTCCGTTCATCAGCATGACAAAATACTCTTTGCCATTGATCTTACCCATGGCAAGGCCGTAGCTGTTCGGATTCAGAACGCCGCTGCCGATTTGCTCATTTTCACTATCTGTCAACTCTAGTGCAAACATCAATGCCTTCTCTTTACTTACTGTGCTGCTGAGCAGCTTATAGTTTTCAACGGCCGATACACGGTAAGTTTCCTTTGCAGCGTCGATCCCCGCAGCCGTTACGACTGCGTCATCGGTAAGCAGATCCAGAACCGTTATGCCTTTATTTTCAGCCTTTGCAGCAGCCTTGTCTGCCTCTGCCATCAGCTTTGCCGCCAGCGCATCCAGCTCATTTTTGTTTGTGAGGTCCTCGCCTTCCATTGCATACAAGTCCGCGATCACGTCTTTGATCTGATCCGTGAGGCTGTTGCGTCCGCCGCAGCCCACCATGGTCAGTGCCAGAGCAGCTACCAGTACGGCAGCCGCCAGTTTCTTGAACAGTTTCATTTTTTTCTCCTCCTTTTTATCAAAAAGGTATCTCACATCCAGACCGAACCCCTCCGGTCTGTTTTATCTATTGTACCCCCCCGGCAGCAACGTCAATTCGCAGAAAAAACAAAAAATACGTCCGCCTTTTGGCACAGATGCGCACCGTTTTGGGGCTTCGGCGTATCCTTTGGCAGGAAAGCACAGCACCGCGCCGGAGCTTTTTGTGTTTTTTCATGGCATACAAAAAACACCGCCGTGTCTCCCTCAGCGGTGTTTTTAAGCAAAATATTCCTTTTAGTAATCTTTTTCGCAGCCCAGCAGGTATTTCATGTGCTCAAAGGTGCGCTCCTGCCCGAGGTCGCGCACCATTTTCAGCAGCTCTTCCAGCAAAGCGCGGGTGTCCGGGTGGAGCAGGTAGTGGGTCTTGCTGCGCTCGTAGTATTCCCACGGGGAAGCGTCCGTGTACTTGTCGCCCAGATAGATCTGGCTGGCGGCCACGCGGTCGCACACCATTTCGCACACATAGCGCAGGGGCATCTTCATGCCGGCAAGGCCCACCTTCCGGGTGCTGTAGTCGATCCAGTATTCCAGATGGTGCTTGTTGCGGCCCTTGTGGTGCAGCCACGCGGAGGAATAGCCCCGCGCCAGACGTTCCGCTTCGTTGGGGCTGTGGTCACCCTGATAATAGATGCAGCCCGGAATGAACTCGGTAGGGCTGTACTTGCTCAGGTCGTGGGCAAGGCCCTGCTCATAGAGCCCGCATGCAAAGCAGTATTTCATCACCAGCAGCTTGTGCCGGGTGATGGTCTCAAAATGGCCCTTGATGTTCATGCTGTTATTTCCTCCACTGCACCGTGATACGTCCCTCTTTCAGCCCGCGCAGATCATTGCCTTCGGAAAAATCCTCCCGGTCCATGGTCAGGTTGGGGTTGTAGTAGGGGTCGTGCAGGATGTTCGCCTTGCCGTGCACAGCATACAGCCGCTGCTGCTCGGCGGCAAAGCGCCGGGCTTTCACCGGGTCTTTTTCGTCGCCGCCGCGGCTCTTGCTCTCGTAATGGGTCAGCTGAGCATAGGGTGTCCACGCAATGCGGTATCCTGCATCCCGCACCCGCAGGCAGAAATCCACATCGTTGAAGGCCACCGCAAAGGCTTCGTCCAGACCGCCCACTTCGTCCCACACGCTGGTCTTTACCAGCAGGCAGGCACCGGTGACGGCGGAAAAGTCCTGCACCGTTGCAGCGCGGAACATGTAGCCGCTGCCGCCTGCCTTGCGGTATTTGTGGCTGTGGCCCGCGTAGCCGCCAAGGCCGGTCACAACGCCCGCATGCTGCAACGTCTCGTCCGGGTAAAGCAGCTCTGCGCCGCAGATGGCCGCGCCGCCTGGGTGAGCACACTGCCGCAAAAGCTCCGTGAGCCAATCCGCATTGCGCACCTCCACGTCGTTGTTCAGCAGCAGCAGGTAATCCCCGCTGGCGTACTGTCGGCCAAAGTTGTTGATGCCGGAGAAGTTGAAGCCCTTCTGCGGGTAGTTGACCACCTGCAGGCCGTCGTAGCGCTGCCGGGCTTCCTTATAATAGGTAAAGGTGGCCGGGTCGGTGGAGTTGTTCTCGATGACGATGACCTCAAAGTTCTCCCAGCTGGTTTTGGTCCAGATGCTGTGCAGGCACTTTTCCAGATCGTCGGTGTGGTCCTTGTTCGGGATGAGGATGCTTACCTTCGGGTCGCCCACGATATCCCACTTCACCCGGTAGGTACTGGGGAACAGGCCATCCTCCACAGTGCCGGTGCGCCCGGTGCGGGCCAGATGGTCGGCCAGCGCCTTTTTGGCTGCTGCCGCCACATAGGGCTTGGCATCGGTGCCGCCGGAGGTGGAGCCTGCGTGCACCCGCCAGTAGTACAGCACCTGCGGTACATGGGCCGCGCCGCCGGTCTTTTCCACAAGGCGCAGGAACAGGTCGTGATCCTGACTGCCGTCGCACTCCGGCCGCTCCCCGCCGATCTCATCCCACAGCGCCTTTTGGAACACCGCCAAGTGGCAGATGTAGTTGCAGCACAGCAGGTAGTCCGGGGCGTAATCCGGCTTGAAGTGGGCCACCATGGGCCGCTGGATGCTCTTGGAAAAGAGTGCTTCATCGCTGTAGAGGAAGCCGTCCGGCTCGCCCTGCGCCCGCAGCTGCAGAATGGCTTTGCCCATGGTGTACATGGCGTGGGGCGCAAGGATATCATCGTGGTCGGCAAGGGCCAGATATTCCCCTGTGGCAAGCTCTGCCGCAGCATTGGTGTTGGCCGCAATGCCTTTGTTTTCGATCTTTTTGTATACGATGCGTTGATTCTTTGTCTGATATTCCTCCACGATGCGCTTCACATCGGCATGTTCTGCATCGGAAGCATCCGCAAGGCAGAGCTGACCGTTGGGGGCCGTCTGGTTCACAAAGGAATCCAGAAATTCCCGCAGGTATTTTTCCGGCGTATTATACAGCGGGGTCAGGATGCTGATGGTGGGCAGGCCGCAGTCTGCCGCCGTTTTGTCGGCCATTTCAGCCCGCTGGGCTTCCTGCACCTTTTTGGCGGGCAGATAGCGGGCACGCTTGCCAAAGCAGCGGCGCTTGACAAAGCCCGCGCCCCGTTTGAGCATGGTGGGCAGGCCCTCGTCCTTCGTCAGCTGCACCGCATAGCCTGCCAGTTCTCTGGCACGTTTCAGTCGTACATTCATATCAGGCCTCGTCGCGCTGCGTTGCCTTGTAGGCCGCGCAAACCGTTGCCGTATCGCCGTTCATTTTCAGGTGGCCGTGGCTCAGCCATGCCACCTTGCTGCACATGCGCTCGATCTGCTCAATGGAGTGAGACACCAGAATGACCGTGGTGCCGCCCGCCATCAGCTCCTGCATCCGCTTTTCGCACTTCTGCTGGAACAGGAAATCGCCCACCGAAAGCACCTCGTCCGCAATGAGGATATCGGGCTTGGTGATGGTGGCAATGGCAAAGCCGATGCGGGCCACCATGCCGGAGGAGTAGTTCTTGAGCGGCACATCCAGAAAGTTCTGCAGCTCGCTGAACTCC
>QWCV01004307.1_pt1 | contig 15859 bp, 10 predicted proteins | sample 1972621 | NCBI WGS metagenome assembly QWCV01 (sample SAMN09866699, study PRJNA288562) | Human gut metagenome isolate pre2_stool, whole genome shotgun sequencing... | isolation source: gut | host: Homo sapiens | place: USA: California
TGTTATTGTCGATTCTTGCAACACCATATTCATCTGTTTTCCACTCAACAGAGAAATTTTCGTATACAAGAGTGTCGAGATCTGCCTCTTCATTGTTTACAAATATCATCTGGTCTGTGTCAATAACGAGATCCATAAACTGCGCAATCTGGCGCACTGTATAGTAATTTCTTGTCTCAATCACATCATTTTCCCTGATGCTGTAATCCTCCGGCTCAAGCTCTCCGTTTACCTGGACAAACCTAGGACATGAAACCCTTCTGCCGTTTATGATAAAAGTAATGACAGAATGATTGTACTCATCAAGCTGCGATATCTTATACACTGCTGCCTCTCCTGCTGTGGACGGCTCGATGACTATCTCACTGTTTGGCTCAAGCGGTGTGTTGATGCTTGCTGGCTTTCCGTTCATGGTCACTACTGCGCCATCTCCGGCCTCGCCTCTTACAAGCCTTGCCACACCGTTTACCGTAAAGTTTATCGGGGTGCCGCGCTTTGGAAACAGCTCATCGTTTGGAAATCCCGCCTGAAGCGCCGCATCGACTATTGTAAGCCTGTTATTGTCATAGAGCTTTATTCTCTCACCGTTGAATCTGACCATGATAAAATTGTTTCTCTGGTCATAATAATTCAGACATATACCAATTGGAGTGACAAGAAGCGGATCCTTCTTAATATCCTCCTGCTCAAAGGTCACATAGCCAAGCACTTCCTCACCTCTTAGAGCTACTCTTTCCTCCGGCAGGTCAAGGTCTTCCGCAAGCTTTTCAGTGAAGCCGTGTATCTTGCCTCCGCCTCCGACTACAAAGCAGGCACTCACTGTTTTGTCACCGTTTAGCTCTCTGATTTTAGTCGATACCTCTTGTGCAATATTATCAACAACAGGTGCTGCCACATCCCAGACATCCTGTGCAGGAATTGTGTGCTCGATGCTCATGATATCCTTGTATGTAACCGTATCACTTGTCGTAGACTGAAGCTTGATGCTCTCCGCCATATTGAAATCCACGAGGAAATGCTGCACAATAACTTCTGTCAGCTCATCTCCTGCATGCGGTATCATGCCATAGGCTATGATACTTCCGTCTCTTGTGATTGAGATATCACTCGTTCCGGCTCCCACATCGACAAGTGCGATATTAAGCATACGATAGTTCTCCGGAATTGCCACATTGATAGCGGCGATAGGCTCCAATGTCATATTGGCTACACTAAGCCCGGCCTGTCCCACTGCCGCATACAGTCCGTCTACCACATCCTCCGGCAGAAATGTAACTATGATATCCTCGCCTATTTTGTTTGCCTTATGCCCCTCAAGGCTGATAAACACCTCATCATTCAAAAAGAATTTGACTGTAGAATATCCCACACAGTAAAACTTATAGCTTGTATCGTTAACCTCCTTGAGTGCCTCCTGTGCTTTTTCTATGCCAAGCAGGTCAAGCGTATGGACATCCTCGCCGGTCACCACAGACTCCTGCGCATACTCATACTCCACATGCGTCGTGACAGTCTTTAATACTCGTCCTGCGGCTGCTATACACACCTCTTCAAGTGGCTGTCCTGTCTGTTTTTCAAGCTCGTCCTTTACTTCCTTAATGGTTTTTGCCACCCTGCCTATATCATGTATCTGACCGTCAAGCATCGCTCTGGTCTCATGCTCCCTGACATACTGTGCTGTAACCACAAATTCCTTGTCATCAGTCTGATAGCCGACAGTTCCTACAACATTTCTTGTACCAATATCCAAACCGAATACATTATTCATTTCCACTACTCCTTGTATTTGCTAAGCGCTTTATTTATTGAAGCTATCGTGTTTTCGATATCTCCATCATTATCGATAACCTCCTTGCAGTGCCTTCTGTACTCAGCTTCTTTAAGCTGGCTTGCAAAGATACTATCTATCTTCTCATCTGAATAGCCTCGTGATGACTTAAGTCTTTTTCTTCTGACTTCTTCACTTGCATAAATATACCACAGCTCGTCGCAGATTTCACCATATCCCTCCTCTATAAGGAGTGCTGCTTCAAGCACAAGCATGAAAATACCTTCTTTTTTTGCCTCTTTAACTGCATTAAGCACATATTCCTTTACTGCCGGATGCACTACTCCATTTAGAAGCTCTCTTTTTTTATCATCCGAAAAAATCACTCCGGCAAGTGCCGGTCTGTCAAAATGCCCGTCCTCAAGCCATATCGGTTCGCCCGCAAACAATTCTTTTAATCTATTGTAGCAGTCGCTTCCCGGCTCCATCAGCTCATGTGCTATCTCATCGGAGAGCATGACCCTTACGCCATCAAGTTCCTTAAGATAGCCAAGCACTGCCGATTTTCCGGCACCTACACCACCTGTTATTCCTATAAAAATCATACTGTTTCCTTTTCTGTCATCAATGCGCATCATACCAGTCATAGCCACACTCGGTGCCCACTTCCATTGATACCTTCATGTTCACCGCACCACGCATCTCCTTCTCCAGAAGCTTAATCACTTTATCCTTCTCAGCTTCCTTTGTCTCAATTAAAAGCTCATCATGCACCTGAAGGATAAGCCTTGACTTTAAGCCCTCGTCAAGAAGCCTGTCATGCACACGTATCATGGCAATCTTTATGATATCGGCTGCTGTACCCTGAATAGGTGAGTTCATCGCAACTCTCTCTCCAAACTGTCTTTGCATGAAATTGCTCGAGTTCAGCTCGGGAATAGGTCTGATACGCCCAAACATGGTCTTTGTATAGCCATTTTTCCTAGCATCCAAAACCGTCTGATCCAAAAACTCCTTAATCTTTGGATATTTGACAAAGTAGCTGTCTATATAGCCCTGTGCCTCTTTCCTTGAAATTCCCAGGTCGTTAGACAGACCAAACGCGCTGATGCCATATACGATACCAAAATTTACAGCCTTGGCATTTCGTCTTTGAAGATCTGTGACCTCATCAAACGGTGTGTCAAACACAAGGGATGCTGTACTTCTGTGGATATCCTGACCATTCTTAAAGGCCTCTATCATCCTTTCATCCCCTGAAAGCGCTGCCAGCACCCGAAGCTCTATCTGCGAGTAGTCTGAGTCAACAAACAGATCTCCATCCTCAGGCAGAAATACCTTTCTGATAAGCTTGCCCAGCTCAATCCTTATCGGGATATTCTGCAGATTAGGCTCTGTGCTTGAAAGACGGCCTGTCGCAGTGATTGTCTGATTTAAGGTAGTATGGATTTTGCCATCGGATGCAATATATCCCGAAAGTCCGTCAGCATATGTGCTCTTTAGCTTTGTGAGCTGTCTGTATTCCAATATATCCGCGACAATCGGATACTCCGGCGCCAGCTTTTCAAGTACATCTGCCGCAGTCGAATAACCGGTCTTTGTCTTCTTTTCATTTGGCAGACCAAGCTTCTCAAAGAGAATGACTCCAAGCTGCTTTGGCGAATTTATATTAAACTCTTCACCTGCTGCCTCATATATTTTCTTTTCAAGCTCAGTTATCGAAACAGCAAGCTTGTCTCCATACTCCTTAAGCTTTATTCCATCAGCCCTTATACCCTCATTTTCCATATCATACAGTACGAAAACGAGTGGCAGCTCGATATCTTTATAAAGAGTGAGCATACCCATTTCCTTTAGCTTCTGTAAAAGAACCGGCTTTGATTTCCAGGCAGTATACACCTCGTAGCAGGCACAGTCCACTGCCTTTTTCTCATCCTCCTTCATCATCCGGGTGAAATCAAGCTTTCCCAGATAATCCTTTTTAGATGAGAGCATAAGCCCCAGATAGTCCTTTGCAACCGCATCATAGGGATACTCCCCGACAAGCGGATTGATAAGGTATGCAGCCACCATCATATCAAAATATCTGCCTCTGTCATCTGCCTTTATCTCTTTGCTCTTAAATCTATGCAGATTGGTCTTTAAATCCGGTGATATCCATGACTTTACTTCCAGGGTATTTAATTTTTCATCCAGGAAGCTGCTTGAAATCTCATCACCTGTACAGATAAAATAAATGTCCTCCTCTGAAAAACAAATCGAAACAGCAAGATAATCGTTAGAAACCGGCTCCGAAAACAGACTTAGCTGTCCATCACTTTCGCTGTTTCCCAAAGACTCTCCCGGTACTACCGCAAAAGCAACCTCCTTGTCCTTTGCCTTCTCAAACACACTCTCTGCAGTCTTTAAGTCCCTTACTACCACAAAATGCTCCTCGGCATTGTTTTTAGGAGCCTCCACGTTAAACCGTGACAGCATGTTTTTGAATTCGTATCTCTTGCACAGTAAAAAGGCTTCCTCAGTGTAGAGCGACTCTACTCCGCCACTAAGCTTTGCATCAGAAAATTCATAGTCAACCGGCGCATCAAGTATGATTGTCGCAAGCTCCTTGCTCATAAGCGCCTGCTCCCAGTACTCCACTATATTCTTGGAAGCCCTTGGCGGCTTTACATTCTCAGCGTCCTCATGTACTGCCTCTATACAGTGATATTTTGCTATAAGTGCGCCTGCTGTCTTTTCGCCGATACCGGGTACCCCGGGAATATTATCAGACGTATCTCCCTGCAGAGCCTTTACATCGATAAACTCCTTTGGAGTGACGCCGTACTTTTCGATAACATCTGCTGTATTGTAGTTTTCTATCTCGGTTCCTGTTTTCTTTGTCTTTGGAATCCTTACCATGACATGGTCAGTCGCAAGCTGCAAAAGGTCTCTGTCTCCGGAAATGATGGCGACATCCATACCGGCCTTTTCTGCCCTGACAGATAATGTTCCAAGTATATCGTCGGCCTCATAGCCTTCCTTTTCCACGATTTTAATGCCCATAGCGGTAAGCATTTCCTTTATCATAGGCACCTGCTGCCTGAGTTCCTCGTCCATAGGCTTTCTCGTGCCCTTGTACGCATCAAACATTCTGTGACGAAACGTCGGCGCATGCACATCAAATGCCACCGTCAGATAGTCAGGCTTTTCCTCGTCAAGAATCTTGAACATGATATTCAAAAATCCATATACTGCATTTGTGTGAAGCCCCTCTGAATTGGTCAGATCAGGAAGTCCGTGATATGCCCTGTTTAAAATACTGTGTCCGTCTATAAGTACAAGCTTTTCACTCATTTTATACTTTCCTTATTACTTAATATTGTTGTAATCGCTGCCGGTCACACTGCAGTGCAGGCAGTAATGTTAAATAGCTCTTGTATATTTCTTAAGCCACTGAGCCTCCTCATCATTCAAAAATGGTGAAACAAGCTCATAAACTCTCGCATGATAAGCATTCAGGTATCCTTTTTCCCTGTCTGTCATCTGATTTGGATCAATCGCATCGAGATCTATCGGTACATAGGTCAGATTCTCAAAATACATGAACTGGCCATACTCATTTTTCTCGCCTTTTCGGCAAATCAGCTCATTCTCTGTACGAATACCGAATTTGCCCTCTAAATAGATGCCCGGCTCGTCTGTAGTAACCATGCCCTCTTCTATCACACGCTCTGCAGTCCTGCCCGGGTACTGCTTCCAGTGAAAGCTGTTTGGTCCCTCATGAACATTGAGCACATAGCCCACACCGTGTCCGGTACCGTGATTGTAGTCCATGCCAATCTCCCAGAACGGCTCTCTTGCCAGAATATCAAAGTTAAGGCCAGAGCAGCCCTCCTTAAACCTTGCATTTGCCAGGTTCATATTTGAGCGGCACACTCTCGTAAACATATCCTTCATCTCGTCAGTCACAGGACCTAGTGCAAAGGTCCTCGTGATATCTGTGGTTCCCTCCAGATAATGTCCTCCTGAATCAACCAAAAGAAGACTCTCAGGCTTAAGCTGCCTGTCAGACTCCTCTGTTGCAGAGTAATGCACAATAGCACCATGATCAGCATATCCGCATATTGTGGCAAAACTCAAATCAAGAAAGCCCTCCTGCTCAGCTCTAAGCGATGCAAGATAATCTGAAGCCGAGATCTCTGTCATAGGTATCTTACCTATATTTGTCTTAAGCCAGTACATGAACTTGCACATCGCAACTGCATCCTTTAAATGCGCCTTGCGCAGATTTTCAAGCTGTACTTCATTCTTTACGGCCTTCATGACAACTGTAGGATCCTCCGCATCAATCACCTTAACACCATCCGGCAGGCTGTCGCAGATGCGGTAATTTACAATCGATGTATTTAAAAGCACTGTCTCTTTTTCATCAATATGCTTCACATATTCATAAAAATCATCGTAAGGTCTTGTCTGTATACCATTCTTATCGAGGTATGCCTTAAGAGTCTCTGTCACAACCTCTTCCTGCAAAAACCATATGCAGCTGTCCTGTGACAGTGCCAGGTATGAAAGCACTACAGGCACATAGCTTATGTCGCCTCCCCTGACATTTAAAAGCCAGGCGATATCGTAAAGTGATGACATCAGATGAAGTGTTGCACCCTTTTGCGCCATCTGCTCTCTGACTCTTTTAAGCTTTGAGCTTATATCCTCACCGGTGTATTTATTGTCAAAAATCATGACAGGTGCCTTTGACATAGGTGGTCTGTCAGTCCATATGAGGTCAATCAGATCCTCATTTACGTACATGCTGCCGTGCTTTTCTTTTGCGATTTCAGAAAGCCTTTTGCCCCATGCGGCATTTACCACTCTGCCGTCAAAGCCTATTACACCGCCATCCGAAAGAGTATCCTTTATATACTCATCAACTGTCGGTACGCCCTCCTCGCCAATCTTAAAGAGCTTTACAGTGGTATCCTTAAGCTGCGCAGCCGCCTGCACAAAATACCTGCCGTCTGTCCATAGTCCGGCCTCATCCATAGTGATGACTGCGGTACCTGCTGAGCCCGTGAAGCCTGTAATATATTTGCGTGCCTTAAAATGCTCTCCTACATACTCTGACTCATGAAAATCAGCAGTAGGTACCACATACAGCGAGATGCCCCTCTTTGCCATCTCGCTTCTCAATGCTTTTAATCTATCCTGTATCATTTTATTATGCCTCTTTAAATTCAAAAAATTTTGTATCTAATTCCGGATACATTCTCTTTAATGAGATTGGTTTGCCGGATTTGTTCAAAAAGCAATGGCTGCTTTTTGCAGTGGTGCGAAGCTCGCCTGTCTCTTTGTCCTTCATGACATACTCAAGCTCCATCTTGATTCCGTTATACTTAAGCAGCTTTGTGTAGATGACGACCGTATCATCGAAATGTACCATACTGTGATACTCTACCGATATCGACAGCACCGGACTTATGATTTCCATATCCTCCATCTGCCTGTAGTTGAGTCCTATCTGATCCATCAAATCAAGTCTTGCTTCTTCCATCCACTTGACATAGTTTGAATGGTGGATTATACCCATCTGATCTGTTTCATAATATTTTGCGTGGTGCTCGTAAGGACGGATTCTAAGTTCACCTTGTGAGCCGGCAATCTGTAACTCATTGTTTGCCATAAAAACTTCCTCCATTCATATTTTGGTCTTATTTCTATTATGCCACATTGGACAGCTAAATTCAACGACTTGACCGTAAAATATAAACCGGCTGCTACCTGCGTATCATGCTGTAGCAGTCTCTGCATATATTGCGTGAATTTCCAATCGGAAGTATTCTGCCGCAATACCGGCATCTGATAATATACTCATCCTTGCTCTTTGATAGAAGCTGCATAATCTTTGCCTGTGTTTTGTCGCGCTCGTTTTCAAGCCAGTCCTCATCCACAATTTTGCCCATGCGGACTGAAAACTGATAGTACAAATCAAGCTTTTTGTAATAGGATTCGTATTTCATGAGCCCCTGATACTTTGAATGCTTATCAGGCTTGTCTAGAGAGATATCAGATGTATACGACATGCAGTAGCGCAGCCATTGTCTGACAAGCTCCCTGTCCTTTATATCTATAGGACATGTAATCATCTTATAAAGCAGATATTTGTCATCAAAATCTGCGATAAAGTATCGCTCCTTATACGCATATCCATACAAAAACAATATCTCATCGACATTGATTTTCCTAAACGGTGCTGATGGCTCTGCCTCATGCCAGAGCTTAATTATCGCATCAAGCGGCGCATCCATTGTAAGGAGCACCTGCGGGAAGCCAAGACTTACTATATCAATATCCTGCTCCGGTATATTTAGCGTATTCTTCAGATAATTCAGATTCTTTTGTCCTAAAGCTGTCACATAGCCTGTATCATACAGACCAAATCTGCCTGCACGGCCCGCTATCTGTTTTATCTCAGAGATGACAAGCGGACGTCTTGATACTCCATCAAACTTTTCCACCTCCAGAAATACAATTCTTCTGACCGGCAGATTGAGTCCCATTCCTATCGCATCTGTTGACACGACAACCTGTGTCTTTTTCTCATTAAAAAGCGTCATCTGCCTGCGCCTTATTTCCGGTGGCAGACTTCCGTATATGACACTTGGCTTTATGCCGTTTTCCTCCAGACGCCCTGCTATATTGAGTACCGACTTCTTTGAAAAGACGATAAAGGCATCGCCCTCTCTTACATCCTGTGGAAAAGAAAAAGGCTTATCCTCCAGCTTTAGCGCAGTCTTTCTCTCATACTCCCTTATCTCATACTCGTCGTGGCACAGATTAATCAGATGAATGACTACATCCTTTGCCACCGGACTCATGCATATATGAATCTCTCCTGCAAGTGTACCAAGAATTGCCCTGGTCCATGAATGTCCCCTGTCATCATCTGCAACCATCTGTGCCTCATCAATCACTGCGATATCATATTCCTTATCACAGTCAAGCATCTCCACTGTCGATGCTGTAATTCTGCTGTCTGATACCTCAAGACACTCCTGGCCTGTAAGCATGGTGCATGGTATGCCTGCATCATTCATCTTCTCATATACCTCAAGTGCCAAAAGGCGAAGCGGTCCCAGATAAACTCCGTTTTGCGCCAGCTTAAGCCTCTCAAGCGCCTGATATGTCTTACCGCTGTTAGTCGGACCTATATGGAGTATGAAGTGCCTTTTCATGCTCTGTGCTTTTGGAAACTCAAGCTCCGGCCGTGCCGGAACCAGCGTGACAATCTCTCTTCTAAGCTCCTTGCTGCGGTACTCATTGTAAAGCGCCTTCATGCTCCTTGTACATATCGCACCTATATACTCCTTGCGCAAAAGCTTTAAAAAATCCTCTGTGAGATACTCTGCCTCATTCTCATCAAACTGCTCCATATCCACCCTGACAAGCTGCGGAATGATTTCTCTATTTAAAATCTGCCTTGCATTCTTATTGTTGGAATAGTAGGTAATCAATGCAAGCCTTTTTATTTCCTGATGCAGCTTGTCAAGTGCTATTGTCTCGTTTTTTGAAAATCGCGCATATTTAATTGATTTTGCTTTACTATTGAGCCTGTGAATATAGTGTGCCAGCTTTACAGGCTTACCTGTACTTCTCTTCGCATTCTCCCTGTACTGGTCAACATAAAACTGTACCAGTACCTCTTCAAACGATTTTTCCATATATGTGTGTTATCCTCTTTATTTTTTCTCCCACCTTGTGACCTACCACTCCTTCCTCAAATCCATCTATATAGCTACCTGAGCCAAGCACCAGGTCTGTGCCCTGTCCATCAGTGCTTCCACCCTCAAATTTTTCTCCGTCCATATATCCGGTGTAATCAATATTTACCTTATCTCCGTTTTCAGCAACCGTGTCAGTCTCTGTATTAAGTGTTGCTGCCTCGGTCTGTGAATCACTGCTTTGTGTCTCGGATGCCTGAGATTCTGTGGTCTGTGATGTAGCTTCTGTACCATCAGTGCCATTTGACGATGAACCGCCCGATGTCGCAACTGCCCAGATGAGCACTATGACTACCACAACGACAGCCACTACCGGCACCCAGAATTTCAGCAGATTCACAACCTTTGCCTTCTTTTCTGCCTTCTCTCTCTCGATTCTTCTTTTTTCCTGTGCGATTTTTTTGGTGCATTCGCTATCTGTCACTGTTCGCTTTAAACTTTAAACGGCTGCGTCTCTTAACTATTTGCCGAAACAATAAAAGCAGTAGAAAGACGCCCACACAGCCTGCGCTTATAGCTGCACCTGCCTTAAGCCCCGGTGTCTCATAATAAAGCTCTATCTCATGCTCTCCCTCATCCAGATGAATGCTCACAAAGGTATCTGAAAAATCCTCATACTCTGCATCCTTCCCATCCACCTTCATAGTCCATCCCTTTTCACTCGGAATAGAAAGTACAAGCTGTCCTGCCTGCTTCACATCAATGTGTCCGCTTATGTGTGTATCTGAAAAATCATCCACCGAGAGTGTCTGCTCATTGAGTGTATTGTAAGCACTCTCAACTGCAGCAATGGAAAGCTCGTATACATTAAATCGTACAGCATCGGCATCAGTGTTTGTGACGGAAACTGTCTCCCCCGCCTTCACGTATCCCAGGTCAAACAGATACCTGTGAGTGGTCTTCGAGTATGTGGTCTCATACTCTCCGTGGCTGAAGGTCAGACTGTCAGTGCTGCACGAATCGTATGCCGCATAATAATGTCCGTCATGGTCAAAGGTGAGAGTCGTAGTTCCCGGATTTTCATCCTGAGTGCACTCTGTCGGGGTCAGCGTATCATCTGCTGCACCTAGAAGCCTGCCAAGAGAGTTAATCGAATAGATTTTCGATGACGATGATGGCTTCCACGCATCAATCACTCCCTCATCCATCATAAAACCAAGTGGAAGTGTGTAGTTATTCCGATACAGATAGTGATTTCCGCATTTTCCCACAAGTGTAGTCAGCTCATTCTGTGGCTGTATTGATTTTGTAACCATATATCTGACCGAAAGCATAGCTGACGTGACAGGTGTGGCACCGTTATAACAGTAGAAATTCTTGCCTCCCTCCATATAAAGAGCCTGATAAAAATGGCTCACATTTATATTCATCAAGGAAGAAAACTGTGTTCCAGAAGCATAGCCGTATCGCGTGTCATCATTTTTAGTAAGTCGGCCTGTATCCTCAACCCTGTAAAATGGTACATCGTTGTCAGCTGCATCCTCTTTTGCCAGCTCCAGTGCCTTTTGCATATCGTCCACATTGGCATTGTAGCTGCTTCTGCCGGTACATCCAAGTCCTGTCACAGCCATATTGACAGCCAGCTCCACAATCGCAATACCGCATGTTATGACCATCAAAAGCTCCCTGTTTTTCCTTGCTGCAAGCTTTAAAAGTACTGTCATAATGCCGTACAGCGCAACAAACAATATGCTTATGATAACTGCATAATACTCTGTCACATCCTCATCGGCAAACATCGTGCTTACTGCCATAAGCGCCGATGCAAATACCACTGCCACGCCAATATGCCACAGTCTTATGCCACGCCACTTTCTTACTGTAGCATAGCCTATGGTCAATATAAGAAATGCATACAGATACGACTGTCTGCCAGGCAGCGAATCCGGAAAATGCAGTCCGTGCCATATAAAGTCAAGCTGTTTATTGGCAAAGCTTACCATTAAAAACAACACAAAGAATACTGGAGCTATTTTTTTCTTCCAATTAATCCTTTTGTTGAGCACAAACAGTATCAAAAGCATCACACTAAAGGCTCCGGCATACAGATTCGGCCAGTTCTCTGCACCCTCATAGACGCTTGCTGTCGTGCACATCCTGCCGACCTCTGATAAGAGATTAAAATACCACTCTATCTGCTTTGGAAACTCGATGCCCGACGAACCGCTGTAGCTTAAAATGATAAGCTCCGGGATGATTAGCACCATCGCAGTGCCTCCAGCCAAAAGTGAGTAAACGGCAAATCTCACAATTGCAGCCATTTTACCGCCATTTTGCGTAAAGAAAAGCCATGCAAACCAGAATACCAAAAAGATGCAAAGCATGATGCTCAGATAATAATTTGACAATATACAAAGTGCCAGTGATACATAGTAAAGCACCGGCTTTTTGTCCCGCACAAGCTTCTCAAGTCCTACTATCGCAAGCGGTGCAACCGCCACAACATCCATCCACATGACATCCCAGCTATACGCAGCTACAAAGCCGGAAAGCGCATATGCCGTAGAGAAAACAAATGCCGGCACAAATGTATTATCGTGATATCTGTTATCCTTTCCAAGAAGTACAAAGTGTTCCTTCAGAAAATAAAAAAATGTTGCTCCGCTAAGCGAAATCTTAAAAATGATTAGCAGCTCGATAAACTCAATAATATGGCTCTTTGGAAAAAGCACCACAAGCCAGTTTAACGGGCTCGCCAAATAATAGGCAAATACCGATACAAAATCACTGCCCAGCCCGATATTCCATGTATACATGAGGCTCGCACCATTTCTTAGCTTCTCCCACAGCTCATTAAAGAAAGGCAGATACTGGTGATACAAATCCATATGCAAAAGGCAGTAATCGCCAAATGGATATACACCATTTCCTATACAGATGATTATACATATGAAAAACGGAATTAAAAACGCTGTCAAAAGTGGATGCTTTTTAACAAAATTCATCACTTATCCTCCCAGTCAAACAGTCTGTAATATTGCAAAAGCTTATAATCGTTTAGCATATCCGAATCGGCCTGCTTATTTTTGCTGCCGGTTGCCTTGTCTGATTTATTTGATGCTTTATCTAATGTCTTATCTGCAGTTTTATCTAATGTCTTATCTGTGCGTACCGCTGATATAATTGGATACTCCTCCTGCAGCTTTAGCAGAAAGCTCTGATAGTCATTTGTCGGCACACCTGCCGCTTTAAGTACGTTTGCAGCCAGATAATTAACGCTCGTGTCTTTTCCTGCCGCCTCATCAATATCATAATTTGCCCAGATAACATACGGCACCTGATAGCGCAGCTTAAGCTCTTCATTTGATAAATTATTATAGTCCATGCCGTTTGCTGCAAGAACGGAGCTTGCCACAGTATCATTTGGCTGATGATCACCGAAAAATACCACTATAGTTTTCTCATCCACATTTGAGAAATATTCAATGAGGCTCTTTAAATCCTCATCTGTCAGCTTAATCAAAGAAAGATACTGGTCAAGTGCAGAATTATTGAGCTTATCCGCTGTCACCGTATTGTCAAAGCCGTAGTAGGTATCCGTGTATCCACCATGGTTTTGCATAGTGACATTGAATATAAATGCCGGCTGACCATCCGGTTTGTTCTCATAGGTCTCAAGCATACGTTGCGTAGCCTATGCTTTTTAAATAGCTTGCAAGTGAAGGTGTCGTGCTCTTTATATACTGCTGATAAGGAATACTTCCTACCGGAAGAAAAGCCATCGTATTGCCTGTCAGAAACTCAAACTCGGTATCGGCGGTATTTCCACCGCATACAGACGTATTCAGATATCCTGTTATAGTGTTCTCATTGCCCTTTTCAAGACTGTGTACAAACGGCATATAGTCTGTATTTGTATCAAAATCACCGAGCACTGACAGATCTGAAAATGCCTCATCCATCACAACTATAATATTCGGATAATCACTTTTATCTGTAATTGCAGTATTATCATCTGTACCGACATAGCTGTCAAGCAGCTCCTTTGCCTTCTGTCTGCTATACCCGTCAGGCTTATCAACCGCCACAAACTTAAGATCCATCGCAAAGGTCACTGCCATTCCATTCACCTTTGTCATATATGCAGGTGTAAATAAAAACGGATACAGGTAATTGTCCGTCTGGAAATCCTCATCCTGCAGGGCATTCACAAACAGACACAGCGCAAGTATTCCAAGCACAGTCGGAATTAGTCTGAACCTGAATTTCCACTTAATTCTGAAATCAACAAAATGCATCAGCATAATAAGAGCTATAAATATAACTGTAACAACAACTACTCCTGCAGTCGGTGCGAAATCATAATTGGATGCAACACTTGTCGCCGTACCAATTGAAAAAATATCCCATGGAACAAAAGGAGTCGAGCGGAAAAGCATAACATAATGATTAATCAGTCCAAAAACCATGGCCACGATAATAACTGCACGAAGTGCCCATTTCGCCCTGCCCGTAACAAAATAAAGAATCCAGGCAATCAGCTCAAACAAAATAATATTAAAAAATCCCGCCATAAATCTGACTTCTTCAAAAGGATTATGTTCGTAGAACTCCATAAGATAAAAAGCCGTAATCGGGAAAATCGAGAAAAATATAACATTGAATATAATTTCATATTTTTTATAAATCTTTTTTATCATCATAATGCTCCTGTTTGCTATCTGGTATTACAGCCTATATGGCAGATTTTTGGGTACTTTTTTGGGTACCTTTTTGGGGCAAATTTTTCTTAAAAGTACCCTAATTTCTTTAATTTTTTGAAAGATTGTAAGTAAAGAAAAACCCCGCAAGCCCTTGATTTTACTGAAAATCTTGGATTTACGGGGTTTTGCAAATAGTGCCGGCAGTGGGACTTGAACCCACACGGGCTTGCGCCCAACAGATTTTGAGTCTGCATCGTCTGCAAATATGTCTCAGCATACAACCTTATTCTTACCGGTGCATTTTCCGACATAAAGCTGTTTGTCAACAAAATTAATCCATTCCTTGTAATCCTGCCCCACTTTATATTTCCCTGCACCTATGGTCACTGTCATCCTTCCGCTGCCCTTAGATGTCCAGAAGGATTTTGAATTAATCTCCACACGAAGCTCATCGAGAAAATTCTTAGGCACCTCTCCGTCGACACATTTGCCAAGAAGTAAAAACTCTTCTCCTCCCCATCTGCAATAGCTAAGCTCAACACCTCGAGCCTTGTTTACGATAGTACGAGCGAGCATCTTAAGTGCATCATCTCCTACATTATGTCCGAATGAATCGTTAATTTTCTTAAAATCATCAATATCAATCATCGCAAGGAAATATTCCCCCTGCTTCTCAGCCTCAAAAAGATTCTTAAGCTTTGCCATCATATAGAAACGATTTGGAAGCTCCGTCAGCGCATCAAACTGTGCCTGCTTTTCCATTGCCCCCTCCTCGGAAGACATAAAATGCAAAAGGCACATCATACATGTTATTATCAAGAAAACTACACCAGAAATCATAGCAATAGAAATACTCTTAATTACAACAGAATCCAACTTATATAAAGGTGCGTAAAAGCCATCAAGCATATAAAGAATAATCAGAGCAATAGCATATACACAGCAAAGCAGAATGGCAACATGATTCTTTTTTTTCTTCCTGAGGACCACATAATCCATGGAAAAAAGAAAAAACATTGCATCGATCAAAAAAAGCTGAAAATTACATTGAATTCCGAGACAAACCACCGCAAGTATCATATAAAGCAATATCTCAACAGCCACACTATAAACATATATGCTCAGTTTTTCAGATTTTGTCAGACTGAATGCAAGGAAATAAAAGCATATGCTGATCAGACTGACTCCTGCCATCAAATCTACACCTAATGATGAAAACATAAATAGCATCAGCAGATGGATGACAAGAAATATTTTGTTTACATTAAATAGAAAGCTCTGCTCCTTAGCAGTACTATCATTGCTACTCATTGTCCAATACCTTCATAAAAAATATCTAATATATTACTATAGAATAATAACACATTTTAACAAATATAACAATATATTATTGTGCAAAAGTACTAGACTATTTTGCTACTTTTTTTCTAATTATATATCCAATAAGAATAATAACAGCACTTGTTATGACACTTCCATAAAATGTCATTCCCCTGCACAAAAGCTCCATATTTGCTGCATTACTACCAACAAGCTGTTTAAACCCATCAATCATAATATAATCAGCCACGCCCATAGCACCGGGTATAGGCACACAATTGGAGCCCATCGCCACAAAACACTGTATCACACTCACATCAACTGCCTTATTTACGCCTTCGCCGACTGCCATAAAAATCATAAACGAT
>QWCV01002299.1_pt1 | contig 15850 bp, 11 predicted proteins | sample 1972621 | NCBI WGS metagenome assembly QWCV01 (sample SAMN09866699, study PRJNA288562) | Human gut metagenome isolate pre2_stool, whole genome shotgun sequencing... | isolation source: gut | host: Homo sapiens | place: USA: California
TCCATTAATCAGGATTCCTCCTCCGACACCGGTTCCCAGCGTGACCATAATCATATTTTTACAGCCTCGTCCGCCGCCGAGCCACATTTCTCCAAGTGCTGCCACATTGGCGTCATTGCCTGTAGCAGTACGGATTCCTGTCAGCTCCTCCATCTCTTCTTTCACATTTTTATATTCCCATCCAAGATTTGCCGTTGCCTTTACAACTCCGTCTTCTGTAATCGGAGCCGGGACCCCGATTCCGATTCCGGCCACATTCTCTTTCGAAATTCCATTCTTTTCCAGACTGTTCAAAAGAGATTTGGCAATATCCGGAAGAATCCTGCAGCCTTTCTCTTCCGTTCTGGTTTTTATCTCCCATTTTTCCCGAATGTTTCCGTCTTCCTGAAATAATCCGATCTTGACGGTGGTACCTCCTATATCAACTCCAAAACAATAATCCATCTCTGTTCTTTCCTTCCTCTTATTTTGCCAGACTTTCCTGTACACGTCTGTATAACTCTTCTGCCGCATTATACCCCATCTGTTTCTGTCTGTGGTTGACAGCCGCTGATTCCACAATGATCGCCAGATTTCTTCCCGGACGGATCGGAATCGAATGGCATACGACTTTATTTCCGAGAAATTCTGTATATTCCTCTTTCAGTCCAAGACGGTCGTACTCCCGGTTCTTGTCCCACTCTTCCATATTGATCACGAGATCGATCGTCTGTGTCTCTCTGACGCTCTGTACACCAAACAGACTCTTGACATCGACAATACCGATTCCGCGAAGCTCGATAAAATGTCTGGTGATATCGGGAGCTTTTCCAACCAGAGTATCTTCGCTGACTTTCCGGATTTCAACAACATCGTCTGTCACAAGACGATGGCCGCGGTTAATCAGTTCCAGTGCTGCTTCACTCTTTCCGATACCGCTCTCACCCATCATCAGAACACCAACTCCATATACATCAACCAGTACCCCGTGAATAGAAATGCATGGAGCCAGTTCCACATTCAGCCAACGGATCACTTCCGCAGTAAAGGCAGAGGTCTGTTTACAGGACTGAAAAATCGGCACTTTCATTTCATTGGCCATCTCAAGAAACATCGCATCCGGCTCCATATTCCGGCAGTATACAATACATGGAATTCCATAGGAGAGAAGCTGCGCATACATCTCTTTCTTCTTCTCATCTGACAGTGTTTCCAGATACGTATACTCCACATATCCGATAATCTGGACACGCTCAGAATCAAAATGGTCAAAATATCCCGTCAGCTGCAATGCCGGACGGTTGATATCCGGAACCTGAATTTCCGACTGGGTCAGGTCCAGATCCGGAGTCAGATTCTTCAGGTTCATCTTCTCAATTAGTTTTTCAAGCTTCACACCCATATTTGTTCTCCTTTATTTTCTCAGTTAAAATCATTTTGTGAATAGTATATCATATCAGTGGAAAAAATTGTACACGTCTCTGGCAGATTTTTCATTCATGGTAGGAAGTTTTTTCAGATCTTCGATTTCCGCCTGCCGGATCGCATCCAGACTCTGAAAATGTTTCATCAGATCTTTTCTCCGCTTCGGTCCCACTCCCGGAATATCATCCAGAATCGAGTGAACCTGCCCCTGTCCCCGCAGTTTCCGGTGAAATTCGATGGCAAACCGGTGAGCCTCATCCTGTACACGTGTAATCAGTTTAAACGCCTCTGAATCTGCCCGGATTGGGAGTTCTTCATCGTGGTAATAAAGTCCTCTCGTGCGGTGCCTGTCATCCTTCACCATGCCGCAGACCGGTATGCTGATATGCAGCTCCTCCAGCACTTCCTCCGCGATATGCACCTGTCCCTTGCCGCCGTCCATCAGAATCAGATCAGGAAAGACAGTAAAACTTCCGAACTCTTTTCCTTCTTCTTTTTCCTGCAGTCCATGTGTGAACCGCCTTGTCAGCACTTCCCGCATACTTGCGTAATCGTCCGCTCCCACTACGCCCTTGATACGGAACTTCCGGTAGTCGCTTCTCTTCGGTTTTCCATCCTCGTAGACTACCATGGAACCAACCGATGCAAACCCGTTCGTATTGGAGATGTCAAACGCCTCCATCCTGCGGATTCCGGTAACACCGATAATTCCCTCCAGTTCCCGGACTGCTCCTGTAGTTCTGTTGGCTTCCCGGATCAGGTGTTCTTTATCTTTTGCAAGTACCATCGCCGCATTTTTCTGCGCCAGTTCACAAAGTTTTTCCTTCTCGCCCTTTTTCGGCACTGTAAAGGTTACTTTGTGTCCTCTTCTGCGAGTCATCCATTCCATCAGTATATCTGCTTCATCCAGTTCGTACGGAAGCAGCAGTTCTCTTGGAATATACGGTGTCCCGGCATAAAACTGCTTGATAAAGCTCGTCAGGATCTCCGCCTTCGTTTCGTCCGGATCGGTCCGCAGATAAAAATGATCCCGTCCGATCAGGCGGCCTCCACGTATGAAGAAGACCTGTACCACAGCATCCCCCTCTTCCCTTGCAACCGCCAGAACATCCCGGTCTTCTCCCGGTTTTCCCGCATCGGTGATCTTCTGCTTTTCCGAAATCTTCTTGACACTTCCGATCAGCTCCCGGTACTCGATTGCCTTTTCAAACTCCATCTGCCCGGATGCTTCCATCATCTTTTCTTCCAGTTCTTTCAGAATCCCGTCATAATGCCCGGATAAAAATTTCACGACCTCGTCAATGGACTCCCTGTACTGTTCGCTGGAAATATATCCCTGGCACGGAGCATCACACTGTTTGATGTGGTAGTACAGACACGGACGTTCTTTCCCGATATCTCTCGGCAGATTTCTGCTGCAGCTTCTTAAATGATACAGCTTTCTTACCATATCAATGATATCCTTCACCGCCTGAGAACTCGTAAACGGTCCAAAATACTTTGCCTTATCCTTTGCCTGCCTGCGCACCATCATAATCCGCGGGAACGGTTCCTGGACGGTCACCTTGATAAAGGGATATGTCTTATCGTCCATCAGCATGGTATTGTACTTCGGCCTGTGTTCCTTGATCAGATTACATTCCAGTACCAGAGCTTCCAGTTCCGAATCTGTGACAATGTATTCAAACCGCCGGATGTGCGTGACCATCTGCTCGATCTTGACGCCCTTATTTCTGCTGCTCTGAAAATACTGCCTCACCCGGTTTTTCAGGCTGATGGCTTTTCCCACGTAGATGATCTCGTCCTTCTCATCATGCATCAGATAAACTCCAGGCTTTGCCGGCAGTTTTTTCAGTTCTTCTTCAATTACAAACATCGCTTCACCTCTTTAACCCCATCTATTTTAGCAAAAGAACAGCGTATGGACAATCCCCATACGCTGAATTCCTGTCTTTATTCTTCTGTCGCTCCAAAGCCTGTGCTTTCTTCCTCGTTTGCAGTCTCCTCCGGTGCCTGAACAGCTTCTTCGATCTCCGGATGATCCGGAAATTCTACCGGCTTCATTGCGATCCGTTCCTCTTTTTTGACTTCCCCTTCGGACACTCCTTTGACCTCGTGGAAGATCTTCATAAACTCTTTTCCGGTAATCGTCTCTTTCTCGATCAGGAACGCTGCAATCTTGTCAAGTGCTTCCCTGTTCTCCATCAGAAGACGTTTTGCTTCATCGTAGGCAACCTTCAGCATCTGCATGACCTCAGAGTCAATCTCAGCCGCTGTCGCCTCACCGCAGTTCATGACTGCCCTTCCGTCAAGGTACCGGTTCTGGATGGATTCCAGTCCGATCAGACCGAACTTCTCGGACATACCATACTGGGTAATCATCGCTCTGGCAACCTTGGTCGCCTTCTCGATATCATTGGAAGCTCCTGTCGTAACCGTATCAAATACGATCTCCTCCGCAGCACGTCCGGCAAGAAGCCCTACCAGCATCGCCTCAAGTTCCTTCTTGGTGTTGAGGAATTTCTCTTCCTCCGGTGTCTGCATGACATATCCAAGCGCACCCATCGTACGCGGAACAATCGTGATCTTCTGAACCGGCTCGGAATCCTTCTGAAGCGCACTCACAAGTGCATGTCCCACCTCATGGTAGGAAACAATCCTGCGCTCTTCCTGGCTCATGATCCGGTCTTTCTTTTCCTTTCCTACAAGAACCACTTCCACGGCCTCAAAAAGGTCGGACTGACTCACCGCGTGACGTCCATGCTTTACCGCATTGATCGCCGCTTCATTGATCATATTCGCAAGATCTGATCCTACCGCGCCGCTCGTCGCAAGTGCGATTTCCTCCAGATTAACACTCTCATCCATCCGCACATCCTTTGCATGTACTTTCAGGATATCAACACGGCCTTTCAGATCCGGTCTTTCCACAATAATCCGGCGGTCAAACCGTCCCGGTCTTAACAGAGCCGGGTCCAGAATCTCCGGACGGTTCGTTGCTGCCAGTAGAAGAAGACCTTTGTTTGTATCAAATCCATCCATCTCCGCCAGCAGCTGATTCAGTGTCTGTTCACGCTCATCGTTTCCCCCGAGCTGCGAATCCCTGCTTTTTCCGATGGCATCGATCTCATCGATAAAAATAATACACGGCGCCATCTGCTGTGCCTGTTTAAACAGATCCCTTACACGGGATGCTCCGACTCCGACATACATTTCCACAAACGCAGAACCCGACAGAGAGAAAAACGGCACATTCGCCTCTCCTGCCACTGCCTTTGCAAGCAGCGTCTTACCTGTTCCCGGAGGGCCTACCAGAAGCGCTCCTTTCGGAAGCTTCGCTCCGACTCCCGTGTATTTGCCCGGATTGTGAAGGAAATCTACCACTTCCTGCAGAGACTCTTTCGCCTCATCCTGACCGGCCACATCACGAAATGTTACGCCCGTGGTCTTTTCCACATACATCTTGGCATTGCTCTTTCCAATCCCCATCATGCCCCCGCTGCTTTTGGATACTCGCCGCATCAGGAAACTGAGCAGAATAAATACTAGCGCAAACGGAAGAATGACACTGAATACAAGATTTAAAATCATCATGGATGTCGAATCCGGAATCGTCCTGCTGACCTCAACTCCCGCTTTCTCCAGCTTATTGTACATTTCCGGATCATCTACAATCCCGGTATAATACTCTACCTGAGATCCGGTATTAAACTGTGTAAACCAGTTACTGCCCTGAGTGAGTGTATCCTGTCCGTCACTGCTTCCCGACTGGGAATCCTGCTGCTTTTCCGCTTCCGTTTTCGGTATGATCGTAATCTTTTCCGAGTCAATAGTGACTTCCCTGACTTCGCCCTGTTCCACCATATCCATAAATTTCGTATAGGAAATCTCCTGAGATGGCGTGTCCTGCATGAGCTGATAGAGAAACATGACAAAAACAGCAGCAATTATTGTGGTTATAATAATAATCCCATAATTCTGCCGATTATTGTTATCGTTCTTTTTATTATTCTGATTGTCCATTCTTTTCCTCCTACATGCTATCTATTTTATTATAAGTTTGATCTTCATACAAATCAATAAAAACATTGTGAAATTTTAGTGAGGATCCAGCTTCCTTTTCTACATATTAAATATTGTAAAATTCCCGTAAATTGTAGTATACTATTCAGGTAGTATTTTCAAAATATAGGACAAGAAATAAATTTTTGCGAAGGAATGGTTTGTGTATGAAAATAGGATTTGATAATGACAAATATCTCCATATGCAGTCTGAGCATATCCGTGAACGGATCAGTCATTTTGACAACAAGCTGTATCTGGAGTTTGGTGGAAAACTCTTTGATGATTTCCATGCTTCCCGTGTTCTTCCGGGATTTCAGCCGGACAGCAAGTTAAGACTCTTAAAACAGCTTTCCGATACGGCTGAGATCGTCATCGTCATCAGTGCCGGTGACATTGAAAAAAACAAGGTCCGCGGAGATCTTGGTATCACCTACGATGATGATGTACTCCGCCTGAAAAGCGCCTTTGAAGAAAACGGTCTCTATGTCGGCAGCGTTGTCATCACGCAGTACAGCGGCCAGAAGAGCGCGGATCTCTTCCGCCACCGTCTTGAAAACATGGGAATCCGTGTCTACACTCATTATATTATTGAAGGATATCCGTCCAATATTCCTTTGATCGTGAGCGATGAGGGATATGGAAGAAATGATTATATTGAGACATCCAGACCGCTGGTAGTCATCACTGCCCCTGGACCTGGAAGCGGAAAAATGGCGACCTGCCTTTCCCAGCTCTATCACGAGAACAAACGCGGAATCCGGGCCGGCTACGCAAAATTCGAGACATTCCCGATCTGGAACATTCCGCTGAAACATCCGGTGAACCTCGCGTATGAAGCAGCTACAGCTGACTTAAATGATGTCAATATGATTGACCCGTTCCATCTGGAAGCATACGGAAAGACTACTGTCAACTATAACCGTGACGTGGAGATCTTCCCGGTTCTGAATGCCATGTTCGAGCAGATCTTTGGAGAGAGTCCGTACAAGTCACCGACCGACATGGGTGTCAATATGGCTGGAAACTGTATCTGTGATGACGAAGTCTGCCAGGAAGCATCCCGCCAGGAAATCATCCGCCGATACTATCAGGCAAAATGTGATCTTCTGCAGGGAGATATCCCGGACTCCGAGGTCTTCAAACTGGAGCTTCTGATGAAACAGGCACATGTCACCATCCATGATCGCCGTGTTGTTGACGCAGCACTTTCCCGTGCCGAGAGCACCGGAGCTGCCGCTGCTGCTATCGAGCTTCCGGACGGAAAGATCATGACAGGAAAGACTTCCAACCTGCTCGGACCTTCCGCGGCACTGATCCTGAATGCCCTCAAGGAGCTTGCCGGTATTGATCACGACCTCCATGTGATCTCTCCGACTGCCATTGAACCGATTCAGAAAGTGAAAACACAGTATCTTGGAAGCAAGAACCCTCGTCTTCACATTGACGAGATTCTGATCGCCCTTTCCATTTCGTCTGCTGCCAATCCGGCTGCACAGCATGCGATGGAGCAGCTCCCGAAACTGAAAGGATGTCAGGTACACACCTCTGTCATGCTTTCTTCTGTAGATATTAAGCTTTTCAAAAAGCTTGGCATTCAACTGACATGCGAGCCAAAATATGAACACGATCCGATTTATTAGTTTCAGGAATATACAAAACCCGGACATCTGGTCCGGGTTTTTCTGTATCTGCTTTTTACTTTTTCAGGAAGCCATTGCTCCGCTTCCGTCCTCAAACTGAGAATTGTAAAGTTCTGCGTAGAATCCGCCTTTCGCAAGGAGTTCCTCGTGTTTTCCCTGTTCAACAATATCTCCGTCCTTCAGAACGAGAATCCGGTCCGCATCACGGATCGTGGAAAGCCGGTGGGCAATGATAAAACTTGTTCTTCCTTTCATCAGATTATCCATCGCTTTCTGGATCTGAATTTCTGTCCTTGTATCAACAGAACTTGTCGCTTCGTCAAGAATAAGAATCTTCGGATCTGCCAGAATGGCTCTTGCAATCGTCAGGAGCTGCTTCTGACCCTGTGAAACATTGCTTGCCTCCTCATTCAGCTCCATGTCATAGCCGTCCGGAAGAGTCTGGATGAAGTGATGTGCATGTGCCGCCTTTGCAGCTTCCACAATTTCCTCATCAGTCGCATCCAGTTTTCCGTAACGGATATTATCGCGAATAGAACCGTTGAAAAGCCATGTGTCCTGAAGCACCATGCCGAACATCTGCCGCAGTTCTCCACGGTTGAAGTCTTTGACATTGTGCCCGTCAACAAGAATCGCTCCCTCATTGACATCGTAAAAGCGCATCAGAAGTTTAATCAGCGTTGTCTTTCCGGCTCCGGTCGGACCGACTATCGCGATCTTTTGTCCTTCTTTTACTTGTGTGGAGAAATCTTTGATGATGATATTGTTCGGATTATATCCGAATTTTACATGGTCAAACTCCACATTGCCCTGAAGCCCCTCTGTCGATACCGGATCTTTGGCAAACTGATCCTCTTCTTTTTCCTCCAGAAATTCAAATACTCGCTCGGAGGCCGCCGCCATGGACTGCAGCATGTTTGCCACCTGTGCCACCTGCTGAATCGGCTGAGTAAAGTTTCTTACATACTGGATGAAAGACTGGATGTCACCGACTTCAATCGTCTGTTTAATTGCCAGATATCCTCCAAGAATAGTAACGCCGACATATCCCAGATTGCCGACAAACTGCATGATCGGCATCATCATGCCGGAAAAGAACTGAGATTTCCATGCGGTCTGATACAGCACATCATTCATCTCGTTGAATTCTTTCAGGACATCCTCTTCCTTATTAAATGCTTTCACAATACTGTGTCCGCCGTAAATCTCTTCCACCTGTCCATTAACATGGCCCAGATATTCCTGCTGGTTTTTGAAGTATTTCTGTGAATGCTTCACAATAAATGATATAAGAATCAGAGAAATCGGCAGGATCAAAAGTGCCACCACCGTCATCAGCGGACTGATACTGAGCATCATGATAAGCACTCCGATCAGTGTTGTCACGGATGTAATCATCTGCGTTGCCGTCTGGTTCAGACTCTGACTGAATGTATCTACATCGTTTGTGACACGGGAGAGCACCTCTCCGTGTGTCTTAGTATCAAAATAATTCATCGGGAGACGATTGATCTTTTCGGAGATTTCTTTTCTCATTCGATATGTCAGTTTCTGTGTAACTCCCGTCATGATATACCCCTGAATAAAGGAGAAAAGCGCACTGATTACATACAGGCAGAGAAGGGTAACCAGAATTCTTCCGATTTTACCAAAATCTATTCCCTCTCCTCCTGTTACTTTGCTGACCAGTCCGGTGAAGATCTCCGTCGTCGCTTTTCCAAGTACTTTCGGACCGATAATATTAAATATGGTACTTCCGATGGCAAACAGCATGACGAATAGAATCGGGATCTTATACGGGCCAATGTATTTCAGCACTCTTTTCAATGTCCCTTTAAAGTCTTTTGCCTTTTCACCGGCTCCCATATGTCCATGTCCGCCCATCGGACCTCTTCTTTGATTACTCATATGCTGCCTCCCCCTTTCCGTTTCCTTTTACCGCCTGTTCCAGTTCCTCCCTGGAAAGCTGGGACGAAGCAATCTGATAGTAAGCTTCACAGTTTTTCAGAAGCTCCTCATGGGTTCCAATGCCGGCGATCTCTCCTTCATCCAGAACAATAATCTGTTCCGCGTGAAGAATGGTACTTATTCTCTGAGCCACAATAATCACGGTGCTGTCCTTCGTCTTTTCTTTTAATGCCTGACGCAGAACCGTATCTGTTTTATAGTCCAGAGCTGAAAAGCTGTCGTCAAAGATAAAGATATCCGGATGTTTGGCTACAGCTCTCGCAATAGAAAGACGCTGTTTCTGTCCTCCGGAGACATTGCCGCCTCCCTGGGAAATCGGGCTGTCATAATCGTCCGGTTTCTCTTCGATAAAATCTTTCGCCTGCGCAATCTCAGCTGCTTCTTCTATGCGTTCCATCGGCATATTCTCATCACTGTATGCAATATTGGACGCGATCGTTCCTGAAAACAACATTCCTTTCTGCGGCACATATCCGAGTTTCTCCCGAAGTTCATGCTGTGTCACATTCCGGATATCCCTGCCGTCTATCCGGATCGCGCCTTCTGTCACATCGTAGAAACGTGGAATCAGATTGACCAGGGTCGACTTACCGCTTCCTGTACTTCCAATGATTGCGGTTGTTTCACCCGGTTTTGCGGTAAAATGAATATCATGAAGTACATCTTTTCCGGCTCCCGGATAACGGAAAGATACATGATCAAATTCCACAAGCCCTTTTCCTGCTTCCGGAAGATGTTCCGGTTCTTCCTTATCTTTGATTGCTGTCTCGCTTGTCAGGATTTCATCGACACGTCCTGCCGCAACCGCTGCTCTTGGAAGCATAATTGAAATCATACAGATCATCAGGAAGGCCATAATAATCTGCATCGTGTACTGGATAAATGCCATCATATCTCCAACCTGCATTTGTCCGTTGTCCACGCCGTGTGCTCCTACCCACATAATCAAAATACTGATTCCGTTCATGATCAGCATCATCGCCGGCATCATCAAGGTCATAGCACGGTTGACAAACAGGTTCGTTTTTGTCAGATCCGTATTGGCCTTGTCAAAGCGTTCTTCCTCATGTTTTTCTGTATGGAACGCGCGAATTACAGAAAGTCCTGTCAGAATTTCTCTTGTCACCAGATTGACACGGTCCACCATTTTCTGAAGGATCCGGAATTTTGGCATCACACAGAGAAATAGAAGCAGCACAACTCCAAGTATCAATACTACTCCAAGATCGATGATCCATGTCATGGATACATTGGTATTAATTACCTTGTAAATACCGCCGACTGCGATAATCGGCGCATAGAGCACCATGCGAAGCATCATGACAATCACCATCTGAATCTGCTGAATATCATTGGTGCTTCTTGTAATCAGAGACGCAGTGGAAAAGTGGTCAAATTCACTGCTTGAAAATCCGACAACCTTGGTAAATACATTTCTTCTGAGATCCCGTCCGACAGCTGCTGCCGTCCTGGAGGCCAGAAGTCCGATCGTCACACTTGCGAGCAGACCCAGAAATGCAAGTCCCAGCATCTTGGCTCCGGTAATCAGGATGTAATTTGTCTGCATGGCATCCATATCCACCCCAAGACTGCGGTATATGTTTTCAATATAAACCGTTGCTGTCTGTTCCAGCATCGTATCCGGCATATCGGACACCTGCTGTTCCATCTCCCGGACCATGGATTCCCTCTGTTCCTGTGGAAGCACCCGGAGAATGTCAAACATGGATACGTCCCCCTGAACTGATCCTGCCGGCATCTGCGAAAGCATCTGCTCTTTCATCGCATCCAGTTCTTCACTGTCTGAAGAAAGCCCTTCTGCCAGAAACATCGGCTTCCCAAGAATATCGAAGAGTTCGTTCATCTGCTCTTCGTCATTGCGGACCGCGTCTTTCAGAACAACAAATTCCTCTCCTGTATCCAGATCTTCCTTTGTTCCTTCCCTGTACGCATCCTGCACCGTCCCGGCATCTTCCTGCGGGACAAGCAGAAGCAGATTTTCAAGGTCGGTCTTTCCGATCTGTTCCGGAACCGTCGTATCGATTCCGCCCTGCTGAATTCCTACATTGACAATATCTGATGTATATGTCGGTAGTGACAGATCGCAAAATGCCTGGACAAACAACACTACAATAATCGCCAGAATTACCATAGCATGCTGTTTCAGATATTTGAATAATTTTCCCATAATCGTTTCCTTCTTTCTGCCTTATTTTTTATCATCCAAATCAGCCATGCATTTCTTTTTGAAATCGATGCTGCAGCTTTCAATCTCTTCTTTTGTCATCAGATTTTCTCTGATCTGAAGCAGGATTCTTCGAAAAAGCAGTTTCTCTTCCGGCAGAACATCCTGAAACATTGCCTCATCCATTTCTTTCATCATGTCTTTGATTTTATTAATATAATGTTTGCCTTCCTCACTCAATGTGATCCACGAAACCCTCTGGTCCTGATCATCCTGGCTGCGTATAATCAGTCCTCTTGCCTCCAGCTTTTTCAGAAGCGCCGTGATGGACGGAGGCTTCACTCCAAGCTTTTTAGCAATATCCTTCTGGGGCAGTTTCCCTTCCTTGGAAAGGATAAACAGACATCCTGCCTGCCCCGGCTTCAGATCTACATCTTTCATACACTGCATGATCCGGTAGGTCTGTGCATGCAGGATCTGATTGAGCAGAAGAGGAACCGGTATTTCCCTTACCGATCTTTCTTCCATTGTTTTTCCTCCTTTAATTAGTTAGATGTCTAACCGATAGTTTAGTATTTTGCCTAATGTATGTCAATATATATCTTGTTATTTCACTTTTTAGTCATAAATTTTCACAAAAATTTAATTAAACAACTAATTAATCCGGATGTGTGGAAACATCCGGATTTTTCTATACTGTCCTGTCTTCTTTTTCGTGTTTGTGATAAACTACTGTTGTATATAAAATGAAAAGACGCCTCCTTTAAGAGGCGTCTGCTGACTCTATGTATGACTATGCTGTTTCGTCTTATCAATCCAGGTGATCTTCACCTTACACCTGTCATGAATCCGGCACTGGTCCAGTGAAAGATGAATGTCCTTCTTCTTCAGTACTTTTGAAATTCCTTCAAAAATCTGAAGAATCTGATTTTCATATTTCATTACGTTTTTGAACCGCTTATAGTATTTTCCTCCCCGGATCGCCTCCCCCGGAAGCCATGTCTTCCGGATATTGCGCGCCTGAATTTTCTTCTCACCCAGGAAGATAAACTCATTGATATTTCCCGGTCCGTCATTCAGATGATTGTCAAGACTTTCCGGTATCTTCCCCCAGATCTTTTCCGTCTCTTTTAAGATATCGAAAATCTCTTTTGTCTCTTCCCGGTTTAATTTGAAAATTTTCATCGTCTTTATTTCATCAAAAAGCCGGTAAGCTGCAAATTTCAAGTTGCCATTCCCCCGTAATTCCAGAGAAAAGCCGCCGTCATCGCCCTCCATGCCAAAATTCGGGCTGACATGATAGCGGAATACGACAATGTCTTTATTCAAATCCTTAAACTCCATAGTGTCCCCTTAATACCGATTCTCTGCCTGTCCAGCATCAAAAATTATAACATACTTCCTCAGGGTCTTCCATGTTTTTTCCGGTATTTTCTGTGAACATCCAAAGAACTTTTCGCAGGATCTGACAAGACAGGAGAATTTTTTCACTGTCTCGTTTCTTCTTCTCTATCTTCGACAAAATGTACTTCCGACTGTTCCCAGTACTTTCTATACACCCGCTCCGTCTCTCCATCCAGGTTCAGCTGATACAGCCGGAAAGTCACAAGGAAATTCTTCGGCTGCCAGAGTTCCTCATAAGAATACTGATAACTCATACCGAGTTTTTCCATCACTGCTCCGCTTGCCGGATTCTTCACATCATGAGTCGCAGTCAAGTAAGGAATCCCGTCTTTTCTCACCCGCTCGATGACTGCTCTGCCGGCCTCAGTGACAATTCCCTGATTCCAGTATTCCTTTCTCAGACCATATCCAAGGTCATGGCTTTCCTCAATGGATACACCAATGTATCCGACCGGACGGTTCTCCCCTTTCAGACAGATGGCATACTGGTATCCGCCCTCCTTTTTATAACTGTCCAGATAATGTTCCTTCAGAAATGTTTCCGCCGCCGTCAAGGATGCCGCCGGAAACCACGGAAGAAACCGATTGACCTCCTCGTCTTTCAGTATCTCATACAGCGCTTCCCTGTCTTCCTCGGTAAACTTCCTTAAAATAAGACGTTCTGTGATCAGTTCCGGTGTGTTTTCTTTCTTCATCTTTTCCCCCTTTTTCTGATTCTTATCCATTGGAATTAAGCCCGAAGGATTTTCTCCATCTGTTTTCCTTTGGCAAGTTCATCAACCAGCTTGTCCAGATAGCGGATCTCCTGCATTAACGGCTCCTCGATCTCCTCTACGCGTACTCCGCAGACCACACCTTTGATCTTCTTCCGGTTTTCATTTAACTCCGGTGCATTCTGGAAAAACTCGCCGTATCCGATCTCAGATACCGACATCTGATTCAGTTCTTCCTGCTTATATCCGGTAAGCCACCGGATAATCTCATCCACTTCTTCCTTTGTCCGATCCTTCCTCACTGCTTTATTAACCAAAAGCTCATAAATCTTCGCAAACTTCATCTGATATACTTTTTCATTCTCCAATTTCCTGCACTCCTTCCCCTGTTCTGAAACGATTGTTTTTTACATCATATCATAGATGGCAGGTTCTTTCATCCTGAGAAAGTATTGCGACTTTATATGAATTATTAGATTTGCTGGAATAAATAACTGATTCAATCTGTCAGGTAACGCAAATTCGGGCACACAGAAAATAATCTGCTGGCCCGAATTTTGTTGTTTCTCCATTTTCTATTTTTCTATACAATGACAGGCTGCCTTATGTCCCGGTTCCACTTCCCGGAATTCGGGTGCCTGCTTTTTGCAGATTTCCTTTGCGTACGGACACCGGCTATAAAAAGCGCAGCCCTGAAAGTCTTCCGTTCTTACCGGCTGTTCTCCTGTCAGTGCCTGAAATTCACCGCCTTGAATATATGGATCCGGAATCGCCGCAAATAATGTTTTCGTATATGGATGCAGCGGATTGGCAAATAATCTTTCCGTATCTGTCTCTTCTACTAAAGTTCCCAGATACATAACGCCGATCCGGTCAGAGATAAACCGAATCACACCGATATCATGAGAAATAAAGAGCAGACTCAGTCCCAGTTCTTTTTTAAGGTTCATCAGCATATTCAAAATCTGTGCCTGGATAGAAACATCCAGTGCCGAAACCGGTTCGTCGCAGACAATCAGTTTCGGATGAATGATCAATGCTCCTGCAATTCCAAGGCGCTGTACCTGCCCTCCGGAAAGTTCATGCGGGAAACGGAAATAGTGTTCCTCCGAAAGTCCTACTTTTTCCAGTACTTCCAGTACCCGCTCCCTTCTCTTTGCTTTGTCCTGTTCTCCGTGAATCTGCAGAATTTCCTCCAGAATTTCTCCAATTCGCAGTCTTGGATTCAGAGCTGAAAGAGAATTCTGAAATACCATCTGGAGTTCTTTTCTGAGCGGACGGAATTCCCGCTCACTCATCTTACTGATATCTTTTCCCTCATAGAGAATGGATCCGCTGTCCGCTTTGGTCAGCCCAACAATCATTCTTCCTGTGGTAGATTTTCCGCATCCGGACTCTCCTACCAGTCCGTAGGTCTCCCCTTTTTCGATGGTCAATGACAGATTATCCACTGCGCACATACGCTCTTTTTTCCCGAACCATCCGCCATTTCGCAGCGGAAAGGTCTTTTTCAGATTTTTGATCTCCAGCAAATGTTCGCTCATGATGCTGTCACCTCCCTCTCTTTTGCTCCGTCTGCATACTTCCAGCATTTTACCTTATGTCCCGGAGAAATCTCCACGAGCGGGGGCGGGCAGTTCCTGCAGGTATCGTCAGCCAGACGGCATCTCGTACAGAAATGGCATCCTTCCGGTATGTTGGAAAGGGACGGCACAGATCCCTGAATCACTGGAAGCTCTTTGCCGCGTTCCACTCTCAGGTGCGGAATACATGCAAGAAGTCCCTGTGTGTACGGATGGCATGGATTCTCAAAAAGCTCCTGTGTCTGTGCTTCTTCTACGACCTGTCCCAGATACATGACTTTTACACTGTGGCAGATTCTGGACACAACTCCCATATCATGTGTGATAAACAGCACTGACATTCCAAGACGCTCATTCAGATCCCGGATCAAATGCAGGATCTGTTCCTGAATCGTTACATCCAGCGCTGTTGTCGGCTCATCCGCTATCAGAAGTTTCGGCTCACACGCAAGGGCCATGGCAATCATAACTCTTTGCTGCATTCCTCCGGAAAGCTCGAATGGATATTTTTTCATGCACGCTTCCGGATCCGGAATTCCGGTCATTTTCAACATCTGAATGCTCCGTTTTCCAGCCTCTTCTTTAGAGAGCTGTTTATGCAGAATCAATACTTCTGAAATCTGGTTCCCCACTGTATGAACCGGACTCAATGAATTCAGCGGATCCTGAAAAATAACGGAGATCTGGTTCCCCCGGATATCGCGCATCCGGAAAAGCGGCTTTTGCAGAAGATTCTCCCCCTCAAACAGAATTTCTCCCTCATAACGTACTGCTGTATCATGGTCTCTCAAACGCAGAATCGACTGCGACATCACACTCTTTCCTGATCCGGATTCCCCTACAATTCCTGTAATCTCTCCCGGATGGATTTCCAGACTGACACCATCC
>QWCV01002300.1_pt1 | contig 15848 bp, 10 predicted proteins | sample 1972621 | NCBI WGS metagenome assembly QWCV01 (sample SAMN09866699, study PRJNA288562) | Human gut metagenome isolate pre2_stool, whole genome shotgun sequencing... | isolation source: gut | host: Homo sapiens | place: USA: California
CAGTGGCCGTGCCTGCTGCCCCTCCGATGTAGGATGCCCTGGCCCCATATACTGCTGCGTCCATGTTATGGGCGCGTCTTGCACCGAAGTCTGATACTGCTTTACCCTCTGCTGCTTTTACAATCCTGGCGGTCTTGGTCGCTACTAATGACTGATGATTTACTTCTGCAAGAATAGCAGTCTCCACGATCTGTGCATCAATCAATGGTGCTACCACGGTCAGGATTGGCTCATTAGGATACATGATCGTTCCCTCAGGAAAAGCATATACATCACCGGTAAACTTAAAATCTCTCAGGTATTGCAAGAAATCCTCTGTAAATGTATTTAAAGAACGAAGATACTCTACGTCCTCATCCGAAAAATGCAGGTCCTCAATATATTCTACAATCTGTTCCAGACCGGCAAAAATAGCAAAACCGCCTCTGTCCGGGTTCTTTCTGTAAAAGACATCAAATGCCACTCTGGCTGTCTTATCTCCGTCGTTGAAATATCCGTTTGCCATGGTAAGCTCATACAGATCCATTACCATTGTCAGATTTCGTTTACTTGACTGCTTCATAACTTGTCCTCTTTTCTCATTTATATCACACATATCACATGCTCTGCATTAGTTGCTTTTCTGTATAATAGTCTTTCTGACCATTGTTGTCAAGTGCTTTTGTATAAAAAAATCCAGAGTCAATCAGCTGACTCTGGACAATTCTCATATTTACATTACTTTTTTCAGATAAGAAGATGAGGCATACAGCTCTACACCATTGAGCAATACCTTGGACCAGCCATTATTTCCAACGCCGGTTCTAAAGATCATGTCTCCACTGTGAATCGTTACAACGATTGTATCATTGCCGGCTGTACTTGGTACAGTTCTCAGATTCAGATTCTCACTGCTTGGTGTGACCACCTCATATACTTCTGTATACTGCACATTTGCTGCTGCACTGGCATCCACCTGGACTGCACCGGAGGCATCCTTTGCAGCTGCCACTTCTGTATAGGCAAAATATGCAATATTCATATCTACAGAACCGCTCACGCCTGCAATCGCAGCCTTGGCTGTGTACTGCCACATGGAATGGATTCCTGTATAGGTGCATGCCGGAGTCTGTGGGAAAGGCAGTTCAGGATACCAGGATACCCATACCTTATACTTACTTGCCAGCACATCCATATTCCAGTCCCTGCTTCCTTCCATCTCATTTTTGGAAGCATAGAACATAGGTGTATAACCTCTCTGTGCAATCACATCCAGAAATCCTACAGCCAGTGCTGTCCTGACATCCTTACCCAATGCATACTGTCTGCTTGTGCTGTTGCGGAAGCCTTCACAATCATAAGCCACCGGATAAGTGATCTGATATTTATCCAGGATATTGGCTGTGAATTCTGCTTCTTCTACTGCTTCCTGTGCATTCACGGCAGAAGAGAAGAAATAAGCACCTACCTTGATTCCTGCCTTAGTCGCTTCCTGTAAATTGTATCTCGCATATGGATCTTCATTCAATACGCCGGTATTCTGTGTACGGTATCCCACACGGATCATAGCAAACTGTACCCCGGAAGCTGCTACCTGTGCCCAGTCGATCTGTCCCTGATAACGTGATACATCAATACCAAGACTTGGCTGAACTACCTCTGCTGCCTGTACCTTGACCGGCTGACACAATGCTGCCAGTGTAATCATTGCAGCCATGCACAATGCCTGTACTTTTACGAACCATTTGTGTTTCCTATTCATTCGTTTACCTCTCATTTCTCTTTTACTTATGCTGTTTCTTTTTCATCAGCCTTTTATTATACGCCTTAATCTGCATTTGGTAAAGGTTTAATGCCTTTTCCTGCTTTCAAAATAAATGAATCGGTCTATTGAATCCAGTATATCTGCAAATTCTTCCCTTGGTGCCAGTTCAACATATCGTGTGAGTAATTCATTCTCCTGTTCCTTATATCTTCCGTAATAAATATCATACAGATTGTGTCCCCGCATATAGATCCTGATTTCTTCCATATGCGCCTTCACATCTTCAACGGTTTCAATATTCCTGCCTATCACCGCCTGTAAATGTCTGCCACTTTTGATCTTATACAGATATTCCTTCCATTTCTCCAGGAATATTTCATAAAAAGCTTCCACACTTGGAATCACTCCCAATTGATACATAATTTCAGGATTCAGGAAATAATTCTCAAAAGAATAATAATGCAGAATCAATACATTCTTTGGCGTAACTCTCGGTAATCTGTCTGCATCTCTTGCTCCCTGTTCCTCATAATAACGACACAGCTGTCGTTTTAGCTGGTCAGGGTCTTTTCCATCACCATCACGGATCATCAGGAACTGATCCTTAATATAGATCTGATTCATATATTTCAGGTTGGCATAGGTCTTGATATTCGTACAGCTGTTGGTCGTAATGATCGCCACTCTCGACAGTCTGCCATTTTCATCATACATTTCCGAATAGAAGCGGCGAAGCAACAAAGGAAGCCTGCTCTTGTCCTGCTTGCCTTCTACGATAAATACAAAATTCACATTCATCAGGTCATTTGCTGTATATCCAAGATTATCTAAAATGACACTTATGTCAGTTTTGCTTCTTGCTTCCGGATATCCATTTTCATCCAGTACCATCTGGCGAATCTGTCTGGTGTTAAAATTAGGCAATAGATTAGGAGAGTGCGTAGAAAAGATAACCTGATGTTTCTTGGACAGCCGGTACAGGATATCTCCTGATGTCTTTTGCAGCGTCGGATGCAGGAAAATCTCAGGGTCTTCGATCATGATGATGCTGGGACTTCGTGACTCATCTTCTGTATATGTTTCTAACAAGGATAACATATAGATGCTCCGCATTCCCTTCCCCATTCTCTCAACAGGTCTTGTAATCTGCCCTGACGGCTGGTACAGCTCCGTAGTTACCGTCAGCATGCCATCTGTGTTGCGGTTCATGGAATAGCGTATCTGGTCCTGCCCGCCGTTCCTCCTGAAATGCTCGTTCACCTTAGTGGCAAATTCATCCAGATTCAGGCGGTATAACTTGTAATCCAGCAATCGCATCGTCTCAAAAGCCGTCAATTCCTGCGGTGTCTTCTGGTTCAGCAGACCAATACAGGAGAAGCAGTGATTGCACATCTTCGCCTGATTGAACAGACAGCAGTTATCACGTATTTTCTTTAGCTGTTCATCCTCCTGCAGCAGAAGCATATCCTTCTGGAACTGCCCCAGATTCCTCTCCGCATCCACATAATATATCTTTGGGAAAATCTCCCTGATATAGCGATTGTTCTTGTGGAATCCATCATCATAACGCGCCTTGCCATCCCTGTTCGCTATGAAAGTAAAGAAAATTGAGCCATCCTTATAAGAAGGCAGCTTCCTGCAAAAGTCATCCATCCACGCATCCATTCTGCGATATCTGCTGATCTTGCCGTTTTTCTGCATCTGCGTAAAATCATCTTCCTCATAGGCAATCTCTACCTCGATTTCGATATTGGAGCCTGACTCATCAAAATCCTCCTGCTGTATCTGGTAGTCGCCTCCCACAGCACGGATTGCATCCAATACTGTCGTTTTCCCCGTATTATTCTGCCCCACCAGAATCAATGCATTTTCGATATCCTCCAATACGACTTTCCTGATTGATTTAAAATGACTGATTCCCAATCTCACGATTCTCATGATGCCCACCCCCGACTGACATACTTTTCTTTCATTCTAACAGTGCCTATTTTAAACTGCAATAAAAATACAAAATGGAGTTTAAAATTGTCTGTTTATATGGTATAATATTTGTAATTATAAGTTTATTTATTCGACATTAAACATGAAAGGGGTACTTATATATGTTTCAATTTACAGATGACTGCCTGATAGGCATTGATTCATTAGATGATGACCATCGTTACCTGTTTGAACTGATTAACCGTGTGCTGGAGCTTCTCAAAGAAGAACCGACTGCGGAACGCCAGACACAGGTAAATGCCATCCTTGACAAACTGACCGCCTATGCGGACCATCATTTCATCAAAGAAGAAGAATATATGGAGCAGATCCGTGACCCGGAGCTTCTCAAACAACGTGCACAGCATGAGTTCTTCCGTCAGAAATTAGCTGAAATACAACGTTCCGCCCAGATTGCAGGTTCCGGCCAGACACAGACCCTTACGGAGCTTATGAATTTCCTTGCCAAATGGCTCTACGGCCATATTCTTAGCAGCGATATCATGATTGGTAAGCTGCCCGCTGCCGATGACTGGATGCTCCGCGACAATCCATGTGAATTTACAGATGAATTCCGTACCGGAATTGATTTCATTGACAACGAACACCAGGAACTGTTCCGCATTATCGAGCGTGCCAACAATCTGGTAAAAGCACTGGTCAGCGACAGCTACGACGATATCATGAGCATACTGGGGGAATTAGAGGATTATACGAAGTTCCATTTTTCTGAAGAAGAAGAATATATGGAGAGCATCCATTATGAAGGGCTGGAAGCCCAGAAGCGTGCCCATGCTGCTTTCATTGACCGTCTGGAGCAGGTTGATCCGGATGAGATTGATGCCAATCCCCAGGAATACCTGAATGAGCTTCTCGAATTTCTCTTAAACTGGCTGATCAATCATATCCTGTACACCGATAAGAAGATACCTGATGTGACAAAATAAATATAACTCCCCCATCAGCCGACACTGGCGGGGGAGTCTTTTTAATTTTGTCAGTTATCGAACAAATCATCCCCAATGATAAGATTTTGTACGATTCCTGAATACTTACTCTGTTTATATCCATTTCCACAGATCAATGTTATGTGGATAGCCTCTTTTGCACCAGTCTCTTTCTGAAACTGTACCATTCTATTCTGAATCTTTTCATACTCATCAGCATCCAGCGAATACTCTTCGTTTGTATACTTCATTTCACAGAGGTTAATTACACCGTCTTTTCTACTGATAATTAAATCAATCTGGGCGCCCTTTTCAGCTTTAGTGCTTCTCCATGCAAATTCATTTGTTTCGATTCCACTAATTCCAAGAGAAGTTTTTATCTGGTTAATATGATTCAGGCATACAATTTCAAAAGAATTTCCTCTCCATGAATTATACCCCGGCGAATTAATATACTCGTTCCATGAATCAAACTTTTTATTCTGTATAAATCGAATGCTAAACAAGGTAAACGGATCTATCAGTTGATAAAGTGACTCACTTTCTCCTTTTGAGAAATTGCTAAATTTCCGAATAAAACCACACTCTTCCAACTCACGCAGATCCTTAGTCAATATGGAACCGCCGCCAATCTCTCTTTCTTTTGAAAGTTCTGACCTTGTCATACCATCTTTATTCCTTGCCAGGGCTTCAAGTATCGCCATGTGCTTCTCCGGTTTATCATATAGCGAATGAAAAAGATTGTAATATTCATTATGAAGATATCCATATTCCTTAAAACACAATTCATTGATATTCTGTGCAAGGCTGAGACGTTGATCCAAAAGATTGAGATAATGTGGTATACCACCAAAAACCATATAACTTTCAATCATCTGATTTCTGGGCATGACTATATCATTGAATTCAAACAGCTTCTCACATTCTGCCATTGAAAATGGTGCAAGGTGGATGCGTCTTGTCACCCTGTTATGAAATCCCTTTTTATCAGTAAGAAGATTTGTAATGATCCATGATGTTGCAGAACCACAGGCAATCAGTACCAGATCCTCCTGTGCTGATGCCCAACTGTTCCAAAAGTAATCAAGTGCACTTTTAAAATCAGACTTTGCCGTATCCATCCATGGAAGCTCATCAAGAAATATTACCCTTTTGTTATTTACAGGTTCACGATACACTTTATCGCCCTCAAGAAGCTTCCGCAAACGTGTAAATGCTTCAAACCAGTCTTTAGGAATGCTTTTATCTTCGTCTCCATATTCATTCAAACTGGCTTGAAAACCCCGAAGCTGTCCTTTGGTCTTTTCATCCGTAAGACCTGTCGCATAAAAAGAAAACTGTTTATTGAAGTATTCACGGACCAGATAGGTCTTTCCTACTCTTCTTCTTCCGTAAACGACAACAAATTCTGGTCTTTTTGACATAAGACACTGCATCAGGCTATCTTTTTCTCTTTTTCTACCGATAATCTTCATAATTGCGCCTTTCTATCATAAATCGCCAAATAAAGTTTAAAGCATGTTGTGTTGGCGATTTATATATCATATTTCTATTATATATCGCCAGATTTTATTTTTCAAGTAATGATATAAAGACAAATTATCCTCAAAAGGTATCATAGATATGTAGGTGCAAGAGCCATAATCATATATGATGTGAATTAACAAGGCTCTCAAACCATCTTCTATCACAGCAAGAATTTCAGCATCGTTTGACACCTATCTGAATTAACAAGGCTCTCAAACCACAATCCGGCGTTTCATCAAATGACTCAGGTTTGACACCTATCTGAATTAACAAGGCTCTCAAACTTGAGATATTTTGTATCAATGGAAATCATGGTTTGACACCTATCCGAATTAACAAGGCTCTCAAACACGTTACCCTTATGCCTGCTGGTATGGTAAGTTTGACACCTATCCGAATTAACAAGGCTCTCAAACTGAAATGGACTACTTCATCATATGTAGATGGTTTGACACCTATCCGAATTAACAAGGCTCTCAAACACACAGACAAAGTGGAAGTGATTCCACCAGGTTTGACACCTATCCGAATTAACAAGGCTCTCAAACCTTTGATCAAAAGTCTGTAGCCTTTCACGGGTTTGACACCTATCCGAATTAACAAGGCTCTCAAACTTGCCATAGAGCTCGGCAGGGTAATGTAGTTTGACACCTATCCGAATTAACAAGGCTCTCAAACTACTTCCAGAGCATAGACCACAAGGTTCTGGTTTGACACCTATCCGAATTAACAAGGCTCTCAAACATGTAATTGAAATTATACACGGGCAACCAAGTTTGACACCTATCCGAATTAACAAGGCTCTCAAACTATCCACATTTATTCCTCGTAACAGAATAGTTTGACACCTATCCGAATTAACAAGGCTCTCAAACTATCTTATTGCTTATAGTAGAGCGTATACTGTTTGACACCTATCCGAATTAACAAGGCTCTCAAACCCAGGTCGCGTACGCGTCCTTCTATCGTGAGTTTGACACCTATCCGAATTAACAAGGCTCTCAAACATGAAATGTATTTGCGTGCTTCCTGCTGCTGTTTGACACCTATCCGAATTAACAAGGCTCTCAAACAAATTTTCGTCGCATCATCCAGAAGACGTGTTTGACACCTATCCGAATTAACAAGGCTCTCAAACCTCAAATTACATGAGCTTATCACCGAGCCATCACATTTTGCGAATGCTGTTAATTATTTTCCGACTGTATCAAACATAAATCTTGATCAATTATAACATACTTTTCTGTCTCGATGATATATTTCTTTTGTCCTTCCAAGTCTATTAAAAATATTTTTTCATAGAAGCAGAACTCATACAGTTGTTGTATTTGCTCTTGTGTAAAGAAGTACTTTAGATTAAGTGTTACAAAAATTCTAATCCCACAGACAGAACTATACGCCCGTAAATAATCTATCAAAATTTCCAATGGATCCACGTCTTCTGTCAACATTTTCACATCATATGCCTTTAATAGCGCCGTTACATCTAATCCAACATCTATATCCAAATGGTACGGAACACTACTTAGTACCTTTTCAAGAAATGATATTATCTGCGTATTTATTTCTGTATATTTCTCATACATATCTGCCTTAACTATATCCGAAATTTCTTTATATAACTTTGTAATTATCTTTTTTTCATTACAATTTACGGTTAGTGGATTATCAATGAATATTACATTTTTAATTAACGGAAGTATGGTATCCCCATCCGAAAGTAATAAATCTCCTTCATTCCCTTCAATCTGTTCTACCAGTTCATGAAGAAAGTCAGAAAAAACATATGGATTTTCTATTACGAGTGCGTTTATCTGATTTTCAATCAGTTGTAACTCAATTCCATATTTTGCATAAATTAATTTCATAGTATGACCAACCTTTCATCAGAAGTCAGAACATCCCCTGTTCTTTCTCCTACAATGAAATCCATCTTATTATATTGTTTTTCTGTTACACGCAATACCTGTACCACTCCTTCATGCGGCTTATTTTTCTTAATATTTTCAACCACAGCATCTGCAACAGAGCTATTCTGAGCCAATTTACAATATACCGATTCCTGAACCATCATAAACCCAGATTTAATCAAGTATTTTCGGAAGTTCCTATAATCTCTTCTATTTGACTCTGTTAGTACCGGCAAATCAAAAAACACCACTATTCTCATATATCTATAACTCATACTGGTAAAACCTTATTTCGGAAATATCCTCATCATTAATAGCGTCAAATACACTTTTACAGTAAATCTTTATTGCATTATTTACATATTCTTTTCTTCCATTGACCGTGACCTCTTCCTGTAGTATTTTCAAAACCTCCATTTTTTCTTCATGTTCAAATTTCGATGGATTCATTTGCTTCACCTTATAATCTACAATCGGTCTGAACGGTTCCATTAGATCGGATGCTAAGTTGAATGGGTTAAACATATTATCATGAAATAAGCCCAATTGTGTCAGATATCCATTAGCAACGACACAGCGGTTAAATGATGATAAAAGTAACGAATAACCATAGTTTAATGCTGCATTCAGGCTATTCTCTGCTGTTCTTGTGAAATCCATTCCAAATAATGCATTGAAATATACCTTGGCAGCATGCCCCTCCCTGTTGGTTGCATCATCAAACTGTATCTCGCCAATATACCCATACAACATTTCTGACTCTGGCAATTTCCAATATGCCAAATGTCCTGCCTGCTTACGTATTTTTTCCGTGACGATCTCCGTCCATACAGCTTTCTGTACATCTGATTTCCATGCAATTTGTGTCCTTATTTTAGCGCTGGTATCATGTGCACCATAATAACTGACAAGTTCTGATGAGGGATTACGCTTCTCATCACAGAAAATTACCTTAATTTTCTTTTTAGAAAGTTCACTTAATAGAGCTGCCGTCAAAGAAACAGCAGTTGATTCTATTATGAGAATTTCCATTTCACTTAGATGTATTTTCACTGTGTCCATCCTGCGAACTACCATATATCCCATTTGATAGTCAAGTTTCGCGTTGCTGGATATAACTACTGTTCTCCAACTCATAAACTTAATAAATCCTTTGATTTTTCATATAATCCTGTAACAGATTTATCTATAAGCAACAATTCTTTGGCTTCTGTCATATTTCCTGATATTCTTATTCTTCCTACCTCCTTAGCTCCTCCTAACATTTCAAGTGAAAAAGTTCTACTTTTAAGATCAGTCGCTGTATATGATACTATATTTGTAAGTAACTTTATTTGTTCTTCAATCGATAGTTGCACAAATTTTTTCTTCCCTTTATCCAACGTTACTCCAATAGGCTTAGGACAATTAATAAAAATAGAACACATATGCTGATTTTTTATTACATCATACAATTCATGATTTTTTTGTTTTGTAATTTCATCTCCTATATATTCTTTCTCCTTATTCATTTCCAGCCTTTCTTTAGCCTTTTCAACTTTCTTTAAATAATCGATGCAGTTTTGATCAAGTAATAATGGTGTAGCATTTTTCATTTCCACATTTTTTCGATTATCAAATCCAACTAAATAAAGAAAATATCCATTTAATTTCAATAAAGAGTGCTTATTAATTTTATTTATAATAATTCTTACCTCTGAATATCCCAGTATATCTGAACAATATTCTTTTAAATCATTTTCTGACCTAATTTGTTGACTGTAATATAGCGGCACACTTTCAAATATTTTTATCTTTTTCTTCCCTTTTTTTACTTCAATGAATATGAAATAAGCAGGCGTCAACGTTGAGTAACCTCCATACCTTGTTACGTCACTTAGTCTTCCATGTTTTACTCCAACATAATTTTCACATTTTGTTTCATAATGGGATATTGGGTTTACATTGTATAAAGTTCCATGCTGTTCAAAACTCATTCTTGTCATCAGAGGAGTATTCTTTTTCATCATTCTCCTTACCGTGTCAATCGTTCCTTTACAATCCTTTTTCTCTGCAATCCATGCTGTTTCATCTCCTCTGACTACATCCCATGCAAACATTTTGTCCAGATTATAATGGTTCGCCTCTTTATCCTTTGCATACTCCTTTTTAATAAAATTCCACGGGTTCTGGGTAAATTTGGTGTCGTATACATTACCTACAACGATATTCAAATATGCATCCTGCGCATGATGAAAATCATTTACCAAACGGCTCTTTACAAAACCATTCCTCTTTCTAAATTCTGATACATTTGATGCCTTTGCATATACCATTCTTGATTCTGGCATCAATTGCTGTAAAAGTTCAGCAATTCCTTTCGTTCCCTGACTTGTCTGCACTAACTGTCTGGCAATAAAATCACCCATTTGTTTCTCTGTAAATGGAGTCTTGGATATCAGTCTGCTATATTTCTCATCATTAATTAACTTGCAGTGATGTAGTGTATTCCATAATTCACGCACCTTCGTGTTTGATGTAATCTTATCTGGAATAGGGTATAAATCCTTTTTCAGGTGTTCATTGGCTGCTTTATTTACAAGCACCAGATTATTGAGAATACTGTCATCTTTCACATAATGCCTTGGATATATGTGATCTATATCATACAAATTGTCATCAAATAGTCTTGCCAGATCAATTTCTTCTCCTGTGTACATATCCCGACCCATTTGCATATAATATAGATAGAGTTTCTTGCTGCGCAGTTTCCCATTCCCTTCTGCTTCCATGATTTCCTTCTTCCAATTATGGATTTCTGTATTTTTAATTGTCTTATATGCTTCTAATAACTGCTTTCCTCTGGATGCCTTTCTTCCTTTATCACCCTTTTCTTCATCATTTCTGGTCATTTCCACAAATATCTTTGCGGGTGCATAACCCATCACATGTTCAATTTCACGTACTACCAGAATAGTCTGCCATATCATACGCTTTACAGGTGCTGAAAAATAATAATCCTTCAGATCCTCATACTCAAAATCTGCCAGCAATTTAACTGCCTTTGTCTTCTTCTGTATTAATTCATCTTTAAAAGTAAATTCATCACTATTAATCAATTCCATGAAGTTCATACTGTAATCCCACATAGCACGATTAATAGATATCATCTCGCCTGTTGTCTTATCGCATCCCTGTAATTCTAAAAGTGCTTTTGAATACCTGCCCCAGTCCTTAAATTTATATCCAAGAATCCTCTTTACCTCTTCCGATTCCAATACCCCCTGCTCGATATATTGCTGCAGATGTTCCTTAAACATTTCTCTGGAATCAGCAAAAACTGTTCCCCAGTAGATAATATCCTCCGCTATATTCCAGTATTGATCTTCCTTTAATTTGTCTCCAAAAACTTTATACATTTTTCCATAGGAAGATAATGAACTATTAATAGTACTATCAATACCTGTTACCTGCTCTTCTGAAGTAATCACTCCCTGTGCAATCAAATGATTACACAATTTCTTTTTTGTTACTTTCTTCCCTTCGCAAAAACAAGCTATATAAATACTCTGTTTCAGTTGCGTATCAATACGCTCACCATCAATACGAATATTGTTGATTTCATTTAGGACACAATATCTTTCATAAGTCAAAGATGCTTTAGGCATAACTTTTTCATCTGTCAAATATGTGCAGGATCGAATCAGTCTTGAAATAAACTCCTCCGATGTTGCTTTCATATCAATCTTCTCATTTATATTCCAGGGTAAAATTGTTCCCTCTTCTTTTCTCTTAACCCATCCTGTTTTACTTTGTTTTCCTAATGGACCTACATAATAAGGAATCTGAAATGAGAAAAGCTGTAGTATACGCTCTGTGACTGTCAGTCCACTCTCATCAATTTCCCGTAACAAAGGCAGATATTGCTGTGCATTATACAAAATTCTAGCTAATTCCTTACGATGCACCTGATTAGGGATTACTCCATTTGCCCCTGTAAGCTGCTTTGGCAGAAACTGCTCATTTTCCACCTGAGTAAATATATACTGAACCTTTTCATCCTCTTCATAATCTTTAAATGATTTCTTAATTGTAGCATATAGATCTTCTGATTTACGTCTCTTCATATTCCTTCTATATTTTTTGCTTTCAGCAGATGAATTTGTTGAATTAACGTAAGCAGAATAACTCTCATCTGCATTGGATCTGAACATTTCATCATATTCTTTTTGTGTTTTATACTTTCGATATAATTCTTTCAAAAGCTTTAAATCTTCACAATGTTTATTATAAGAATCTACTCTTGCAAGAGATATATAGTCATACCCCTTTAAAGTTCCTGCCAGAATTGCATAATCATAGATGTCTTTCATTTGTTCAATAATAACATATTTCTCATCTCCCAATTGTTCCATCAAATCTGGAATTTTATCCGTATAAGAAAAATCATGGAAACATAAATCTATCTTTTCCTCTGCATCCACTCCAAATATTATATTTGCATTAACCTTCAATCCGCACATGCATTTTAAAAATTCATGTGCTTTTTTATTACTTTTTGCAACATCAAATAGTTCTGCCATTTTTTCATATTTACGTTTTCTTCCAATTTCCCTATCACTGATAATTGAAAGAACATGTTCAAAAGGCTGACACTCCAAAGCATAACCGTAATCCTGATTAAATCCTTCTATTACAGACTGATACATTTCCTCTATCTGCACCTCACTCATCCCACCATCTGTAGTGCTAAGCAGGAAATGACCTCTATGTTTGAACATATTTAATACTGCAAGATACACCAGTCTCACATCAAAGACTTTCTTGCTATTATCTATATCCAGCAAAGCTTTTCTTAAATGAAAAATTGTAGGATAGTTTCTATAATAATCTGCATCTTTATAATTCGAATCATCGAAAATTCCATTTACTGAATGCAACTTTTGGTCTTTATCTTCCATAAAATACTTACTATTATCAAGTCTGATAAAAAAGTCTTTATCTACCTGCATAATTGCATCTGCAAAGTATTCCCTTAAAAGTCCTATTCTTGCCTTTTCTCTTTGTCTTCGTCTTCTATCTATGCGATGGCTTCTACGCTCAGCTGCAGTTTCCGCTGGCTCAAATTCACGAATTCCCCACATATCCTTTCCTTTTTTTCTCAAAAGATGATATTCATTATCTGTAACTGCCCAACCTACAGAGCTTGTTCCCATATCTAATCCCAAATAATATCCTTTTTGTTCCATATTCTTTCCCCCATATTTATTATATTGTGGTAATTGTATTGACAATTTCTGCTACTGTGCTATTCTATAAGTGAATTAACAAGGCGAGTGCAAATAAGGATTATTCCGACATCGCATATTGCCCGCATTGTGCGGATAAAAAAGATCTGTTTGACAGGTCTTTTTTATTTCTATTACTATTTAATAATATTATATATACTATATCAAACAAATTCAATGATTTTTTAATATATTCTGACAATTCCCTTCATCTTGCAATTTGTCTTTTCCCCCCATTTATTGTATACTTATAAGCAACCGCGAAACGCACTATCTCAGATACAGAATTGTATAGATTTAACAAATGCATGAGCAGACACTGTGCAGCCGTCGGTACTTGGGTGGTCAAATAGCGCAGCTATTTTAGCACCTTACGTACCGCTACGAGCTGCAGCGTAGCGAGAGCGGTCTGCGGTGCATTGTTAAATCCATACAATTCGTGCCATTCTGCCTATTCGTTTCGCATTTTATCTATAGTAAAGAACTGGAGGCACTTATGCTGCGGAATAAAGACATCTTAGAATTAAAGAGACGTTTTAAGAAAGAAGCCTGCACCATCACCAAGATGTGCGGCTGTTATGTAGATGCAAACAAAAACAAGGTCGTAGAATTAAATGAAACTTTCCTGAATCTTGAGGATGAAGAATTCTATAAATATCTGGATATTGCCAAAAAGGCACTCTCCGGTACGATTGGCAACAACCTGCTGGAGCTGCACTTTACCAAAGAGGAAGAAGAGCAGGGAGGCAAGCAGCAGTACCTGCTTGGTCTGAGAGAAAGCGGACTGCGCAATCCTGACCTTCTGGAACACCTCTATGACATGATCATTGAGAATTATGATTACGTCGGCAACTATCTGATTCTGATCTTCCATGACGCCTATGATGTCATCACCAAAACCAATGATGACCTCAAGATTGATGAATCCGAAGAAGTCTATACATACCTTCTGTGTGCCATCTGCCCCGTGAATCTCTCCAAGCCGGGACTTGGTTATCGTGCGGATGAGAACCGCATCGGTGTCCGCATTCAGGACTGGGTCGTAGGTGTACCTGATGTTGGTTTCCTCTACCCGGCTTTCATTGACCGAAGTACTGATGTACATTCCCTGACCTACTATGTACATGATGCCAAGGATTCCCACCCCGATTTCGTAGAATCCGTTCTTGGATGCGATTCCAAACGTACTGCCACAGAGGAGAAGCAGACCTTCCATTCCATGGTAAAGGCAGCAATTGCTCCTATCGTGGAACAGACTGACGATGTTATGATTAAGATTCAGGAGAATCTGAACACTCTTGTTGCCGAGAAAGAAGCAGAAATGGAAGATCTCGTCATTGGTGAACCGGAAGAATTTACTCTGACTCCTGAGATCATTAAGGAAGTCCTTACTCAGAGTGATATTCCTGATGCTACCGTCATGCAGATTCAGGATCATTTTGCTGAGGAATTTCAGGATGCACCACCTGTTGTCAAGAATCTTGTGGATGAAAAAGCCATTGAAAAGAATAATCAGGCAAAGAAAGAGCAGAAACTATTAGAAGAGGTGGCTACTCTGAAAAAGGAATTGCAGACGAAAAGTTCTGAAGCTGCCTCTGCACCATTACCGGAAATGTCTGACGAAGACGATGCTACCGAATACTCTGACGTATTCCTGCGCATGAATCCTGATAAAGCGGAGCAGATTACTTCCCAGACGATAGATGGACAGAAATACCTGATGATACCCATGGAAGAGGATGAAGAAATCAACCTCAACGGTGTAAAAACAACTGTATAAATTCTTAATTAACGAAAGGACAGGTAAATCATTGTGAGTGAAATAAAATTAGGTTCCCATGTAGGGATGTCCGGCAAGGAAATGTTCCTGGGTTCTGTAAAGGAAGCTGCCTCTTATGGAGCGAATGTACTGATGCTCTACACCGGAGCTCCACAGAATACCAGAAGGAAAGAGATTGCCGATCTGAATATTGATGCCGGATGGGAATATGCCGGTAAAGCCGGAATTAAAGAGATTGTTGTACATGCCCCCTATATCATCAATCTGGCGAATACTGTAAAACCGGAGACTTTTGAGCTGGCTGTGGAATTTTTAAGCAAAGAGATCGTAAGGACTGCTGCCATGAAGAGCCGTATACTGGTGCTTCATCCCGGCTCCCATGTAGATGCCGGTGTAGATGCCGGGATTGCACAGATTGTAAAGGGCTTGAATATGGTGCTTGATGCTGATGATAATGATGTGTATATCGCTCTTGAAACCATGGCTGGAAAAGGCAGCGAAGTCGGCCGCACCTTTGAGGAACTGAAGAGGATTTATGATGGTGTCGAAAGAAAAGACCGCCTGCGTATATGCTTTGATACCTGCCATGTCAGTGATGCAGGCTATCCGCTTGTCACTGACTATGAAGGTGTGCTGAAACAGTTCGATGATATCCTTGGGCTTGACCAGATTGCAGTCATCCATGTCAATGAC
>QWCV01002324.1_pt1 | contig 15721 bp, 10 predicted proteins | sample 1972621 | NCBI WGS metagenome assembly QWCV01 (sample SAMN09866699, study PRJNA288562) | Human gut metagenome isolate pre2_stool, whole genome shotgun sequencing... | isolation source: gut | host: Homo sapiens | place: USA: California
CTCCGTCCGCGGAGCAAAACAAAACAACTTAAAAAATATCGACGTTTCTTTCGAACACGGCAAATTAACCGTCGTCACCGGCGTCTCCGGCTCGGGTAAGTCCTCTTTGGTTTTTGACACCCTTTATGCTGAAGGCCAGCGCCGCTATGTCGAAACTTTCAGCCCCTACGTTCGCCAGTTCATGGACCGTATGGATCGCCCTAAGGTCGACAAAGTCGAAGGTGTGCCGCCCGCTATCGCGATTGACCAGACCAATCCGGTCAGAAACTCGCGCTCGACCGTGGGCACGATGACTGAGATCAACGATCATCTGAAGATGCTCTTTTCTCAGGCTTCTTCGCTTTACTGCCGCTGCTGCGGACGCCTGGTGCGTGAAGAAAGCCCTCAGGATATCTGGGAAGACATCGCCGAGCGCTTAGAAAACGTTTCTCCGGACGCACGCCTAAGCGTGTGCTTCCACGTGCACGTCCCTGCCTCGCTTCCACCCGAAACCGCCATTGCCGGCCTGGAGGCTCAGGGCTTTACACGCTGCACTGTCGTTTCTCAGGGCAAAACGAACGGCTCCGACATTGAGGTCATTGCCGACCGCTTTAAACCGTCCGTCACCCGCAGCCGTGCCGTGGAAGCCGTCGAAACGGCGCTCCGTCTCGGCAAGGGTTTGATGGAACTCAAAGTCCGCGTCCCCGGCGCCGATGAAGAAGTTTGGAAATTTTCCGCTGCGCTCACTTGTCCTGAGTGCGGAATTACCTACGCGCGCCCGCATGATTCGACCTTCAGCTTCAATTCTCCGCTAGGCGCCTGCGATACCTGCCGCGGCTTCGGAAGAATCATCGGCGTGGATTACGGCTTAGTCATCCCCGATGAAAGCCTTTCTATTAAAGAAGGTGCGATCAAACCTTGGAATACGGAAAGCTATTCCGAATGCAAGGATGACCTTCTGCGTTATGCCGCCGAACGCGGGCTCGATGTCAACAAGCCCTACCGTGATCTGACCCAGGAAGAAAAGGATTGGGTCTGCTTCGGCGATCCGAAATGGACAAGCTTCCGCTCCAAGAAATGGTACGGCGTTAAACATTTCTTCGAATGGCTCGAAACGAAAGCCTACAAGATGCACGTCCGCGTCATGCTCTCCCGCTATCGCAGCTACACTGCCTGCCCGGACTGCCACGGCGCTCGTCTTAAACCCGACGCGCTCCTTTGGCGCATCGGCACCAAAGAAAACGCCGATCATGCGTTAGGCTCTCATCCGCGCTGGCGCCCGGCCAACGCAACTTTCTCCGATGCCATGCTTCGCGATTTGCCCGGATTGAATATCCGTGACCTGATGCTGCTCCCGATCGAAAGACTCAGAATCTTCTTCGATGAGCTCAAACTTTCTCCGGCGCTCGAAGAAGGCTGCGGCATGCTGCTCGACGAAATCCGCTCCCGCCTGCGTTACCTCACGGAAGTCGGTCTCGGTTACCTCAATCTTGACCGTCAGAGCCGCACGCTCTCCGGCGGAGAAGTTCAGCGTATTAACCTGACCACCGCTCTCGGCACTTCGCTGGTCAATACATTGTTCGTTCTCGATGAGCCTTCTATCGGTCTGCATCCGCAAGATATGGACCGCGTGAACTCCGTCATGAAACGCCTGCGCCGCGCCGGCAATACTTTGGTTGTCGTCGAACACGACCCTCAGGTGATGCTCGCGGCCGACCGCATTATTGATATGGGTCCCGGACCCGGCGCCAACGGCGGCAGAATTGTTTTTGACGGCACGCCGGAAGAGCTCAAAAAAGCACGTACGCTGACGGGTTCTTACCTGCGCGGCGAAAGAACCTTCCCGCATTCTGCCCACAAACGCATCAACCCGGCTAACCCCGCACTGGTTCTTCTGGGTGCGTCCGAGCACAACCTTAAAAACTTAGACATCCGCATTCCGCTGCACTCGGTCGTATGTATTGCGGGCGTCTCGGGTTCCGGTAAGTCCACCCTGGTCCAAGACATCCTGGTTCCGGCCTTGATGAAAGCCAAGGGTAAGTCCACAGAGGCCCCGGGCAAATTCGAGAAACTCCTCGGCACCGAAAACATCAGCGATGTCTCCTTTGTCGATCAGTCCCCGATCGGTAAAACGACACGAAGCACGCCTGCGCTTTTCATGGGCGCGTTCGAAACCATCCGCCGTCTCTTTGCCGCTTCTCCGGAAGCCAAGAAGCGTAAATATGAAGCCGGAACGTTCTCCTTTAACTCCGGAACGGGCCGTTGCCCTGCCTGCTCCGGAAGCGGATTCGAACACATCGAAATGCAGTTCTTATCCGATGTGTATTTAAGCTGCCCGGAATGCAAAGGCAGCCGCTACCGCAGTGAGATCCTCGAGGTTAAACTGTCTCGCAACGGCAAAGAAGCCAACATTGCCGAAGTGCTCGATATGACGATTGCCGAAGCTCTCGACTTCTTCAAAGAAAACAAGGAAATCGTGCGCAATCTCGAGCCGCTCGTTAAAGTCGGTCTGGACTATCTCAAGCTCGGCCAGCCGATTCCGACCTTGTCCGGCGGCGAAGCTCAGCGTCTCAAACTCGCCAAGCACCTTGCCGATGCTCTCAAAGGCGAGAGCAAACACACGCTCTTCATCTTTGACGAACCCACGACCGGCCTGCACTTTGACGACGTTTTCAAACTGATGAAGTCGCTGCAGGAACTGGTTCAGTCCGGTCACTCCGTCCTTTTGGTTGAACACAACCTTGACGTGATCAACGCATCCGACTGGATTATCGAACTCGGACCCGAAGGCGGCGAGCGCGGCGGACGTGAACTCTTTGCGGGCACGCCCAAAGATTTCCGTATCAAGGACACACCGACCGGCTTGGCTTTGGCCGCTTACAACAAAGCCCTCAAGGAAAAAAATCCGAGCGCCTACTTCACGGACTTCAAGCCTCAGGAAGAGCCGAAGGCCCTGTCTTACCCCAAAGACGCCATCACGGTCGTCAACGCACGCGAACACAATTTGAAGAACCTTTCTCTTCAGATCCCGCGCAACAAGTTCACCGTAGTCACCGGCGTCTCGGGCTCGGGTAAGTCAACTTTGGCCTTCGATTTGATCTTTAACGAGGGTCAGCGCAGATATCTGGAATCACTCAACGCCTTTGCGCGCTCAATGGTGCAGCCTGCAGGCGCACCGGATGTCGACGCCATTTACGGTATCCCGCCGACGGTTGCCATTGAACAGCGCACCTCCCGCGGCGGCCAGAAATCCACCGTCGCAACCATGACGGAGATTTATCATTTCCTGCGTCTGCTCTACGTGAAGCTCGGAACACAGTACTGCCCGACCTGCAACGTGCCGGTCATCAAGCAGTCTAAGGAACAGATCTTCGCTTCGATTATGAAAGCTTATAAGGGTAAGGAAATTACTTTCCTTGCACCTCTGGTCAAAAACCGCAAGGGCTTCTACAAAGATTTGGCGGTTTGGGCGAGAAACAAAGGCTATGAGCACCTGATCGTGGACGGAGAAAAAGTCTCTACCCTCCGCTTTCCTTCTTTGTCTCGTTTCACGGAACACAACATCGACCTGCCCACCGGTACGGTCAAAGTAGTTTCCGAAAACGAAGGAGAAATCAAACAGCTCGTCGCCGTCACACTAGATTTCGGCAAGGGAATTCTGGATATCGAGCAAAAGGGCAAAAAACGCACTTTCTCTTCGACCTCCAACTGTCCGAACTGCCAGAAGAGCTTCCCCGAACTTGACCCGCGCTTGTTCTCTTACAACTCTAAGCACGGCTGGTGCCCGACCTGTATGGGCAACGGTTTTAAGCCGTTCCAAACCGCACTGGCGGTGGACGAGAATACCGGTGAATTGACCGCCGAAGCCATGTCTGAAGAGCTGATCATTTGCCCTGACTGTCACGGCCGGCGACTCAATCCGATCGCGCTCAATGTCCGTTTCAATGACAAGTCCATCGCAGATGTTGCCGCGATGACGATTGATCAGGCTGCGGACTATTTCAGCACTATCAAGCTTTCCGGCCGTGAAGCCGACATCGCTCGAGATGCGCTCCAGGAGATCCGCTCTCGCTTGTCCTTCCTGAAGGAAGTCGGTCTTTCTTACCTCAACCTGGATCGCTCTGCACCGACGCTCTCGGGCGGTGAAGCTCAGCGTATCCGCTTAGCCTCCCAGCTCGGCACTAACCTCCAGGGTGTCTGTTACGTCCTGGACGAGCCGACAATCGGTCTGCATCCGCGCGACAACAAGATTTTGCTTTCCGCACTTGAGCAGCTCACCTCCAAGGGCAACTCTCTGCTGGTGGTAGAACACGATGAGGAAACGATTCGCTGCGCCGACCACGTCATCGATATCGGTCCGGGCGCCGGCACCCGAGGCGGACGCCTGATTGCTCAAGGCTCCGTTGAAGATATTGAGGCCGCTGAGAATTCTCTGACCGGATACTATTTAAAGCATCCGCTGATGCATACGTGCAAAGCAAAACGCCGCACATTGAAGTCCGATCCGATGATCACCGTCAACGGTGCTAATTCTCATAACCTCAAGGATGTCACCGCTTCCTTCCCGCTCAAACGTTTAACCGTTCTGACCGGGGTTTCGGGATCAGGTAAGTCGACCTTAGCCCGCGAGGTGTTCTTAAAGAACATGGTCGCCTTGATTCGAGAGAAAGGAAAATCCGTCCCGGCTCCGGAAGGCTGCAAAGGTATCTCCGGCTGGGAAACGGTTGACCGCATCCTTGAAGTAGACCAAACTCCGATCGGCAAGACACCGCGTTCGTGCCCTGCCACATACATCGGTTTCTGGGACGATATCCGTAAACTCTTTGCTCAGTCCGAAGAGGCAAAGGCTCGCGGCTACACCGCCTCCCGCTTCTCCTTCAATGTGAAGGGCGGCCGCTGCGAAGCTTGTGAAGGCCAGGGCGTTAAAACCTTGGAAATGAGCTTCCTGCCGGATGTGAAGGTTCACTGCGACGTATGCGATTCGATGCGCTTTAACGACGAGACCTTGGAAGTGAAGTGGAAAGGCAAAAGCATCGGTGAAGTTCTCAAGATGGAAGTCGATGAAGCCGTTGAGTTCTTCGCGTCGGTCCCGTCTATTCTTCACCCGCTGAAACTGATGCAGGACGTCGGTCTCGGTTACCTGACCTTGGGCCAGCCTTCTCCGACACTCTCCGGCGGCGAAGCCCAGCGCATCAAGCTCGTCACTGAGCTCTCTAAGGTAAAGGACGACATCCGCAAAGGCGGCCGTAAGCTGCCGGAGACGGTTTACGTTCTTGATGAGCCGACCGTCGGTCTCCACATGGCTGATGTCGATAAATTGATAAAAGTTTTGCATCGACTTGTCGATGCCGGCAACACCGTTATTGTCATTGAACACAACCTGGATGTGATCGCAGAAGCCGACTGGATTATCGATATGGGTCCCGAAGGGGGTAGCCAAGGAGGCAAAAATGTCTTTGCGGGCCCACCCCAGCGTTTACTCAAGGCTTCCACCCATACCGCCGAAGCTTTAAAGGAGTTCGTGGAAACGGCAAAACTGAAGAAAACTCAAACTGCGTAATTTAATTTCTTCATTCTCCCACTATAGGCGTCCTGCAAAGGACGCTTATTTTTTTTATTCATATAATTTGTTCGTTCATAAGGGTGAGTGAACGTAGTTTTCTCGCTCTAAAGGTGGGAGTTAAAAGTGAGTGATCAGTACGAGAAAGGCGTTTTGAAAGTCCTTCGTTACGTTTATAACCAGATGGAGCGATGCCGCAATGCGGATTTTGACGCATTGGGTATTACATCCTCTCAAGCAAGCGTCATGATGTTCCTTTTCAAAAACCGCAAACATGAGGTAACCCAGCAAAGCGTCCAAGCTGCGCTGCTGTTGTCTCACCCCACAATTACCGGTTTAATGAAGCGTCTTGAAGCGAAGGGATTCATTACGCGCAAAAACAGCCCTGCCGATTTTCGCTGCAAGTATGTCAAATTAACGAAAAAAGGCTGCGATATCGAACGAGGCCTCAAAACCAATATGAAGCGAATGCAGGACAGAGCACTCGTTGGTTTGAGTCAGGAAGAGCTGGATAACCTTGAAAAATCGCTTTGCGTGATCGCAGAGAACCTCCGTAAAGAAGAAGACATGCTCGCCGCTGAGCGCATTATTCAAGACATCAAAGAACGAACAAAAGAGGAAGAAAAGGAAGAAACAGACTGATTTTTTCCAGCCTCATGCAAGAGCAAAAGCGCCGAATCGGCGCTTTTGCTCTATCTATTGCTCAGGATCTTCGCTCCACATACCACATAGCAATAATGGCCGCGAGCGTCATCATGACCGAGGGCAGGATCGCCGAAATAATGGACGGCACACTATCCAATGCACTCATAAACGCAAAGAGATTGTTCAGGGCGTAATAGAAGATACCGATCATGATTCCGCAGAAAATCTTGATCGCCATACCGCCTGCTCGCGCATTTTGATAAGCAAAAGGCATCGAAAGCAGCAGCATGACTAAGATCGCCAGCGGGTAGAAGGCTTTAGACCAGAACGCCGTATCGAAGCGCTTATAAGTCTGGCCGTTCTCTTTCAGATATTCAATGTAATAGTGAAGTTCCTGCAGAGACATGTCCTCAGGCTTAATCATCAGCAGGCCGAAGATGTTGCCGTCTAAGCTCTTGCCCCAAACCATCGACTTCATGACTTTTCGTTCTACCCTCGCCTGGGTCTGCGCTCTGGACTCTTTAGGCAGCGTCGGTACGGTTTCTTCCACGACATCATGAAGCACCCAGCCGTCCTGCTCGGAATACGTACCGCTCTTAGCCGTCACAATCGACGTCAGATGATCGGGACGATCAAAGACGTAAATAACCCAGTCGTAAGCCGCCTCTCCGGGACGCAGCCTCTGAACGTTTACAAAACTGATTTTCTTCGGTTCGCCTGCTTCATTGCGCTGCACGTCGCGAACCCAGATGCCGGAGTCGAGCTCTTTGCCGGTAAAGGCTGAGCCGCTGATATCCAGTTTGAATTCCTTTGCCAGACGCTGAGCCGGAGGCGCAACCAAATTTCCGAGAAGATAAGCACAGATCACAAGGACGATACCCGGCATAAGGAGCATGCCGCAGAATCGCCACGGTCCGATGCCGGAGACGCGAAGGACCGTAAACTGACTCGTTGAAGCGAGCCGCGAGAGCGTAAAAATGGAGCCGAGCATCACGGCAATCGGCAGCACTTCATAGCATCGTGTCGGCAGAATCAGCGCCGTCAGCAGGAAAGCCTGCCCCATGGAATAAGATGTACCGATATTGCCGGACTGACCGATGAGGTCAAAGAAAGCAAACAAGGCAACCAGAGTCAGAAGAACAAAAAGAGAGTTCTTCATGATCTGGGCAAAGATCATTCGGGAGACGATTTTCATGGTGTCTCCTTCTTACGCTTAAACAACCCCGCCGCTGCTCTGAAAGGCTTCAGCAGCCAATAAATGAAAGCATCAAAACGCCCTTGATTTATCGTCATCAGGCGATAGAACAGGAAAGCGGTCAGAACTGCGACCGGAACATTCATGTACAAAGTCGCACTCAAAATGCCGACCTTTCCTTGCGTGATCCAGGTCTGGAAAATCGACAGCGCATTGAGATAAAGGATGAAGATCAGCACCGCTGCTGTCTGTCCGTAATATTTCATGGAGCGCGGATTGTTATAGGAAAGCGGAATGGCAAGCAGGGCCAAATTTAGCGCAACCAGCGGCCAGGATATTCTCCAAAACAGCTCAGACCTAGCACGATTGTCTGTTCTTTTGACCAGCTCCTCAATCGGCATCGCGTTTAGCTTTTTGTTCGCGCCGACTTCCGACGGAGAACTGTCCATTCTGACTTCGTATTCTCTAAAGTCGGACACTGAGGCTCCGAGCCCCGACGGCTTAGTGTCGTACTTGCGGCCGTCGTCTAAAACAATGTAGCGGTCACCGTTCGGTTTATTTTCTATATGACCGCGGTCGGAAACAAGCACGGAGCGGGAACCGTCTTTTTTGAGCTCCACCATCAGAAGCGTTTTGACTTTACCTTTTTCCTGATCGACCCCTTCTAAAAAGAAAACTTGACGACCGCTCTTTGCTTCAATAAATCGACCCGAAGAAAGTTTGCTGATGTCCTCTTTCTGAGCAAAACGATCGCGATAAGCCTGCACCTGCGCTCTAGACCAGGGAGAAACAGCAACCGAGCAAGCTGCGACAACGAGTATGACAGGCAGTGCAAAGCGCAAAACCGGCCGGATCCAGGATGTCAAACTCAAACCGCCCGCGGAAAACCAGACGAACATTTCGCTGTCGCGCCAATAGCGGTTCAGCGTCATGAAAACCGCTAAAAACAGGGCTAATGAGATAAGGGCCGGCAGATTAATCAAAGAAGTGTAAGCGACCACTTCCAAGATAGAGCCTGTGTCGTATCGGCCGCCTGCGGTTTGATTCAGAATTCGTACAAGCCCGATAGTAACGACAATCGAGAAGAGCACAGTGAATGCTCCTCCCGCGGTATTGGATAACTCGGATGTGAGTGCTTTACGATAAATCATTCCAGGCTTACACGACGATAAAAATCTGCACAGACGCAAATTTGAAACTTTAAGTGTAGCAAGTTTGAAAAACTGTGGATTTTTCTTTTTTACGTCTGAGCAGCCGACCGCAATGAAAAATTACAACCTGCCTTCTTCTGCTGCGTGACAAGCCACCTCAGAGAAGGATCCGTGTGAATCAATCATTTGTCGAAGCGGCATTTCTTTGCGGCAGCGTTCGTTGGCAAGCGGACAGCGGGGATGGAACGGGCAGCCTGTGGGCGGTGAGAGCGGATTGGGCACTTCGCCCGAAATCGGCGTGCGTCTCCGATGGGTCTGGCTTAAATCCGGGATAGCATCCAAAAGCATCCGTGTATAAGGATGGCGCGGCTCGTTAAAGAGCGTCCGCTTATCTGCAAGTTCGACCAGGCGCCCCAAATACATCACGCCGACGCGATCGCTGATGTGATGGACAACCGAAAGGTTGTGAGAAATAAACAGATAAGTTAAGCCCACTTCTCTCTGCAGGTTCTGCATCAAATTCAGCACTTGGGCCTGCACGGAGACGTCCAGCGCGCTGGTCGGTTCATCACAGACGAGAAACTCCGGGTGAATCGCGATTGCGCGCGCTATGGAAATTCTCTGTCTCTGACCGCCGGAAGACTGGTGCGGATATTTGTCCTTGTCTTCTTTGGAAAGGTTGACAAGGTGAAGGACGGAATTCACGCGGTTTTCGATTTCTTTCGGATCTTTAATGATCTTCTGCGCGATGATCGGCTCCGCAACAATGCGTCCGACTTTCCAGCGAGGATTGAGACTTGCGTAAGGATCCTGGAAAATCATCTGGATTTTGCCGCGCACGAGCTTCTCGTCCTTGCCGCGAGAGGTGTATAAATCTTTTCCGTCGACTTCGACCGTCCCGGACGTCGGTTTATCCAGCCCTACCAGCATTCGGGCAGTGGTGGACTTCCCGCACCCGGACTCCCCTACCAGTGCCAGAGTCTCGCCTCGGCGAATCTCAAAGGAAACACCATCGACGGCTTTAAGCAGCGTCCGAGGCTTTCTCTCGACCACTCGGGTGATCAAGGAAGGCGAGACATCAAAATATTTCTTTAGATCCTGCACCTTGACCAGGACGGACTGAGTGCACTTTACGTTATCGTTCATCATTGGGGAATATCCTCAGACGCTCTGATAGTGAAAGGCTCTTGCGGGAACCGCATTTGTTTATTGCGGCGTCCCGCCTTCCAGCAGGCTACTAACTTATTGCCGCAAGGCTGAAGGCCGGGGCGCGCGCGAATGCACTTTTCTTCGGCCAAAGGGCAGCGGGGATGAAACGCGCATCCGGAAGGTACTTCACTCAAATGCGGCATGGCCCCTGGGATCTGCGACAAGCGATCCTGTTCATCACCGATTTTCGGAATAGATCCCATCAGACCGATTGTATAGGGATGTTCGGCATCATGAATCATTTCTTCCACAGGGCCGATTTCTGCCAGGCGTCCCGCATACATCACAGCCACGCGATCCGCTGTCTCGGCAATGACACCCACATCGTGCGTCACCAAAATAACTGCCGTACCGTTTTCTTCACAAAGCTTTTTAAGAAGTTCAATGATCTGAGCCTGTACCGATACATCGAGCGCCGTTGTGGGCTCATCAGCAATGATGAGTTTCGGATCTGCACTGAGCGCCAATGCAATAACCACACGCTGACGCATACCTCAGGAGAACTGATGAGGATAGTTGTCCATTCGCTTGTCTGCGGCCGGCACCCCGGTCGCTACCAAAAGACGAATGGCCCTTTCACGTGCCTCTTTCTCACTCAGATCGGAATGAATGCGGATCGTTTCGATTAACTGGTCCCCGATCGTAAAGAGAGGATTCAGACTGGTTAACGGATCCTGGAAAATCGCACCGATATTCTTGCCTCGGATCTTTTCCATTTCATCGTCCGACAAGTTATCAATACGCTTCCCTTCCAATAGGATCTCGCCGTGCGTGATATGGGCAGGTTTTCCGAGAAGACCGATGATGGAGTTCCCGACCATAGACTTACCGGCTCCGGACTCTCCCGGCCCTCAAGTTAAAAGAAACATCTTCTAATGCAATCAGAGTTCCTTTCCTTGTCGGAATTTCTACTTTGAGGTTCCGAACCTCTAAAAGCGGCTGATTATTCATAATCATCATTGAAGTTTCGGGTTAAGTGCGTCGCGCAGCCAGTCGCCCAGCATATTGACGGACAGCACAAAGAGAATAAGTGCAACACCGGGGAAAATCGTGATCCACCATTCGCCTGAGAATAAGAACTCATTACCGATGCGAATCAAGGTTCCCAAAGACGGCGTCGTCGGAGGAACACCGACACCCAAAAACGACAAGGTCGCTTCCGTAATAATCGCCAAGGCCACTTGGACTGTCGCAAGCACTAAGACCGGACCCAAAACGTTGGGCAGGATGTGCGTAAACATGATTCTTGTCGGACTCACACCGAAAAGTTTTGCGGCCTGAACATAATCGCGCTTCTTCTCACTCAACGTCGCACCTCTGACCGTACGGGCATAACGCACCCAGCCGGAAAGAGAGATTGCAAAGATAAGAACACCGTAGGCTGCCTGATCATGCATGCTCTCGGGCAGAATCTCGCGAATAATGCCGTCAATCAGCAGAGCTAGAAGAATCGCTGGAAAACTCAGCATCACATCGCAAAAGCGCATGATGACTGCATCCGTAACTCCGCCCGCATATCCGGAAATCAAACCGAGAGACACACCCAGCGCGACAGAAATAAAGACTGAAGATAACCCGATCTCTAAGGAAACCCGAAGCCCGTACAAAATGGCTGAAAGCAGATCTCTTCCTTGATCGTCGGTTCCCAGCAAAAACTGCCACTTGCCTCCTTCCATCCAAGCCGGAGGCAAAAAGGCATCCGACAAGTCAAAAGAAGTCAGGTCAAAAGGATCGTAAGGTGCGATCCAGCTCGCAAAAAAAGCAGAGAGCAAGAGTCCGGCGCAAATGACAAAGCTGATGATCGCAGCCGGAGAGTGCAGAAACTTCCACATCAAGTCGCTTTCTAAAAAACGCTTGAATGCAGAAGGCTGCCCGCTGTTTTTAGTTAACACCGTCGCCTCCGCCGTTTAATTTTCGAAGCCTCTTTTCGGCTGTTGCCGCCATAACGCTGGCTGCCAGAGGAAGAATCTCGTCGTTAAAGTCAAAGTACGGATTATGCGCAGAAGCGCCGCCCTGACCAATTCGGATGTAAGCACCGGGAACCTTTTCCAGCATGAAGGCAAAATCTTCCCCGCCGGCCATTCTGGGATAGTTGCGATCCACATTTTCTTCACCGACAAACCCGGCGGCGACATCGGCCATAAAGGCTGCTTGTTCCGGCGTATTGATGCAGGGCGGATAAAAACGGCCGTAATCGGTTTCTGCCGTGCAGCCTAAGCCTGCGGCGATAGATGCACTGATCTCTCCGATTCTTTTTTCCACTAAATCCCTAACATCTGGAGAGAAAGTACGGGCGGTACCGACAATTTGACAGGAATCAGGACAAACGCTCTGCGCACGAGGGTCGCCTGCCTGAAGAGAGCAGCACGAAACCACCGCAGTCTCCAACGGATCAACTTCTCGAGACACAATCGTTTGGAGTGCCAAGATAATGTGTGCGGCTGCAATCACAGGGTCGTGATTTAAATTGGGACGAGATGCATGGCCGCCTTTGCCTTTCACGACGATTGTGAAAGCATCCGCAGCTGCCTGCATCGCGCCGTAATTCAAAGCGATTCGTCCCGGTTCAATCGCAGAAGAATTATGGAAGGCATAAATTTCCTGCATCGGAAAACGTTCAAAAAGCCCGTCTTCCATCATGTGCTTAGCACCGGACCATCCCTCTTCTCCGGGTTGGAAAACTAAAACAACTTTACCTCCGAAATTTCTCTCGCAAGCGAGTTTCTTAGCCGCACCCAATAATGCTGCCGCATGACCGTCGTGGCCGCAGGCATGCATTGCGCCTTCGACTTGAGATACGTGGTCATGATCGGACAATTCCTTTAAGGGCAGTGCATCTATATCCGCTCTCAGGCCGACGGAAGCCTCTCCTGGAAGCCTTCCGTAAATGACGCCTACCACGCCGTCACCTCCGATGCCTTCGTGAACTTCATCGACCCCGTACTTTCTCAGTAAATCAGCAATGATGCGGGAAGTTCTCGGCGTTATCAGGCCGATTTCGGGATGAATGTGAAAATCCTGACGAATACGACGCAGTTCTTCCTTCGTTTCTCCAAGGAAAAAAGGATCTGCAAAATTATCTAAGTTAACACTGTTCATTTTTATTCCTTGCTTGCTGCATCTGATTTCAGCCTCGGATCCACTGCCAAGTAGAGCAAGTCAACAATGAGGTTGATGACGACAAAAATTAGAGAAATTAGACAGAGGTAGGCTGCCATGACCGGAATATCTGCAAACTGAACCGCCTGTATAAACAGCAGACCCATACCCGGCCACTGGAAAACGGTTTCGGTCACGATCGAAAAGGCGATGATGCCTCCGATCTGGAGTCCCGTGATCGTAATCACCGGCAGCAGCGTATTTTTCAACGCATGTCTAAAGAAGATTTTTCGTTTCGGTACGCCCCTGGCCCGTGCAAAACGAATGTAATCCGTGCGCATGACTTCAAGCATTTCACTGCGTACCAATCGCATGACTAACGCAATTTGAAAGATTGCTAATGTCACGGCAGGAAGGATGATATGTTTCAGACCGTCGCCGGTAAGAAGACCGGTTGTCCACCAGCCGAACGCAACCGTCTCTCCTCGTCCGTAAGACGGCAGCCAGCCGAGCCAAACGGAGAAAACAAGGATCAGCAAAATACCGATAAAAAAGGTCGGCAGCGAGATCCCCACGAGTGAAAGTCCCATCAGCCAGCTTGCCCAGATCGAATTTTTCTTCAAAGCGACGAACACGCCCAGAGGAATCCCCATGAGCGTAGCCACCATGGCAGAGAAAAATGCGAGCTCGAGCGTAGCCGGCATTTTTTCCTTAAATAAGTCAACCACCGGTGTACCTTGGCGTAATGACATTCCAAAGTCACCGTGGAGAGTATTAGCAATAAACGCTCCGAACTGTTTCCAAATAGGCTGATCCAGCCCCAGCTCATGCGTGAGCGCAAGCCGATCAGCCTCAGTGGCTTCCTGGCCCAGCATTTGCGTCACAGGGTCACCTACGAATTGGAACAACAGAAATGCAATCATGGTCACGATTAACATGACCAATATTGCCTGGAGCAGACGTTTTATAACAAACGAGAACATCTGTCGGCATCCTTTCGGGAGTCGAATGGCCGAGAAAGGTAATTCTCGGCCATGTAGAGAATTACTTCACGATTACTTTATCGAGCTCCAAGCGGTCGTCCGCACGTAAGGGAGCTTCTATATTTTTCTTCAGAGCCCAATTAATAACTTGAGTGTGAAGAGGAAGCACATAGATGTTCTTATTGACGCGAAGCAGTGCCTGTTCAATCAGTTCATTGCGTTTGTCAAAGTTTTCCTCTTGCTTGATTTTTTCAATCAAAGCATCCAGCTCAGGATCTGAAACTCGGCCGATATTCGAGAGGCCATTGCCTTTTTTAACGTCCACTGTTTCGACGAGAGACTGAAGCGGGAATAAAGCATCCTGAGTAGAAGCACCCCAGCCGACCATTCCGACAGAGGAGTCATAGCGCAGAACTTTCGGGAAATAATTTGCGCGTGGGATTGCGTTTACCTTTACCTTCACGCCGATTTTTGCCCACATTCCGGCCAGAGCCTTACCGATGGCCTCATCGTTGATATAGCGGTTATTCGGGCAGTCAAGGGTGAATTCAAAACCGTTGGGATAGCCGGCTTCGGCAAGGAGCTTTTTAGCTGCCTGAGGATCATACGGAAGGCGTTCGGCTGCTTTAGCACTCCAACCGTTCGTCTCGGAGGAAATAATTGATCCGTTCGGGAGTGAAAAGCCTCTCATCACCGCACGCTGGAGCGTTTTAATGTCAATGGCCTGGTACAAAGCCTGACGAACGCGGATGTCTTTAAACGGGTTTTTATCCGTTTTCTTGCCGCCAACGAAGACGTAAGGAGATTCATCGCGCATCTGGTCCAAAGAGATCATAAGCACTCGCAGTTCAGGGCCGGACTGAAGCTTGACCTTAGGATTGTTCTTCAGACGCTGAATATCTTGCGTTGCGGGGTCAGGGACAAAGTCCACTTCTCCGGACAACAAGGCAGCCATGCGCGTCGCCGCCGATTTAATCGGGGTATAGATGCCTTCTGTGACATTTCCGACTTTATTGGCTTTATTCCACCAATCAGGATTTTCAACAAAAACTGTTTTGATATCGACTTCACGTGACTGAAGTTTGAAAGGGCCGGTGCCGTTTGCGTGTTTTGCTGCGTAGGCTTCTTCCTTAGCAACAAAATTCTGCGGCGCAGCTGCACCATGCTTTTCAGCCCAGGCTTTATTCAAAATTCTGAGGTAGGCAAGCTGATTGAGAAGTACGGGAGAATGATTAATAGTTCTGATCAAAACATCGCCGTTAGGCAGTGCCTCGGCGCCGAGAATACCTGCGGTAAATGTTTTGAACTGAGAAATCGGATGGAGGGCTCGATTGATCGAGAAGGCGACGTCTTCAGCCGTCAGAGGTTCTTCCTCTGAAATTTCACACCTTTGCGCAGCTTGAAAACAAAACCTTCCGGGACGGAAGTCCAGCTTTCAGCCAGGCATGGCTGTACTTTTCCTTTATTGAGATTTAATAATGCTTCGTAGACATATGAATTAGCGGTATTGTTAAATGCTTCGTTTTGCGCGTGGGGATCAAAAGTTAATATGTCCCCCTGGCTAGCCCATTTGAAAGTAGCGGCGTAAGCACCGGAAGAAATGCCGATCCCCATTGCGGCACAAGTCATTGCAATTGCTACAAGTCGTCTCATGGTAAATCTCCTATGAAAAGTAGAGAACAATAGAAAATTTATATCATGAGGCAGGCGCAAAAACCGCTTTAAAGAAATAAATTTAAGGGTATTTTCCAGCGCCGGAAAAAACAAAACCTCTTGAACGGTTAAGTCCAAGAGGTTTGTTTTTTATGGAGAGCCCGGAGACTACCTACTTTCGCAAGAAATACAACTCACTATCATCGGCGTGGAGGCGTTTCACTGTCCTGTTCGGGATGGGAAGGAG
>QWCV01006216.1_pt1 | contig 15708 bp, 13 predicted proteins | sample 1972621 | NCBI WGS metagenome assembly QWCV01 (sample SAMN09866699, study PRJNA288562) | Human gut metagenome isolate pre2_stool, whole genome shotgun sequencing... | isolation source: gut | host: Homo sapiens | place: USA: California
ACCAATGTCATTTAGTTAACTTTTGATAATGATATAACGCATGAGGAAAAATGCTGAAGAATTTTTAGCAGAACTGTTTTTTAAGAGACACTTATAAAAATAGACACACTAAAAAGACAGATTGCAAATCTGTCAAAAAAAGAAGTATAATGATAGTGATGTCTATGCTGCTCGATATATAAAATATCGTGGTCTTCGGAAATGGGCTGTTTGGAGTCTTGAATATTGCCGATCATTTCTGATTGGAATCAATTCTCTTTTTAGCAATGACATCACATCATACTGGTCTTTCTCCGTGGTCAGACGGAGAAAGACTCTACAAATATGGGCAGCAAGGGTAAAATTGACTTTGTATTTATGTTTGGTTTGATGCTCCTCTAATACAGTCTGGTTTATCATGGTTTCCGTTATGTTATAAGCAAGAAGCTTCGCCCATATCTCTTGTTTAATGAAGTTAGGTTTATATGCATGGAAATTACTTAATCCAATGGTGTATTTGAGCTTTCTAAAAGAAGATTCAATACTCCAGCGGGCATTGTATAAGATCTTGATTCGTTCTGCGGGGAATTCATCGCGTGGCAGGTTTGTCACAATATATTCATATGTTGATTCACTAATCGGAAAACATACAACACGGAAAGATAACTCATAAGTGCCATAGCTGCCATATTTAATATAATCAAACGCAGTATTATGATCAATAAAGCGTATATATCGGTCTGCTGGAATACCTGACAGAACTTTTTTTGAATGGCTTCTAACCAGCGTAACATTGACATCTATATCAAAAGAACTCTCCTTTGGGAAATCAAACTTGTGAATCATTCCTTTAGAATTGATTCCTTTCGTACGGAATAAGAAATATTGTCCCTGCTTAATGACATGTGCCATATTGTTATAAGAGCAATATCCCCTGTCACCGATATAGACAGTATTTTTTCCAGCAGTAACATTGTGACGGTCAACAAGGTCACAGAAAGCTCTATATTCATTTTTACAGTGAGCAGATTGAATCAGGGCATCAGTGTAAGTATGAGTGTCCAGATCATAAAGAGCATTCAGATGCATACTGTAAACACCATTGATAGAATGCCCAGGAGAAAAAAAGAAATCTTGTGATGAAAATTTGGTTGTACTGAAATAAGTAAGATCCGAGCCATCAACAGCCTGAAAACAATAGTTTGCATCTAATACAGAAGCAGCTTGTAGTTGCGTAGTAGAGGAATTGAAGTGATGGAACACAGCCTCCAAAGCTTCTGGTTTTAGTTTTGCTCTCTGTTGATTCAGGGCAGAAGCAGTTGGTATGTGTGAATCCAGATTCCAAAAATCAAGCATTTCTGTTCTTGTGGATGAAGAACCTTGTGAGACAAGAAAAGAGATAATTTTGTTAGCAGGAATTTTCCTGCTCCGTTGGAAATCAGAATCAGGATGAAATGTATACTTCGAAATATCAGAAACAACGGAATCGACCGAAGAAAAAAATAAATCTTTAATTTGTTGATGAATCATAAATGTTTGCCTCCTTGAAAAAGTGATATACCACTAATTCAAGGGCCGCTCTCGCTACCCAAAAATCATTAATAGCGAGAGCGGCCGCACATTTTAGCTTATATGTCAACCTTCTAAAGATAAAAATTTTGGTTACATCTTAATTAGAATTTAACAGTGTACCTTAACTAAATGACATTGCCGAGAGATGGTTTTGAATCCTGAGCAGAAACTCTGAAAATCTTATTTATTGTGCAAAACAGAGAGGAGAGATGCGTATGTCTGTGGATATGAACTTATAATCTCGAAAGATACTGTACCGATATCATTCTGACAGTGGAAGTACCTCAGATGACATAGAATAAAAATTCAGGAGAATGAGAGAATGAAAAAAAGAATATGGAATCAGTTAAAAAAAGCAGTCATGATAACGGCTGCTGTCGGGATTTTGGGAGCAGGAGCAGTATCAGCAGCAGAATTTGAAGCTGCAGAGTTATATGTTCCTGCTGTGGGTTTAAAGCAGAGTGCACAGTGGATCGATGAAGAGAAATTTCAGGCAGAACTGACACTGGAAGTGAGCGGTCTGAAAGAACTGTACAAAAGTCAACAGGAGAATACTGTTTCGGAGAACGGACAGTTGCAGATGGAAAATAGTACATGGGATGGAGAAGTGAGAGAAGCAGAAGCAGCAGAAAATACGACAGATGAAGTGGATTCCGAAAATACAGAGTGTGAATCAGAGAGTGCAGTAATAGATATAGAAGATATAGAAAGCGAAGAATATCGGAAGGCAGAAGAAAACGCAGAAGGATCTGACACAGAAACCGGACAGACACAACAGAGTGAGCAGGAGAACCAAAATGAGATCAGGGAAGATAAAACCAGATATTTTCTGACTGTATATATTTCAGAATATTTTCAGATAAATGCAGAAGTGTTAAAGAATGATCTGCAGGCTGAATCCGTACAGATACAAAATAAGAAAGGTGAGACAACCCAGATTACAAAGCTGACCTGTGAGACTGCACTTTCAGATGCGGAAACAGATATCTTTACCATGAAAGTGCCGGTGTCTCTGCGTGAAGAATATCGTATTTCTTCTGTAAAAACAGATTATCCTCTGTGCCAGGATGCACCGCTTTGCAAAGATTGGGAGGGGACAGGTGCGTATTTCTGGATGAAATCAGGGGATGAAACCCGGACTGTTGCAGAAACTCCTTCAGCTCTGCTTTCCGTACAGGAGGCAAAAACAGGGATCACAGCCCGGTTACAGCAGGAGACGAAAGAGGTACGTGCAGGGCAGAACCTTACTTATATATTGTCTGTAGAGAATACAGGAGAATTACCTCTGGAAAATATAGAGATATCCAGTGTTTTTTCTCAGGATAATATAAAAGCCGAATGGAAACAGGAAGAGGGATTTATTGCAAATGGTATGCAGGGAATTATTTCAGGTCTTAAGGCAGGAGAAATCAGAAATCTTCAGATGACAGTACAGCTTACAGAAGAGCAGGCAGGAGAGCTTATTCATACAGTAACTGTAAAAGCGAAATATCCGGGAAAGGAAGAAAGTATTGGATGTCAGAAATCAGTCGAAACAGAAGTCATTGCATTAAAGGCTGCTTTTGAGGTGGAGAAAACTGCGGACAGAACACAGGCATATCCGGGAGATACGATCACATATCAGATCTGCATCAGGAATACGGGTGAGCGGACACTTCATTCGGTTCTCAGTACAGAAAGATTCCAAAATGCCGGTATTCAGGCAAACTTTGTCAGGAAAGAGGGCGTAACATTAAACAGCACAGGCACACAGGCTCTGATTCCGCAGATCGCACCGGGAGAGGCTTTTGCACTTTACGCCACAGTGACTGTTCCACAATATATGGCAAGTCAGGAATTGATCAATGAGGTAATCGTTACATCTGATGAGACTGGTACACAGGCAATGACATCTAAGGCAAACGTAGAATTAAAGGAAACTGATAATATTGTTACAGTTACGCCGCAACCGGCATCTCTGGCTTCCCAGAGTTATGGATATGACTCAAAGTCCGGAAGTGCTTATACTACTGCTTCCAAACCACGTACAGGAGATGAGACAGAAACGGCTTTGTATATTGTACTGGGGATTTTTGCAATCATGTCCGGAGTCAGTGCATTCTGTTACAGGAAGACAAAAAAACAGCAGAAGTAGAGAAACAACGTTGAAACGACAGGGGAGGTGTGCTATTCTTATATAGAATATACGCTTTAGTAAAACACCTCTGCCTGACTTTAAAGAAATTGCGTTACTGTTTTGTGCCGGATGTAGTTGCAAAAGGAGCAAAGGTTCTGATCGTGGAAGAAGCTGTGGAAGCACCGGAAGATGTGACAGTCATTCTTGTGAAAGATACACGATATGCAATGGCGTTTATTTCTGCCGCATATTTCGGATATCCTGCAGAGAAACTGAAAACAATTGGTATCACAGGAACCAAAGGAAAAACAACCACTACGTATATGGTAAAATCTATTCTGGAAAATGCCGGATATAAAGTGGGACTGATCGGAACCATTGAAGCGATCATCGGTGACAAAGTGATTCCTGCAAAGAACACAACACCGGAGTCTTATGTGATTCAGGAATATTTCCATGAGATGGCAGAAGCCGGCTGTGACTGTGTGGTTATGGAAGTTTCCTCCCAGGGACTGATGCTTCACAGAACTCAGGGATTTGTTTTCGATTTTGGTATCTTTACAAATATTGAGCCGGATCATATCGGACCAAATGAACATAAGGATTTTGATGATTATCTCAGATGCAAGTCCTTACTTCTGAAACAGTGCAAGGTAGGAATTGTAAACAGAGATGATGAACATTTCGAGAAGATTATTGAAGGTCATACATGCAGCCTGGAAACTTATGGATTTTCACCGGAAGCAGACCTTCGTGCGGAAGATGCAAAGCTGGTCGGAGGTAAAGGATATCTGGGTATTTCCTACCATCTGAAAGGACTTCTGGATTTTCATGTGGAGATAGATATTCCCGGTAAATTCAGCATCTACAATTCATTGACAGCAATCGCGATCTGCCGTCATTTTAAGGTTTCGGAAGAGAACATTCTCAAAGCCTTAAAAGTAGCTAAGGTAAAAGGCCGTATCGAAATGGTAAAAGTATCCGATGATTTTACTCTGATGATCGATTACGCGCATAATGCCATGGCTCTGGAGAGTCTTCTGACCACTTTGAAAGAATATCATCCCCACAGACTGGTATGTCTGTTTGGATGCGGAGGCAACAGATCGAAGCTTCGCCGCTATGAGATGGGAGAGGTTTCCGGAAAGCTTGCAGACCTTACCATCATTACCTCTGATAATCCACGTGATGAAGAACCACAGGCGATCATCGATGATATCAAGATTGGTATGGCAAAAACCGATGGAAAATATGTAGAGATTCCGGACAGAAAAGAAGCCATCGCCTATGCAATCCATCATGGAGAGCCGGGGGATATTATAGTTCTGGCAGGTAAGGGACATGAGGATTATCAGGAAATTAAAGGAAAGAAATATCCTATGGATGAACGTGTCCTGATCGCAGATATTCTTGCTGGTAAATAGGTAGCGGGTCAAACAGGAATAAGTTCATGATATATGCTGATATAATAATTGATATTTCCAGTGATAAACTGGACCGGAGTTTTCAATATCGTGTACCGGAAAGGCTGGAGAAGAAAATAAAGGCAGGGATGGTGGCAGCCATCCCTTTTGGAAATGCCGGCCGGGTGCGTAAAGGATATGTGATCGGATTGTCAGATAAACCGAAAATTGCTCCCGAAAAGATTAAAGAAATCAGTGAAATCTGCAGTGGAGAAGATACTACGGAATCCAGACTGATCGCCCTGGCAGCCTGGATGAGAGAAAATTATGGTTCCACCATGATCCAGGCTCTCAGGACAGTACTTCCTATCCAGGAGAAAATCAAGGCAAAAGAGAAAAAATATATATGCCTGGATATTTCCGAAGAGGCGGGAACGCAGTTGCTGAAAGAACTTGAACAAACAAGGTTTAAAGCCAGAACAAGACTTCTGAGGGAACTTCTGGAGAAAAAAAGACTGGATTATACACATGCGGCGAAAGAACTGGGGACAACTTCTGCTGTTGTAAAGAAATTTCAGGAGCAGGGGATTATCCGCATAGAATATGATGAGATAATGAGAACTTCACTGAATACAGGTGATATTTCCGGAGAAAGGCGAATGCCGCTTACAGATGAACAGGAAGCGGCAGTAAAACAGATACAGAGAGAGTGGGAAAAACCATCGCCGAAGCCTGTACTGATCGAGGGAGTGACAGGGAGCGGGAAAACCCAGGTGTATATAAAGCTGATCGAGCAGACGCTTTCTCAGGGAAAAGAAGTAATCGTGCTGATCCCGGAGATTGCTCTGACATATCAGACGGTACGCAGATTTTATGCCAGATTTGGGGATAAAGTATCAGTTATCAATTCCAGACAGTCTCAGGGAGAACGCTATGATCAGTTTAAACGTGCGAAAAAGGGAGAAGTCCAGGTGATGATCGGTCCCAGATCTGCGCTGTTTACGCCATTTGCCAGTCTGGGACTGATCATTATTGATGAAGAACATGAACCAAGTTATAAAAGTGAAAGCACACCCCGTTATCATGCAAGGGAAACTGCAATCCGGAGAGCTGTTTTAGAACATGCAAATGTGGTAATGGGTTCAGCTACTCCATCAGTGGAAGCCTACAGTAAGGCAATGAATGGGGAATATAGTCTGGTCAGGCTGACAACAAGATATGGAAGCAGACCTCTGCCCCGGGTTTCTGTCGTAGACCTGCGTGAGGAATTAAAAGCAGGGAACAGGTCTGTACTGAGCAGAGAACTCCGGCAAAAGATGAAAGGCCGGTTTGAGAAAAAAGAACAGGTAATGCTTTTTCTGAACAGAAGAGGATACGCAGGTTTTGTATCCTGCCGGTCCTGTGGACATGTGATGAAGTGTCCGCATTGTGATGTTTCTCTTTCGGAGCATAATAATGAAAGGCTTTTATGTCATTACTGTGGATATGAGACAGGAAAACCCCGGATATGCCCGGTGTGCGGATCGCCTTATATTGGCGGATTTAAGGCAGGAACACAGCAGATCGAGAAGGTAGTGTGGGAAGATTTTCCAGAAGTCAGGACTCTCAGAATGGATTTTGATACAACAAGAACCAAGGGCAGCTATGAAAAAATCCTTGCAGCTTTTGCAGCTCATGAGGCAGATATACTGATCGGAACACAGATGATCGTTAAGGGGCATGATTTTCCGGATGTCACACTCATGGGAATAGTAGCAGCGGATCTTTCGCTGAATGCAGAGGATTATCGATGTGCGGAACGTACCTTTCAGCTTCTCTGTCAGGCAGTCGGCCGGGGAGGACGGGGGGAAAAACCGGGAGAGGCAGTGATCCAGACCTATCATCCGGATCATTACAGTATTCAGGCGGCGGCAGTGCAGGATTATCAGGCATTCTATGAGGAAGAGATGAGTTACCGTATGCTTCTGGATTATCCGCCTGCGGCACATATGCTGGCAGTTCTGGGTTCAGGTCCGGAAGATGAGAAACTGGTTCAGGCCATGTATTATCTGAAACTTTATATAGAAAGGATATACAGAGAAAATGACCTGCATATCATTGGCCCGGCATATGCGTCAGTTGGAAAAGTTAAGGATATTTACAGACAGGTTATCTATTTAAAACATAAAGATCATAAAACGCTGGTACATATCAAAGACCAGCTGGAGAAATACATAGAGATAAATTCCGGTTTCCGGAAAATATACATACAATTTGATTTCAGTTAATTATGGCAGATTTTTTCAAAATCTCATTACTGAAGTAATCTGCTGCAGAAGGGAAAACCGGAAGGCAGTAATTTCTGAAATCGTGATATAACAATAATCAAGATATCAGGTTAGGGGCAAAATATCTTTTGATTCTAACATCATAATCAAAGAAGAGGAGAATAAAGAAATGGCACTTAGAAAAATCAGATTACAGGGCGACGAAGTACTTGCAAAGGTCAGCAGACCGGTAGAAAAAATGACACCACGTATTCATGATCTGATCGGGGATATGCTTGAAACCATGTATGATGCAATGGGGGTTGGCCTCGCTGCACCACAGGTAGGTATGCTGAAGCGTATTGTTGTGATCGATATAGGAGAGGGTCCTATCGTGTTGATCAATCCTGAAATCCTTGAAACATCAGGCGAACAGACTGGTGATGAAGGATGCTTAAGTGTACCTGGAATGGCTGGTCAGGTAACACGTCCGAACTATGTAAAGGTAAAAGCTCTGGATGAGGATATGAATGAAGTAGAATATGAAGGGGAAGGTCTTCTTGCGCGTGCTTTCTGCCATGAGATCGATCATCTGGACGGACATATGTATACAGAACTGGTAGAAGGAGAACTTCATCAGGTTTCCTATGATGAGGATGAGGAGTGATAATCAAATGAAGATAGTATTTATGGGAACACCGGATTTCGCAGTGCCGTCATTACATGCACTGACAGAAGCCGGATATGCGGTGGCAGCAGTGGTGACTCAGCCTGACAAACCAAAAGGGAGAGGTAAGACATTATTGCCAACACCTGTAAAAGAAGAAGCCGTTATGCACGATATTCCGGTATATCAGCCGGAGAAAGTGAGAAATAACCCTGAATTTCTGGAGATTCTGAAAGAAATCAATCCTGATATCATAGTTGTTGCTGCATATGGACAGATTATTCCAAAAGAAATCCTGGAACTTCCGAAATTTGGATGTATCAATATTCATGCGTCTCTTCTTCCGAAATACAGAGGAGCAGCGCCTATCCAGCAGGCTGTGATCGACGGGGAAAAAGTATCAGGTGTAACGATCCAGCTGCGGAGTTTGAAAAACAGCCGGAGGAGAGTCCTACACCTTATGCGGCTATGATCACCAAACAGATGGGACTGATGGATTTCAGAAAATCTGCAGAAGAACTGGAACGCCTTGTACGCGGCCTGAATCCATGGCCAAGTGCTTATACATTTCTTAATGGAAAAACTCTGAAAGTGTGGAAATGTAAAGTCAGCACTGAGAAAACAGATGCTGTTCCGGGAACAATCTTCCTGGCAGATAAAGAGGGGATCCATACAGCATGTGGAGAAGGAGTGCTGATTCTTACAGAGATACAGCTAGAAGGTAAGAAGCGTATGGAAACAGAAGCCTTTCTCCGGGGATATCACATTGAAAATGGAATTGTTTTTACAGATCATAAGGAGTGATTAGATGTACGGATATTATTATTTTGATCCTACGTATTTACTGCTCGTTATCGGAATGGTGCTGTCTTTACTGGCATCTGCAAAGGTAAAGAGTACGTTTTCTGTTTACAGCAGAGTGCGCAGTGCATCGGGGCTTACAGGCGCCGATGCTGCCAGACGGATTCTTCGTATGTCGGGAATTACGGATGTTACGGTAGTACCCATATCCGGCAGCCTGACAGACCACTATGATCCGGGAAGTAAGAAACTGGCACTTTCCCAGGATGTATATGATAAAACATCAACATCGGTTCCACACTTTCCTGGCCATTGTTTCTGGCAGGACTGATTTTCTCAATCCGTCCACTGCTGACTGTTGGAATCATTTTGTTTACATTTGCGGTTCTTTTTCAGCTTGTAACTCTTCCGGTAGAATTTAATGCATCTTCAAGAGCATTGAAAATGCTTGGAAGTTCAGGAATGCTTGGAGCTGATGAGGTAAAAGGTGCAAGAAAAGTCCTTACAGCAGCGGCACTCACCTATGTTGCAGCACTTGCTTCATCAATTCTGCAGCTTTTAAGACTGATCATACTTGCCGGAGGAAGAGACCGTGACTAATGGAATAAATACAAGAGAACTGATATTGCAGATATTACTGGAAATCGAGGAAGAGGGAAAACACAGCCATATCGCTATCCGCAATGCTCTTTCCAAATATCAGTTCCTTCCAAGACAGGAGAGAGCTTTTATTACCAGAGTCTGCGAAGGAACACTGGAATATCGTATTTTAATAGATTATATTATTGATTCATATTCAAAAGTATCTGTAGATAAAATGAAGCCTGTGATCAGGGAAATCCTGAGAAGTGCAGTTTATCAGATCAGGTTTATGGACAGTGTGCCGGACAGCGCAGTGTGTAATGAAGCGGTGAAGCTGGCACAGAGAAAAGGCTTTTACAGCCTGAAACCTTTTGTAAACGGTGTTCTTCGTACGATTGCCAGAGAGTGGAAAAATCTGAAACTTCCTTCAAGGGAAGAAAATCCGGTCAGATATCTGTCTGTCAGATATTCTATGCCGGAAACACTGGTAAACCGTTGGCTTGAGGATTACGGGGAAGAAAAAACAGAAAAGATCCTTACAGATTTTCTCACTGAGAAACCGATCACAGTACGCTGCAGAACTCATAAATATCCACAGAAAGAGATTTATGAGAGCCTGGTCGATCAGGGAGTGGAAGTGAAACCTGCACCTTATCTTCCCTATGCATATGAAATTTCAAATTATAACCATATTCTTGCACTGGATGCATTTATACAGGGGAAAATCCAGGTGCAGGATGTAAGCTCCATGCTGGTGGCAGAAATTGCAGATCCGCAAAAAGGGGATTATGTGATAGATATGTGCGCAGCACCTGGTGGAAAGAGTCTCCATGTTGCAGATAAAATGGGAGATTACGGAACAGTAGATGCACGCGATATCAGCCAGTATAAAGTGGATATGATCGAAGAGAATATTCACAGAACAGACTGCATTAATGTGCAGGCTCATGTGATGGATGCTACGGTATTTGATGTAGATTCAGAACTCAAGGCAGATGTCGTTCTGGCAGATGTCCCATGTTCCGGATATGGAGTAATTGGAAAGAAGCCGGAGATCAAATACAGGGTGACAGCACAGAAGCAGGAAGAGATTGTAATCCTTCAGAGAACAATCCTTGACAATGCGGCAGAATATGTGAAACCGGGCGGAGTGCTGGTATTTAGTACCTGTACTATCGCAAAGGAAGAGAATGAAGAGAACATGTTGTGGTTTATGAATAATCATCCGTTCAAACTGGAGAGTATTGATCCGTATCTTCCGGAAGAACTGCATTCTGAGACAACAGCTCTGGGTTATCTTCAGCTTCTGCCGGGAGTACACAAAACAGATGGCTTCTTTATTGCAAAATTCAGGAGAAAATAAGTAATGACAGACATTAAGTCAATGACGATCGACGAATTAAAGAAACTGATGACCACTCTGGGAGATAAGCCTTTTCGTGCGAAGCAGATTTACAGCTGGCTGCATGAACACCTTGTTACTTCTTATGATGAGATGACAAATCTTTCCAAAAGCCTGAGGGAAAAACTGAAAGAATATCCTGTCACAGCACTGAAGATGGTAGATGTACAGACATCCCGGATTGATGGTACACAGAAGTATCTGTTCCGTCTCAGTGATGGAAATGTGATAGAGAGTGTTCTCATGCGGTATAAACATGGAAATTCTGTCTGTATTTCTTCTCAGGTGGGATGCCGCATGGGATGCAGATTCTGTGCATCTACCATAGGAGGACTGACCAGATGTCTTCTCCCGTCAGAAATGCTGGATCAGATATACAGGATACAGGCTCTGACAGGAGAAAGAGTTTCCAATGTTGTGGTCATGGGAACGGGGGAACCTCTTGATAATTATGAAAATCTTCTCAGGTTTATACATATCCTGACAGAAGACGGAGGACTTCATATCAGTCAGAGAAACCTGACTGTATCTACCTGTGGGCTGGTTCCGAAGATTTATGACCTTGCAAAAGAAAAGCTTCAGATGACACTTGCACTTTCCCTTCACGCACCTAATGATGTGAAGCGACGGGAACTGATGCCAATCGCAAACAAATACAGCATGGATGAGGTTCTGGAAGCCTGCCGTTATTATTTTAAAGAAACCGGGCGCAGGATCACATTTGAATACAGTCTGGTAGCAGGAGTTAATGACAGCGATGAGGATGCAAGGGAACTTTCCGGCAGAATCAGAGATATGAACTGCCATGTAAATCTGATCCCGGTAAACCCTATTAAGGAACGTTCCTTTGTGCGTTCAACAAGACAGGCTGTGGAGAATTTCAAAATAAAACTTGAAAAATGTGGAATAAATGTTACTATTAGAAGAGAAATGGGCAGTGATATTGATGGTGCCTGTGGACAGTTAAGAAAAAGTTATATGGAAAAAACAGAAAGCGAGAAGTGACATGAGGATATATTCAGCTACTGATGTCGGGCAAAAGCGGAAGATGAACCAGGATTATGTGTTCGCAACTGCTGACCCGGTTGGAAATCTTCCGAATCTGTTTGTTGTTGCAGATGGTATGGGTGGTCATAATGCAGGTGATTATGCATCCTCTCATGCGGTTACATCTATGGTGGAGGAAATCCGGCAGGATGCGGATTTTAATCCGGTAAAGGTAATCCGTCATGCCATTGAATGTGTAAATACCGAGATTCTTACCCAGGCACAGCAGGATGAGAAACTCAGAGGAATGGGAACAACGATAGTGGCAGCTACTATCGTAGGACATTACGCTTATGTGGCAAATGTAGGTGACAGCAGACTTTATGTGATCGGAGAGAAGATTCAGCAGATAACAAGGGATCACTCACTGGTGCAGGAGATGGTAAGAATGGGAGAACTTGACCCTGAACAGGCAAGGAAGCATCCGAAGAAAAATATCATTACAAGAGCACTTGGAGCAGAGAAAACAGTGGATATTGATTTCTTTGATTTGAAACTGGAACCCGGAGATGTAGTTTTGATGTGTTCGGACGGGCTCAGCAATATGGTTGAGGACAGCCAGCTGAGGGAAATCATTTCTGACACATCTACAGATCTGGATGAAAAAGGCAGGATACTTATAAGAGAAGCAAATCGCAATGGCGGCAAGGATAATATTGCAATTGTATTGGTAGAACCATTCGCAGACGAGGTGAAAGCATGTTAAAAACGGGAACGATCATAGCAGAACGTTATGAGATATTAGGAAAAATTGGTACCGGCGGAATGGCGGACGTATACAAGGCAAAAGACCATAAGCTGAATCGGTTTGTTGCTGTAAAAGTTCTTAAGCCGGAATTCAGAGAGGATACGACGTTTATCCGCAAGTTTAAAAGTGAGGCTCAGGCTGCAGCAGTCCTGACACATCCGAATATAGTGAATGTATTTGATGTTGGTGACGATAACGGAGTTTATTACATTGTTATGGAGCTTATTGAGGGAATTACTCTCAAGGAGTACATTTCCAAAAAGGGAAAGCTTTCTGTAAAAGAAGCAACCAGTATTGCGATCCAGGTCTCCATGGGACTGGAAGCTGCACACAGCCATGGGATTGTACATCGTGATGTAAAACCGCAGAATATTATCATTTCCATGGATGGAAAGGTAAAAGTAACAGATTTTGGTATTGCAAGAGCCGCTTCTTCCAATACCATAAGCTCAAATGTAATGGGATCTGTTCATTACAGTTCACCGGAACAGGTCAGAGGCGGATACAGTGATGAGAAGAGTGATATTTATTCACTGGGTATCACAATGTATGAAATGGTTACAGGGAAGGTTCCTTTTGACGGAGATACCACAGTAGCTATTGCTATCAAACATCTTCAGGAAGAGATTGTTCCTCCAAGTGTTTATGCACCGGAGCTTCCCCACAGTCTGGAGCAGATCATTCTGAAATGTACACAGAAAAGTGTGGATCGCCGTTATCAGAATATGGAGGATGTGATCGCAGATCTGAAGCATTCTCTGATCGATCCACAGGGAGATTTCGTAACGCTGACGTCTGTGGATAACGAAGCAAAAACAGTTGTGATCTCAGATAAGGAGCTTGGCGAGATCAAACATATGCCGAAGCAGATCGCAAAGTCAGAACCTGAGGCTCTGGAAGAAGAAATCAATGAAACAGATTATGATGATGAGCCGGAAGTGAAAAAGCACAGGAAGAAATCAGATAAGCCTGAGAAAAAGAAAAAAAGAGGCGGGCATGGGCTGACTATTGTAATGCTTCTGATGGGGGTTGTAATCCTGATAGCAATCATTCTGGTCGCAGGAAAGGCGTCCGGACTTATTGGAAGTAACAATGATACAGACAAAAAAACTGAGGCCTCAGATACATCGGAATCAGATGATGACGGAATGGTAACTGTGCCGAATCTGGTAGGAAAAACAGAGGATGAAGCAAAGAATATCACAAAGGATATGAAACTGGGTATTCAGCCTATGGGCGAGGAGGCTTCAAATCAGGCAAAAGGAACCATTTCTTCACAGGATATTCCAAAGGGAAGTAAAGTAGAGCAGTATACGACCATTAAGTATTATATCAGCAAGGGTGCGCAGCAGATCACAATTCCGGATGTGGATGGACAGACCGGAGTAGATGCACAGCAGACTCTGGAAGATATGGGATTAACTGTTGAGATACAGAAAGAATACAGTGAATTAAATGATGATGGTACTCCGGTTACAGATCCGGGATATGCAGTCTCCACAACTCCGACAGCCGGAAACTCTGTTTCAGCAGGAGACAGCGTAACACTGCTTGTCAGCCGAGGCGTAGACTATGGAGACAGTGTGGAGGTTCCAAGTGTTGTCGGAATGACAAAGAATGATGCAGTTACTACTTTTGGTAAGTTCCTCAATGTGGAAGTAAAAGAGGAAAAGAGTACAGAGGTGGCAGAAGGAGAAGTAATTTCACAGGAACCGGAAGCCGGAAACTGGGAAGATCCGGATAATGTAAATGTTGTGATCACAGTAAGTACCGGAGATCAGGAACCTTCGGCTCAGAGTGACAGCGCAGATACTGCTGCATCATCTGATGCTCCGGCACAGACAGCAGATAACAGTGCGGCGGCAGCAGCCGGGGAAGTATGGAAATGTACACAGACTCTGAATACTCCGTCAGGATATTCCGGAGGTCCGGTTCGTCTGGAACTGATCCAGAATGTAAACGGAACACCGACAGCTTCAGTTGTTCTGGAAGATCAGGTAATCCAGTTCCCGTATGATCTGGATATCACAGGTGCACCTGGTATCAGCGAGGGTACTTTGTATCTGTCTGAACAGATTAGTGGAACTTATCAGGAACTCGGAAATTATTCTATTACATTTGCTAAGGCTGAATGATCCATGCAGGGAAAGATAATAAAAGGAATTGCAGGATTTTATTACATCTATGCAGAAAATGATGAGATTTATGAATGCAAAGCAAAGGGAATATTCAGAAAAGATAAACAGAAACCTCTTGTAGGAGATAATGTGGAGATAGAGGTTTTGGATGAACAGGAGAAGGAAGGCAGTGTGACTGCCATCCTTCCCAGAAAAAATTCATTGATCCGTCCGGCCGTTGCCAATGTGGATCAGGCTTTTGTGATTTTTGCAATGGAGAATCCTAAACCTAATTTTATGCTGCTTGACCGTTTTCTGATCATGATGGAGAAAGAGAATGTTCCGGCAGTCATATGTTTTAACAAGAAAGATCTTGCAAAACAGGAAGAACTGGAGCTTTTATATGAAACCTATAAGAGTTGTGGATATGATGTGATTTTTTCCAGTACTTTTAATGGAGAGGGGCTGGATGAAATACGTGAGATCCTGAAAGGAAAAACAACTGTAGTTGCAGGACCTTCCGGTGTGGGAAAATCTTCAATTACCAATGCACTGCAGGAAAATGTACAGATGGAAACCGGGGAGATTAGTAAGAAGCTGAAACGTGGAAAGCATACCACGCGTCATTCTCAGGTGATACCGGTGGGACATGATACTTATCTGATGGATACACCGGGATTTTCTTCTTTATATCTGACAGATATAGAAGAACAGGAACTTAAGGCGTATTTTCCGGAGTTTCGCAGATATGAAGAACAGTGCAGGTTTCAGGGATGCAGACATATCCATGAACCGGACTGTGGCGTGAAAGCAGCATTGGCTGAGCATGAGATCAGCCAGCTTCGCTATGAAGATTATCTGGGACTTTATAATGAATTAAAAGAGAAAAGGAGATTCTAATTATGTATCAGTTGTGCCCTTCTATTTTATCGGCAGATTTTAACCGTTTGGGCGAACAGATCAAAACCCTGGAAAAAGAGGGGATTGAATGGCTTCATATTGATGTTATGGATGGTGATTTTGTACCG
>QWCV01002888.1_pt1 | contig 15683 bp, 8 predicted proteins | sample 1972621 | NCBI WGS metagenome assembly QWCV01 (sample SAMN09866699, study PRJNA288562) | Human gut metagenome isolate pre2_stool, whole genome shotgun sequencing... | isolation source: gut | host: Homo sapiens | place: USA: California
AGCACCACGCGGTTGATCTGACGGCATTCGTTGGTGATGCGCGTCGAGATGGTGGCGAGCACGTCGTACGGGATACGCGACCAGTCGGCGGTCATGGCGTCTTCGGACGACACCGGACGCAACACGATCGGCGAGCCGTAGGTGCGTTCGTCACCCTGCACGCCCACGGAATGCACGTCGGCAAGCAGCACGACCGGGCACTGCCAGATGTCGCGGTCGAGGCCGGCCTTGGAAAGCTCCTCACGTGCGATGGCATCAGCTTCGCGCAACAGGTCAAGACGTTCCTTGGTGATTTCGCCGATGATGCGGATGCCGAGACCCGGACCCGGGAATGGCTGACGCCAGACAATCTCATCCGGCAGACCGAGTTCGGTGCCAATGGCGCGCACCTCATCCTTGAACAGGGTGCGCAGCGGCTCGATGAGTTGGAATTTGATGTCCTTCGGCAGGCCGCCCACATTGTGGTGCGATTTGATGTTGGCCGCGCCATCGCCGCCGCCGGACTCTACGACGTCCGGATACAGCGTGCCCTGCACGAGGAATTTGACTTCCTTGCCGGAGGCGCCGGCCTCTTCGATGACCTGGCGCTGCGCCTTCTCGAAGGTGCGGATGAACTTCTCTCCGATGATCTTGCGCTTCTTCTCCGGCTCGCTCACGCCTTTCAACGCGGTGAGGAAGTCTTCGGAGGCGTCCACGGCGATGAGCTTGATGCCGGTGGCCTCGACGAAATCATGTTTGACCTGCTCGGCCTCGCCCTTGCGCAGCAGGCCGTGGTCCACGAACACGCAGGTGAGCTGCTCGCCGATGGCCTTGTGCACCAGAGCCGCCGCGACGGCGGAGTCGACGCCGCCGGACAGGCCGCAGATCACCTGGGCGTCGCCGACCTTCTCGCGGATTTTCTTGACCTGGTCCTCGATGATGTTGGACGCGTTCCAGTTATCGCCGAGGCCGGCGCACTTGTGCAGGAAGTTCTCGATGAGCTTCTGGCCCATCGGAGTGTGCTTGACTTCCGGATGCCACTGCACGCCGTACAGTTTGCGGGACTCGTCCTGCATGGCGGCGACCGGTGCGCCTTCGGTGTGGGCGAGCACTTCGAAGCCTTCCGGCGCGGTCTTGACGGCCACGCCATGGCTCATCCACGTGCTTTGCTCTGCGGGAGAGCCGTCGAGCAGACCCTCCGCCTTGTCGATGGTGGTTTCCGTTTTGCCGTATTCGCCCAGGGCGGCCTTGTCGACATCCGCGCCCAACGCGTATGCCATGGCTTGGAAGCCGTAGCAGATGCCGAGCACCGGAACGCCCGCGTCGAACAGCTTCTTGTCGACGCGCGGAGCGCCCGGTTCGAACACGGAAGCGGGGCCACCGGACAGGATGATGGCCTGCGGATCCTTGGCCAGCATCTCATCGACCGGCATGGAATGCGGCACGAGCTCCGAATAAACATTGGCCTCACGCACGCGACGTGCGATCAGCTGGGCGTACTGGGCTCCGAAATCGACAACGAGCACAGGACCTGCAGCCATAACACTCTCCCTTTAATATGAGGTATCAAGAAACGAACAATACTAACTGCTCTATTGTGACGTTGCAAGGAGACATTGGAAACACGTGAACGGAGAATGAACGAATCTCACAATTGCTTACTCCCACCTACTCAACACGCCGCGTGTGTATCTAGGGAAACGAACGTGGGAAACATGTGTTAACCGACTAAAAACGTTGATTTTGAGCCGTTTTTCAATCTTTTTGATAGAGTGTGAAGTACGCACAAAAATCCCGATAAAAGCACACATTTGCGTACAGAAAAATAACAATTGAACACACAGTCGCAAAAAAACAGCAAAAAGTCGAACCGCGCTCGTAATATGTGCAAGTGACTGGAAATGAGGCATACCGCGTAACCGCAAGGTTTTAGGCATGGCTCATGACCTAAGGAAATAAACAATCGCACATCACAGTGCAGGAGTACAGGAGTACACATGACGAGTCCTGTTATTGGCACCCCTTGGAAGAAGCTGAACGCTCCGGTTTCCGAGGAAGCTATCGAAGGCGTGGATAAGTACTGGCGCGCAGCCAACTACCTCTCCATCGGCCAGATCTATCTGCGTAGCAACCCGCTGATGAAGGAGCCTTTCACCCGCGAAGACGTCAAGCACCGTCTGGTCGGTCACTGGGGCACCACCCCGGGCCTGAACTTCCTCATCGGCCACATCAACCGTCTCATTGCTGATCACCAGCAGAACACTGTGATCATCATGGGCCCGGGCCACGGCGGCCCGGCTGGTACCGCTCAGTCCTACCTGGACGGCACCTACACCGAGTACTTCCCGAACATCACCAAGGATGAGGCTGGCCTGCAGAAGTTCTTCCGCCAGTTCTCCTACCCGGGTGGCATCCCGTCCCACTACGCTCCGGAGACCCCGGGCTCCATCCACGAAGGCGGCGAGCTGGGTTACGCCCTGTCCCACGCCTACGGCGCTGTGATGAACAACCCGAGCCTGTTCGTCCCGGCCATCGTCGGCGACGGCGAAGCTGAGACCGGCCCGCTGGCCACCGGCTGGCAGTCCAACAAGCTCATCAACCCGCGCACCGACGGTATCGTGCTGCCGATCCTGCACCTCAACATGGGCTATGAGCCGTACGAGTTCGTCGCTGGCTTCGACAACGAGGATCACCTGTCGATCCACCGTCGTTTCGCCGAGCTGTTCGAGACCGTCTTCGACGAGATCTGCGACATCAAGGCCGCCGCTCAGACCGACGACATGACTCGTCCGTTCTACCCGATGATCATCTTCCGTACCCCGAAGGGCTGGACCTGCCCGAAGTTCATCGACGGCAAGAAGACCGAGGGCTCCTGGCGTTCCCACCAGGTGCCGCTGGCTTCCGCCCGCGATACCGAGGCCCACTTCGAGGTCCTCAAGAACTGGCTCGAGTCCTACAAGCCGGAAGAGCTGTTCGACGAGAACGGCGCCGTGAAGCCGGAAGTCACCGCCTTCATGCCGACCGGCGAACTGCGCATCGGTGAGAACCCGAACGCCAACGGTGGCCGCATCCGCGAAGAGCTGAAGCTGCCGAAGCTGGAAGACTACGAGGTCAAGGAAGTCGCCGAGTACGGCCACGGCTGGGGCCAGCTCGAGGCCACCCGTCGTCTGGGCGTCTACACCCGCGACATCATCAAGAACAACCCGGACTCCTTCCGTATCTTCGGACCGGATGAGACCGCTTCCAACCGTCTGCAGGCCGCTTACGACGTCACCAACAAGCAGTGGGACGCCGGCTACCTGTCCGCTCAGGTCGACGAGCACATGGCTGTCACCGGCCAGGTCACCGAGCAGCTTTCCGAGCACCAGATGGAAGGCTTCCTCGAGGGCTACCTGCTGACCGGCCGTCACGGCATCTGGAGCTCCTATGAGTCCTTCGTGCACGTGATCGACTCCATGCTGAACCAGCACGCCAAGTGGCTCGAGGCTACCGTCCGCGAGATTCCGTGGCGCAAGCCGATCTCCTCCATGAACCTGCTCGTCTCCTCCCACGTGTGGCGTCAGGATCACAACGGCTTCTCCCACCAGGATCCGGGTGTCACCTCCGTCCTGCTGAACAAGTGCTTCAACAACGATCACGTGATCGGCATCTACTTCCCGGTGGATTCCAACATGCTGCTCGCTGTGGCTGAGAAGTGCTACAAGTCCACCAACAAGATCAACGCCATCATCGCCGGCAAGCAGCCGGCCGCCACCTGGCTGACCCTGGACGAAGCTCGCGCCGAGCTCGAGAAGGGTGCTGCCGAGTGGAAGTGGGCTTCCAACGTGAAGTCCAACGATGAGGCTCAGATCGTGCTCGCCGCCACCGGTGATGTTCCGACTCAGGAAATCATGGCCGCTGCCGACAAGCTGGACGCCATGGGCATCAAGTTCAAGGTCGTCAACGTGGTTGACCTGGTCAAGCTGCAGTCCGCCAAGGAGAACAACGAGGCCCTCTCCGATGAGGAGTTCGCTGAGCTGTTCACCGAGGACAAGCCGGTCCTGTTCGCTTACCACTCCTATGCCCGCGACGTGCGTGGTCTGATCTACGATCGCCCGAACCACGACAACTTCAACGTTCACGGCTACGAGGAGCAGGGCTCCACCACCACCCCGTACGACATGGTTCGCGTGAACAACATCGATCGATACGAGCTCCAGGCTGAAGCTCTGCGCATGATCGACGCTGACAAGTACGCCGACAAGATCAACGAGCTCGAGGGCTTCCGTCAGGAAGCCTTCCAGTTCGCTGTCGACAACGGCTACGATCACCCGGATTACACCGACTGGGTCTACTCCGGTGTCAACACCAACAAGCAGGGTGCTATCTCCGCTACCGCCGCAACCGCTGGCGATAACGAGTGAGCCTAGGCTATTTGGCCTGATTGCTTGATAAAAGCCCCAAGGGATTGTTCCCTTGGGGCTTTTTCGTATTACGGTGCGATATGCTTGGCTTAAAACAGCAAAACCGCTAGCGCGTGTCAGTTACCGTTTGCACATTACAATTGCTCATTGTGCGAACGATGCGGTATCGCACCCGAATAATGCGAAGTACATAGGAGACACCGTGAGTTTTACCAGCGTCACCATCATCAGTCCCGAAGCGGCTAACGGCCGTAATGTTGTCGCCCTTGGAGTCACCAAGACACTTGCCGCAGCCGGCAAGACCGGAGTGTTCCGTCCGGCGGTCTGCAGAAAAGACACCTTCACGGACGTGCTGATCGAAGCTTCCAATGCCGGTTTGAGCCGGGAACAGTCCGTCGGCGTGTGCCCCAAGCGCGCTCGTAACGATAAGGAAGGTTCGCGGGCGGATATCGTTGCGGCCTACACCCAAGCCGTAGAAACAGCCCGACCGGATGCCATGGTGATTGTCGGCACCGACAGGTCAGCAGTCAATGATCCCGCGATGTTCTCTTTCAACGCTGACGTCGCGGCAGACCTCCAATCGCCGGTCCTGCTGGCCGTATGCACTATCGAACGCACACCGGAACAAGTCAAAAGCACGGTTGAGGCATCCACCAAGGTCATCGAAGACGCCGGGAGCAAAGTCGTCGGCGTGTTCATCACTGGGTGTGACGACACGCAGCCGGATCCACTCAAAGCATGCTTCGTCGACTACCCGGTGCCGGTGTGGACGCTACCTGCCGTCGATTTCAACGACGATGACGCCATCAGCAAGGCAGACGAAGCGTTCGCGACGAACGTCGACGCCGCGGAACTGACCGTGGCACTCGAATCGCCATTCGACGCCCCGACCACACCCTATGCTTTCCAATACGGTCTGCTGGGCAAGGCGAAGGCGGACAAGAAGACCATCGTGCTGCCGGAGGGCAACGAGGATCGCATCATCAAAGCCGCCGATTATCTGCTGGAACGCGACATCGTCGATCTGATCATCGTCGGAGACGAAAACGCCATTCTCGCCCGTGGTCAGGAATTGGGATTGAAATCGCTTGGCAAGGCGAAATTCCAAGCCAAGGATGATGAAACGGTGTTGGAACCCATGGTGGCGAAGCTGTGCGAGCTGCGCGCCAAGAAAGGCATGACCGAAGAGCAGGCGCGCAAACAGCTGGCCGATGACAGCTATTTCGGCACCATGCTTGTGGTGATGGGCATGGCGGACGGCCTCGTGTCCGGTTCCGTCAACTCCACGGCCAATACCGTGCGTCCGGCCCTGCAGGTCATCAAGACCAAGCCAGGAACGTCGCTGGTCTCCGGAGCGTTCCTGATGTGTTTCAAGGACCATGTCGCCGTGTTCGCCGACTGTGCCATCAACCTTAACCCCAATGCCGAGCAGCTCGCCGAAATCGCGATCCAATCCGCCGAAACGGCCAAGGCGTTCGGCCTTGAACCGAAGGTGGGCATGCTGTCCTATTCCACGCTGGGCTCCGGAAAAGGACCCGACGTCGACCTCGTCGAGGAAGCCACCACCATCGTCAAAGACAAGGCTCCCGACCTTGCGGTGGTCGGATCGATCCAGTTCGACGCGGCATGGTCTCCGACCGTGGCCGCGACCAAAGCCAAGGGCGATCCGGTGGCGGGCCATGTCAATGTGTTCGTATTCCCGGATCTGTGTGCGGGCAACATCGCATACAAGGCGGTACAGCGTTCCTCGGGAGCGGCCGCCGTTGGACCGGTGCTGCAGGGTCTCAACCGCCCGGTGAACGATCTGAGCCGTGGCGCCACGGTCCAGGACATCATCAACACCATCGCCCTGACCGCCATCGAAGCCCAGTAATCGGGCATTTTGTAGCAAGCAACGAGTAATCTAAGGTTTTGGAAAGTCGCGTAAGCGGCACATCGATTAACACATGGAGGATGCCCACAATGGCGAAAACCGTCCTTGTCATCAATTCCGGTTCCAGCTCTATCAAGTATCAGCTGGTTGATCTTGAAACCGGCGAAGGTATCGCTTCCGGTCTGGTCGAGAAGATCGGCGAGCCGGTTGACGGTCATTACAAGCACGAGTACAACGGCGAGAAGCATGAGCTCGAAGAGCCGATTCACGACCATGAGCAGGGTCTGAAGCGCGTGCTCGGCTTCTTCAACGAGTTCGGCCCGAAGCTCGCCGACGCAGGCATCGTGGCCGTCGGCCATCGCGTGGTGCAGGGTGGTTCCATCTTCCCGAAGCCGGCTCTGGTCAACGACAAGACCATCGGCCAGGTCAAGGACCTCGCCGTGCTCGCCCCGCTGCACAACGGTCCGGAGGCCAAGGGCGCTGAGGTCATGCGCTCCCTGCTGCCGGATGTTCCGCAGATCTTCGTGTTCGATTCCTCCTTCTTCTTCCAGCTGCCGAAGGCTTCCAGCACCTACGCGCTGAACAAGGAAGTCGCCCAGCAGTACCACATCCGCCGTTACGGCGCCCATGGCACCTCCCACGAGTTCATCTCCTCCGTCGTGCCGTCCGTCATCGGCAAGCCGGCCGAAGGCCTCAAGCAGATCGTGCTGCACATCGGCAACGGTGCTTCCGCCTCCGCCGAAATCTCCGGCAAGCCGGTTGAGACCTCCATGGGTCTGACCCCGCTGGAAGGCCTCGTGATGGGTGGCCGTACCGGCGACATCGATCCGGCCGTCGTCTTCCACCTGATTCGCAACGCCCACATGAGCGTGGACGAACTGGACACCCTGTTCAACAAGCGTTCCGGCATGATGGGTCTGACCGGCTTCGGCGACCTGCGTGAAGTGCATCGTCTGGTCGAAGAGGGCAACGAGGACGCCAAGCTGGCTCTCGACATCTACGTGCACCGCATCGTCGGCTACATCGGCAACTACACCGCTCAGATGGGTGGCGTCGACGTGATCACCTTCACCGCAGGCGTTGGCGAGAACGATGACGTCGTGCGCAAGATGGTCTGCGACAAGCTCGCTCCGTTCGGCGTCAAGCTGGATGAGGAGAAGAACGCGACCCGTTCCAAGGAACCGCGCATCATCTCCACCCCGGATTCCGCAGTCACCATCTGCGTCATCCCGACCAACGAGGAGCTGGCCATCGCCCGCAAGTCCGCCGCCATCGCAGAAGAAGGCAAGGACTCCTACGGCAACGTCTTCTCCAAGTGAGTGACGTGTCACGTTTCGGCTGGTAGAGGAACGTGACGGCAAACGGTATGAATCTGCGCCGCCGTGCCTGATAATCGATATCATCGGTCAATCAGGCACGGCGGCGCAGTGCGTTGGGCCCCCTTTTCCGCGATTCGCAAGGGATTGCTTGGTAGTACGATACGACAGGTTGCACTGTACCGTGCAATGATGTAAGAGAGAACGGTTGGTTATTCGTGGCTGCTAAACGACGTTTCGTCGGTTTGGACGGGCTTAAAGGCATAGCCCTTATTGCGATTGTGCTGTATCACTGCGATGAGCTTTCGCTTCAAGGCGGGTTTTTCGGTGTGGATGTGTTCTTCACCATCTCCGGTTTCCTGATTTTCTCATCGCTGCTCAATCGTATCGATTCAGGTAAAGGCTTGGAACTGGGGGAGTACTTCCTCAAACGGTTCCGCCGGATTTATCCCGCGCTGTTTGCTCTTATCCCGATCTCGGTGACGTTGGCATGGCTGGTGAACCGCGACATGCTTGTCGGCATCCGGAACCAGATCATGACCGTGCTTCTGGGATGCTACAACTGGTATGCCATCAGCAGCGGAGCCAGCTATTTCTCCCAGATGAACCCTGACATATTCCGTCACCTATGGTTCATGTCGTTGCTCATGCAGTTTTATCTGATCGCTCCATTCGTGGTTTTGCTGCTGCGAAAAATCATCATCAGATGGGCTCCGGTATGCATACTGACAGCCCTTGCCGGAGCAAGCGCGGTATCCATGGGACTGCTATACCACTCTGGCGCTGACCCCACACGTGTGTATTTCGGCACCGACACGCACGCCATGGGCCTATGGCTCGGTGCCGCGCTGGCTTGGATACTGCCGATTCTCAGACATGAGCATGGGCGAGCCAATGAATCGCGGATAATGGAACGATTCCATAAGATATGGATTCAATTCGGCCCGATAGTTGCCTTTGGCTCATTGCTGGCATTGCTGTGGATGATGCGGCATATCACTCAAGGCCCAGCGGCGTTCCATGGCGGTATCTTCGTCGCCTCCGTGCTTGCTGTGGTGCTGATCGCAGGAACCATACCATTCGGATCCTGGATGCAGGATCTGCTTGTGTTCAAGCCGCTTGCCGCTTTGGGCCATTATTCGTATGGCATTTATCTGTGGCATTGGCCATTATGGCTGCTGCTGAGATCCCTGCTGCCCCAGTGGGGCGCATGGCATGTCGACAGGCTGCTGTCCTTCACCTTCATCCTCACCGTGCTGTTCGCGTTCGCATCTTGGCGACTGTTCGAGAAGCCAGTCGCTCGTGCGGGATTCATCGCGTTGATTCGTCCGATCAGTGGAGACGAAGCCGAGCATTGCGGCCGTCTGATATCCACGGTCGTGGTGCTGGCATGCTCATGGAGCTTCTGCGGATACGCTGTGGCGACGGCACCGGAACAAACCAGTGTGGCGCAATCCTTGGGTATCAGCTCCAGGCTGTTGCAGCAACGCAATCATGCCGCTTTGGAACGACGCAGAACACCGATGCCAAGGAAGCCACGGCATAAGATGCCGGATGGTTCGCAAATGGCCGCCATCGGAGATTCGGTGATGCTGGCGTCCAGCAAAGGATTGCAGGACACGTTCCCCAACATCATTGTGGATGCCGAAGTCTCACGGTCGATGGCGAAGGGACAGGGTCTTGTCGATCAATTGAAAGCGCAAGGGAATCTGCGCCCCTGGGTCTTGGTGGGACTTGCCACCAACTCCGTGGTGACCAATGATCAGCTTGACGATCTGCTGAATGATGTCGGCCCCGATCATGTGCTGGTGCTCATTAACGCGCACGCTCCCGTTTCATGGGTTCCCGGCACCAATGCCGTGTTGAAGCAATTCGCCGCGGCGCATTCCAACAACGTCGTACTGGTCGATTGGGACGGGACCATTTCCCAGCATGCTGACGAACTTGCCGGAGATGGCATCCATCCGGGAATGTCCAATACGATCTACGCGCAGGCGGTCAAGGATTCAATCGCCGCTTGGATCAAGCAAGGGCACTGATTGATGCGTTGACGACTTCCATACGAGGTCCGCCACATGCCGTCGCATATGAATGATCCCCATTCCGTGGAAATCGGAATGGGGATCATTCATATGCGGACGATGCCGATATTAGGGAAATCAGGCCTCCTGATGCTGAGGAGCGGACAGGAAGTGCTCCTCGCTAGGCAGAACGGCGTTGAGAATCACAGCCACCACGAACGACACCGCGATGCAGTTGGAAGCGAAGATGGACTGGAACAGCGCCGGGAAGTTGGCGAAAATGTCGCCGACCTGGGTGAAACCGATGCCAATGGTCAGGCTCAACGCGGCGATGGTGATGTTGCGCTGCGTGTAACCGGCCTCGGAAATCATCTGGAATCCGGACAGGATGATATTGCCGAACATCATGATGGTGCAGCCGCCAAGCACAGCCTGCGGCAGGGAGTTGAAGACCTCTGCAACGGCCGGAACGAAGCTGGCGAGCACCAAAATCAGACCGCCGGAAAGAATCACCTTGCGGTTGACCACCTTGGTCATCGCCACCAGACCGATGTTCTGCGCGAACGAAGTCAATGGCAGGCAGCCGAACAAACCGGACACGGAGGAGATCAAACCGTCGCCGGCAATAGCTCCGGCGGTTTCCTTGTCGGTGGGTTGACGGTCGAGACCGACTTTGGTAAGCGCCGCTGTGTCGCCCAACACCTCAACCGAGGAAACGACATACAGCAGAGCGAAGGAGATAATCGCACCCGGATCAAACTCAAGCTTGAACGGCATGAAATGCGGCACCGACACGACCTGCAGATTGGCGAAACCGGAGAAATCGACCTTTCCCATGAAAATCGCGACCACATAGCCCACGACAAGGCCGAACAGCACGGAAAGCTGCTTGGCGGTGCCCTTCATGAGCAGCTGGAACGCAAGGCAAGCCACCAGCGAAATCAGGCCAAGCGTCAGATTCTGCCAGCTGCCGAAATCCTTCGCGCCGGAACCGCCGCCGAAGCTCGTGGCGCCGACGGACAGGAGCGAAAAACCAATCGAGGTGACGACAATCGCGGAAACGATCGGCGGGACGAAACGACGCCAATACTTGGCCGTCAAACCAAGCACGACCTCCAACAGGCCGCCAAGCACCACGGCGCCGGCGACTGCGCCATAACCCTGATGCTGCGCGATCGACATGGCGGCCGCGACGTAGGTGAAGGAAATGCCGGTGACCATCGGCAGACGGGAACCAATCAGCCACACACCGTACAGCTGCAGGCAGGTGCCGAGACCTGCGACCAGCAGGCCGGCCTGAATGATGGCGGCGGACTGCGCGGCATCCATCTTGGCGGCCGTGGCCACCAGGAAGATAGGCGCGAGATTCGCCACGAACATGGCCATGACGTGCTGCAGGCCGAACGGAATGCCCTTCCAGAACGACACCGGTGCGTCAAGACTGCTCAACGCCTCAAAAGACACGCCTTTTTTCATGTCTTTTGCCTTCGTCTTTTTTTCGGTTTTCTCTGTGTTCTTCTCTTCGCTCAACTGTTACATCCTCTCTTATAATCGTTTGAGCGTACTGAAAAAATCAGGAGCGGAATTCGATGGTGCCGTTTTCCGGATCCATCGATTCGACGATTGCCAGGGAATCGACGTCGTACCCTTCCTCACGCAGCTGGTCGCCACCGCCTTGGAAGCCCTTTTCCACTGCGATGCCGATGCCTTCCACAGTGGCTCCGGCCTCATGGCACAGCTCGATCAGGCCTTTTAACGCCTTGCCGTTGGCAAGGAAATCGTCGATCAGCAGCACGTGGTCGCCTTCATTGAGATAGCGCTTGGACACGATGACAGGGAACTCCTTCTGCTTGGTGAAGGAATACACGGTGGTCGTGTACTGGTCGCCGTCAAGATTGATGGACTGCGCCTTCTTGGCGAACACCACCGGGACATTGCCGAAATGACGGGCCACGACACAGGCGATGCCAATGCCGGAAGCCTCAATGGTCAGAATCTTATCGATGGTCTTGCCCTTGAAATGCTCGGCCCAGGCGGCGCCCATATGGTCGAACAGCTCGACATCGCACTGATGGTTGAGGAACGCGTCCACTTTCAGCACATTGCCGGGCTTGACGGTACCTTGTTGCGCAATGCGCTCTTCAAGTTCCTTCATGAAACCCCTTAATCTTGTCGGCCGCGAAAGCGGCATCAGATGATGGCATACGGCGAGCCGTATATAGGAGTTCAGCATACGCGCCTCAATTGACCGTGCGAGTCGGACCCCTGACCTGCTCATGTGATAAACATGAATGCTGCGAACAAATGTTTGAATATGAGCGTGCGCGAAGAAAAGAGGAATCGGTGGAACAGAGCATGGGACCTGTGATGTGCGATCCGCGGAGCCTGATAGAGGGACTCAACCCCCAACAGGAAGAAGCGGTGAAATACTACGGCCAGGCATTGCTCATCGGCGCCGGCGCAGGCTCAGGCAAGACCCGTGTGCTGACACGTCGCATCGCATGGCTGCTGGCGCATGGCTTCTGGGCAAGCAGCATCCTCGCCATCACCTTCACCAACAAGGCGGCCGCGGAAATGCGTGAACGTCTCGTGACTTTGGTCGGGCCGGAAGCCGAACATATGTGGATCTCCACCTTCCACTCCGCCTGCGTACGCATCCTACGCCGCGACGGCAAGGAAATCGGCCTTAAATCGGGCTTCTCGATTTACGACACCGCGGACAGCGAGCGACTGGTCAAACTGATCGCAGCCGACCTGAACATCGATACGAAGCGGTATACGCCACGCATGCTGCTGGGAAAGATATCCGACTGCAAGAACGCGTTGGTTTCCTGGAAAGACCAGCTGAAAAAAGCGAACTGCGATTACATCCCGGGACAGCGCGGATACCAGGTGAGCGCCGGCGACGTCGACGAACTGGTCGCCGTCGTCTACACCGAATACCAGCATCGTCTGGCGCTCGCCAACGCAGTCGACTTCGACGATTTGATCATGCGCACCGTGGAATTGCTCCAAACCTGCCCGCAGGTGAGCGAATACTATCGGCACAGGTTCCGTTACATCTTCGTGGACGAGTATCAAGACACCAACCATGCCCAATATGTGCTCGTACGTGAATTGTCCGGCATCGATTCGGACGAACAGCCCGACCCGCAGGCGAGGGGAGCGGGCCGTGTGGGACCGAGCTGGATTACCGTGGTGGGTGATTCCGACCAATCCATCTACGCGTTCCGAGGTGCGGACATCCGTAACATCCAAGACTTCGAACAGGATTTCCCGAACGCCAAAACCATCATGCTCGAACAGAACTACCGTTCGACGCAGACCATCCTCGACGCGGCGAACGCGGTGATCGCGAAAAACGAAAACCGCAAGCCGAAGAAACTGTGGACGGCGCTTGGTCAAGGCGACAAAATCGTCGGCTATGCCGCCGACAACGCACAGCAGGAAGCCGGATGGATAGCGAACGAAATCGCACGAATCCACACCGAGGAAGACGTCGCTTACCGTGACATCGCCATCATGTACCGAGCCAACGCGCAGTCACGTTCGCTGGAAGAGGCCATGATCAACGCCAATCTGCCGTATCAGCTGGTCGGCGGCACCAAATTCTATGAACGTAGGGAAGTCAAGGACGCCATCGCGTATTTGCAGGCCATCGTGAATCCCGCGGATAATGTGAACGTGCGGCGTATCCTCAATGTGCCTAAACGAGGACTCGGCGCACGTGCGGAGGGATTGGTGGCCGGCTACGCGGACGCGCATGGCCTCACGTTCTTCGAATCCATTGAACATATGGACCAGATTGAAGGCATGACAGGCCGTACCACCAAACCGTTGGACGCATTCCGTGATCTGATGCACGAGCTGGCCGATTTCGCCAAGGAACATGATTCGAAACCATCCGAAGTGGTGGCCGAAGTATTGGATAAAAGCGGTCTTCTGGAGGAATTGCAACGTTCCGAGGATCCGCAGGATGCTTCGCGTGTGGACAATCTTTCCCAGTTGCAGTCCGTGGCCGCCGAATTCGAACAGAACACGCCGGATGCCACGTTGGCCGGTTTTCTGGAGACCACGGCATTGGTCGCCGACTCGGATCAGTTGCCGGGAGAGGGCGAGGATTCCGGCAAGGTCACGATGATGACCTTGCATACGGCCAAAGGTTTGGAATATCCGTATGTGTTTCTTACGGGTATGGAACAGGGTACGTTCCCGCACCAGCGTGCCATGGAGGACACCAGCGAGCTGTCCGAGGAGCGTCGTCTGGCATACGTGGGCATCACCCGTGCGAAGCGTCGGCTGTATGTGACCCGTGCGGCGGTGCGTGCCCAATGGGGGCAGGCCAATGACATGATGCCCAGCCAGTTCCTGGATGAGATTCCGGATGAACTCATCGATTGGAAACGTCGTGAGGCCGGTGTGGAGCGCATGCGCGCCAGCTGGGGAGATGACGACGAGTTCGGCGGGTGGGATGATGATGACGATTTCGGATCCACTTCCTTCGGCGAATCGATGTACGGATCGTCGACATACGGTTCCTCATCGTATGGTTCTGGTTCTCGCGGATCGCATTCCACTTATGGGTCGTCTCATGGATCGCACAGCTCGTATGGTTCCGGACGGTCCTCCTACGGCTCGGGAAGCCGCCGTTTCTCTGGCGGATTGCACTCTGGCTCGTCCTCATACGGTTCGTATGGCTCATCCCGGTCGTCATACGGTTCCGGCAAGCCCTCCGGCAAATCCGGTAAGGTCACCACGCGCCGCGCCAAGCCAAAGGATCTGACGAAATCGGCTCCGGCAAGTTCGTTGGACGGCAACAACGGATTGAGCATCTCGGATTTCCAGATAGGCGACAGAATCACCCATGACCATTACGGTTTGGGAAAGGTCATCGAAACGCAGGACAAGGGCGCGAATTCGGTGATCACCGTCGATTTCGGCACGGATGGCGTCAAACGATTGCTGCTTCGTGTGGCGCCTATTGAAAAGCTCTGACGGCTTTTCCAATAGGCGCCCCTCGTGGCGGCGCCGTTGTGGGCTCATAACACGGATTGAGTGAAAAAACAAGTCTTTTCTTTCGGAGCATTTGTTGCGATAATCGGCGATGTTTGCTTTTCGAGAGGAAGAACCATGCCAAGAAAACTGTTCGCCGCGATATCTCAGATTGTTCTGGGCGCGCTGATTGTCATCGCCCCGCAGACCTTCGCGCATGTGTGTGCCGTCAAACACATGCCCATGGCATGCCGCTACACCGCTCGGGTCGCTCTGGGACTGGGTGTCGTCATCGCATTGCTGGCAATAATCGGATTTTTCGCGCCAAGCCGGGTCAGGGTCGGATTGGATATCGCCAATGCCGTGCTGGGCGTGCTTGTCGTTCTGGTGCCGACCATGCTGGTAGGCGTATGCAGAGGCTCCATGATGCATTGCCATATGGTGACGATGCCGACGCTTATCGTATTGGGCGTGCTGCTGGCGGTGCTCGCAGCAGTCGCCGTATATCTCGATCTCAAGCCGGCAAAGCGTGGCTGACGTGCCGCATATCACCCTTGCGAAACTACCGCTGGCCAATCTGCGTCGCAAACCATTCCGCACTTCGGCGCTTGTCATTGTGGTCGTCATGCTCACTGTGGCGTTCTATGGAGGCGCGCTGCTTTCCATGAACCTGAACAATGGGTTGAACAGCATGCGGGAACGTATGGGCGCCGATCTGATGGTCACGCCGCAGAACACGAAAAACCAGGCTGAGGCGTTGCTTACGGGAAACTCTTCGAGCACGTTCTACTTCACCAATGACATTGGAAGCCAAATCGCCGAAGCGGACGGTGTGGGCGAAAGCACGGTGCAGACGTACATCTCCTCGCTTGCGGCAGCCTGCTGCGACGAAAAGGTGCAGATCATCGGCTTCAACCCCGACACCGACTTCGTCATCACTCCTTGGGTGGCTTCGCAATTCGACGGCACACTCCGTCGCGGCCAAATCATAGCAGGCGCCAGCATCAACGTGTCGGACAACAATACGGTCAAACTGTACGGTCATGAATTCCCCGTGGCCGCGCAACTGGCCGATACCGGAACGTCACTGGACAATTCC
>QWCV01002334.1_pt1 | contig 15671 bp, 9 predicted proteins | sample 1972621 | NCBI WGS metagenome assembly QWCV01 (sample SAMN09866699, study PRJNA288562) | Human gut metagenome isolate pre2_stool, whole genome shotgun sequencing... | isolation source: gut | host: Homo sapiens | place: USA: California
GATTACATCAGAGAAAGAACTGGAGCAGGTGATGGAAGACTTGACACTTTATGGCCGGGGAGGAACTGATTTCAGACCGGCATTTGAGTATATAGAAGAACTTCGAAAAAACGGAGAACTTACGAACTTGAATGGAATGCTGTATTTTACAGATGGAATGGGTGTTTATCCGAGAAAAAAACCAGAGTATCCAGTGGCATTTATATATGATAGTGAAGTTTTGGATAAGATTCCGGAAGTGCCGGCCTGGGCGATTCGTTATCTGATGGATGACATATAGAACGGATAAATGTCTGTACGAATATATTGAAGCACTCAATTTGAAGATACGTGTAATTAATGTTAAAATGTATCAAGATAAAATACGTCAACAGATGGGAATGTCAGGAGAAAAAAAGCTTGCGGGCTATGAGGTATTTTCTAAAATATAGATTATGGAGGATTTATAGTATGGCATCTAAAGAAGAATTATTAGCAAAATTATCAGAGTGTGTAGTAGAGATGGAAGATGAGGAAGTCGTAGACGTTGCGAAAGAATATATTGAGGCCGGATATCCGGCGTTTGACGGAATCATGGAAGGTCTTGTAGATGGTATGAACAAGGCCAGTGAGCTTTACGATGCAGAAGAGTATTTTGTAACAGATGTACTCCTTTGCTCTGATGCAATGTATGCGGGACTGGATGTACTTCGTCCGCACCTGGAAAATACAGATGATCAGACGAAGAAAAAAGCGGTTATTGGTGTTGTGGAAGGAGATACTCATGACATCGGTAAAAACCTGGTAAAGATTATGATGGAGACAGCAGGATTCGAGATGTATGATCTTGGACGAGATGTTCCGCTTGACCAGTTTATTGAGAAGGCAAAAGAGGTCAATGCAGATTTGATCTGTATGTCCACACTGATGACGACAACTATGGGTGGAATGCAGACAGTTATAGAGAAATTAAAAGACCAGGGAATCCGTGACCAGTTCAAAGTTATGGTCGGAGGAAGCCCGATTTCCAAAAAATTTGCGGACGATATCGGAGCAGAGGGATACTCTGTGAATGCGGTTGAAGCTGTAAAAGTTGCGAAAGAGCTGACAGGAATTGCCTAGATAGAAAAGGTAAAAGCTGTACTGGAAACGGTCTGAAAAGGTATAGGCCAGGCTAAATATAAAAGAATCCGAATAAGAATTCGAAAAAGGAGCTGGGGATTTATGGATGCAAGAGAACGAATTAGGAAAGCTATGCATCAGGAGCCGACGGACAGACCGCCATGTATCTGTCCCGGTGGAATGATGAATATGATAACGACAGATCTGATGGATGAGGCAAATGTAAATTGGCCGGAGGCACATCTGAATGCCAGAATGATGGCAGATTTGGCAGAAGCTAATTATGAAAAAGGCTGCTTTGAAAATGTAGGTGTTCCATTCTGCATGACGATTGAGGCAGAAGCTATGGGGGCTCAGGTGACTATGGGCAGTAAGATTTATGAGCCGCATGTAACAGGATATGCGATTAATTCGGTCACAGAGTGGGAGACCATTACACCGATGAGTATGGAGGAAGGAAGAGCAAAGGTTGTACTGGATGCAATCCGTATTCTAAAATCCAGAAACTTAGATGTGCCGATTATCGGAAATATTACGGGACCGGTCAGCACAGCAAGTTCTGTTATGGAGCCGGTTATTTTTTATAAAGAGCTTCGCAAGAAAAAAGAAGAAGCACACCGTTACATGCAGTTTGTGACTGATGAGATTATAAAGTTTGCAAGAGCACAGATTGATGCCGGTGCAGATATCATTGCCATTTCCGATCCAAGCGGAACGGGAGAGATTTTGGGACCGAAGCTTTTTGAGGAGTACACAGTCAAATATAATAATATGATCTGGGATGCTCTTCAGAAAGAAACCATGGGAAAAATCATGCATATTTGCGGACAGATGAAAAATGTATATCCGCAGGCAGAGCTGATACATTCTGACGTACTTAGTTTCGATTCCTGTGTATCTATGCGTGAGGCACGCGAACATTTAAAAAAGCACGCCCTGATGGGAAATGTCAGTACGTGGACGCTGGAGTTTGGACAGCCTGAGAAGGTAGAGCAGCTTGCAGTAAAATGTTGGAAAGACGGTTCCAATATCATTTCTCCGGCATGCGGACTTGGAACGAAGTCACCACTGACCAATATCCAGGCAATCCGTCATGGAATTATGGAGGAAGCAGCTAATGTATAAATTACGTATCGTTCAGTCTGGCAAGGAATACGATTATGAACCGGGAGCAAGCCTTCTGGAAATCTTGCTGGCGCAGAACATATTTATTGATAATCCGTGTAATGGAAAAGGAGTATGTGGAAAGTGTAAAGTACGCATTGTATCAGGAGAAGTAGGGGAAGTATCTTCTACAGAATTACGTTTCTTAAAACCAGAAGAAGTAAAAAGTGGTGTGCGTCTTTCTTGTATGGTTCATCCACAGTGTGATCTGGAAGTAGAGCTGATGCAGAAAGAGCGCAAGCATGAAGTTCTGTCAAAAGGATATGTGCCAAAATTCGAAAAAGACCTGGATATTGTCAAACAGGTCGTGAATATACATAAGCCGCTTTTGACAGACCAGACCCCATTTGAAGATCAGATAAAAGAACAGCTTTCGGATGTGGAATTTCCATTTTCTGTATTGCGTGGATTCTGTTTCAAAGAAGGAAGTTACACGGCAGTTATCCACCGTGAAAAAGATGGCAAAAAAGTGCTGATGGATCTGGAAGAGGGAGATACTACAGATTCTATGTATGGAATCGCAATAGATATCGGAACAACAACCGTTGTTACTGCACTGATTGATATGCTGACCGGAAAAGAACTGGCAGATTCCTCTATGATCAATGCACAGAAGCATTTTGGGCTGGATGTCCTGACTCGTATTACTTATGAGATGGAGCATCCAAAAGAGGGGGTACAGGCACTTAAGGAAGCAATCGTTGCTTCCATCAATGAGATGATCGCAGATGTCTGTGGCCAGACCGGAGTGAAGAAAGAACAGATTTACGAGGTCTCTGTAGGAGCGAACTGTACGATGATGCATATGCTTCTTGGTGTAGATGCACTGTCCATTGGAAAATCACCGTATGCACCAATGTTTGTAAAGGCAAAGGATATTGAAGCAGAGGAGATTGGTATTCATGCATCCAGGGGGGCAAGACTTTATTGTCTGCCGTCAGTATCATCTTATATCGGAGCAGATATTGTGGCAGGAGCTTATGTCTGTGAGCTTCATAAGGCAGATGAAAATGTTCTGTTTATTGATATCGGAACGAATGGAGAGATTGTATTTTCAGATCATGGAAGATTACTTTCCTGTTCCTGTGCCGCAGGTCCGGCACTGGAAGGTATGAACATCAGCTCAGGTATGCGTGCGGCAGAGGGAGCTATTGAAGATGTTGAAATTAAGGAAGATGGCGTGAAGCTGAAAATTATCGGCAATGCCGATCCAAGCGGTGTCTGTGGAAGCGGTATTCTGGCAGTGGTAAAAGAATTGGTAAGAACCGGACTTGTAAGAAAAGACGGCGCATTTATCAAGTTGAAGAATCTGGAAGAGACAGATTATCGTTACCCAATGATTGAGATGGATGGTATCAAACGTCAGTTTAAGATGACGGAAGACCTTAAGATCACTCAGGGAGATGTCCGACAGGTACAGCTTGCAAAAGGGGCTATTCTGTCTGGCTTCTATGCACTTCTTAAGAAGGCAGGAAAAGAGATGAGTGAGCTTGACAAGGTTATGATCGCAGGACAATTTGGAGCACATCTTCCGGCAGACAGCCTCATTGGAACAGGAATTCTTCCGGCAGAAGTGAAAGATAAACTTGTCTATGTCGGTAACTCATCCAAGACCGGGGCTTATATGGCGCTCTTATCCGGTCAGGTGAAGCGTGAGATGGAAGAACTGGCTCATCATATGGATTATATGGAACTTGGTGCAACAGAAGGCTATGAGAGATTATTTGCCGATTGCCTTATGTTTCCGGAAGTTCACTAAAAATTGAAGAAACGAATGAGATAGGAAATACCCGAATAAAGCGAGAAAATCCAATCTTGGTTATGCGAAGAGGTAATGTTAAAAATATGGGAGATATAAAAGATTTTAATTGTACATATGATAATTCAGCAGGAATTCGTTCAGAAGTGACAGAAGGACTGGGACTAACATTTCCAGATGCATATACACACTGTGATACAATGGTGACTCTTTCAAAAATGTTGAAAGAGAAAGATAAAGCAGTTATATGTGAACTTCCATTTTGCCATACATTAGAGGCAGAGGCTATGGGAGGAATTATAAATCTTGGAAATGAGATTGCAGGTCCGAGAGCTGGAGGGTATGTCTGTACAGATGTAGAAGAAATATTAAATCTGCCGGATATGGATTTCACGAAAGGACGAATTCAAGAGACTCTTCTTGCATGTAAAAAACTTCGTGAAGAAGGAGAACATGTTGTATTCGAAGTGGCAGGACCATTTACAATTCTCAATGTGCTGATCGACGCAAGATATGTGTTCAAGGGAATGCGAAAAAAACCGGAAGTGATGGAAAAGGTCTTCTGGAAACTGGGAGATCAGATTTTGAAATATATGGAACTGGTGAAAGAGTACGGGGGAGATTTGATCAGCTATGCAGATTCTTCTGGCGGAGTGAATATTCTGGGACCGAAGATGATGGAAGCTGTTACGGTGAATTTTACGTACCCATTCTTGAAGAAAGTAGAGCAGCTTGCTGATGATAAGACTATGATTCTGCTCTGCCCGAAAACGACGCTTGCTCTTATTGGAACAGAAAAAGCGAAGTTTGTGGACCATCAGTTAGAAGAGCCAATCGGATATGCACAGGCCTGCATTCATATGATCGGAAAAGCACATTTTGCCGGACAGATGTGTATTAAGAATGTTGGCTATCATCTGAATCATGGGATTTTTAAAGAAGTAAAGCTATTGTAGTCAGTGGCTTTTGTTTAACAGTATATTTATGAAATGTCAAAAGGACAGCCGATGTGAAAAAACACACGGCTGTCCTTTCTTGATAAATCAGACGAATTTATAAAGCTACTTACGTCTGTATACCCACTTCAAACATTCGAAAAAGATCAAGTTAATTTAAGAGTAGTTCTGCTCTGATCATACGGACAGATTCGCCCGATATTCCATGTTTGAAAAAATAACTATAAATGGTATAATACAAGGAGAAAAGTGTATGGAGAGAACCGAAAACTTAATCATGCAGGAAGACAGATGGAAGCCATTAAAGGAGATGAATCTCACGGACGATTTTCTATTTGATGTGGCAACCGCGGAACTGGAAAATTGCAAGACAATTATCGAATTATCTACTGGTTTGCGATTAAAAAGCCTCAAGTGGAAAGAAGGTCAGAAGGTTATTCACAATATTCCGGGAAAACGTGGAATCCGAATGGATTTTGTCGCAGAATCTGAAGATGGTCGCGTTTTTGATGTAGAGATGCAGAATCGGAAGGAAGGAAATATTCCAAAACGAACCAGATTCTATCAGGCATTGATGGACGCACCAATGTTGAAAAGCGGTGAAAAAGGTTTTGATAAGCTAAAACCGCTGTTTATTATTGTAATTTGTGACTATGATCCATATGGAATGAAGAAGTATTGCTATACGTTTGAAAGTCGCTGCAAGGAACAGCCGGATTTATTACTTGGAGATGAGGTTACAAAATTATTTCTCAGTACAAAAGGGGAAAATGAAGATGAAGTATCGAAAGAATTAGTGGATTTTCTTCATTATATTACTGAGAGTAATGAACATGGACTTCCAGAGGAATGTGATGAAAGACTTCGTCGTCTGCATGAGAGTATACAGGAGATAAAAACAAGTACAAGTGTGGAGGTCGAGTATATGAAGATGGAAGAAAGAGAAAGACTGGTAAAAGAAGAGGCAATAGAGCGAGGTTTAAGAGAAGGGAGAATACGAGGAAGAGAGGAAGGAAGATAGTATTAAGGCGTTGGAGGATTTGGAATATCGTAAGAAATTGTATGAGGAATTTGGCGTATAAGTTGAAAAAAGAAGCTTCTATGGGAGAAATCCTGTGGGAGCTTTTTAAGCATGTCACTGAAGTATAATGAATTGTAATAAACCCCCGGTTTCATTGACTTTCTCAAGTCTAAATGTTATATTTGTTATGGAAAATTATGAAGAACGTTCGGTGCTGTTTCATTGTGAGAACAGGTAAAAAGGGAAACAGGTGAGAAGCCTGTACGAACTCGTCACTGTAAATAGATATGTAGAATCATAGGCTGCGGATAATCTGACAAGGCAGCCCATCCACTGGGAAACTGGGAAGGAGATTTTATGTGAACTCTATAAGTCAGGAAACCTGCCGGTCGTTGGTACATGGAATGAGAATTCCAGGTCACGAGTAATTGATTGTACCGAAAGTTTTATAAAACGAAAATATTTTTACTTATGTCAGTAAAAGTTTTTTCTTTTTTTTTCGTACGATTATTTTCATGATAATTCCCAGACAACAAGGTAAAAGATAATAAAGGAGAAGAAAAGGATGAAAAGAAAAAGTGCAAGCTTTTTAGCAGGTGTGCTTGTTGCATCGATGGTGGCTACACCTTTGTCGTATACGAATGTATATGCACAAGAACAAGATGTAGTAGAAGCCGATGCGGCACAAACAGAGTCAGAATCTGACGTAGTTTCTGATAATACAGATAATGTGTCAGAAAATGTTAGTGAAAAAGAAAATACAGAAAAATCAGAAAGTGCAATACCGGCACAACAAGAAAATAAGAATGCAGAATCTGTAGATAAATCAAATGTGGAAAATGAACCGGTGCAGACAGAGCAAAAAAATGAGTCTGTAACGCAGGAAGCAGCGCCACAGGACTCTATAGTGCCTGTGCAGCCTACAGAGGCGATTTCTGGTGTCAAGGTGTTAAAAAACGATGGAAACGAGTACGGGATGTTTCCAATCGTTGTTGAAAAGATGGAAGTGAAAGATAATCAGGTAACGATTGATTTTAATACAGGTGAAAAATCTGTATTTGATTGGTTATATTTGGGACCTGTAACAGATAGTGAAAAAACAGGTTATACAAAAGGTGAAAAAGCAAATGGTACATGCAAGTTTTCTATTACTGTTCCGTTGTCAAAACAGAATAGTTGGATTCCGGTAGCCGCAGGACGTTCTGATAAAGGAACATGGTCAGAAAATTATCTGTGGATGAGTGTTCCAAACGTAGAAGTTATTACGGGACAGCCGAACGATGTGAAAGCAAAAGAAGGAGAAAACGTTAAATTATCTGTAAGTGCTTCTGAAGAAGATGTTTCATATCAATGGCAGTATAGCGCAGATGGAACAAACTGGACAGACTGTGATGGTGAAAATGCAACAACAGCTAATTATAGCTTTACAATGAAAAAAAGCTCAGAAGGAAAGTATCGTTGCATTGTCAATAAGTCATATATAAAGGAAACCTCTAATACTGCAACAATTACATTTGTAGATGATGATAAGAAGGACGATGGAAAAACAGACAGTGACAATTCTGGAGATAATACTGGAAGCGGCACAACTGCACAGGAAGGTTATGTAGCAAGTGATGGGATTACTTCTATCTATGCCAGTGATGATACGAAGAAACCAGGACAGCCATATAAGATGTTTAAAATTGGAGCATCTGAGGCAAAAGTTGTAGGAGATAAAATACAGGTATCCATTTGGGTAGAACCAGCAAGCAGTGGAAACTTTTCATATGATGCAATTTATATTGGTAATGGAAATGATAAGGAAAAAGAACCACTAATTATCGGAGAAGAAGATACAAAAAAGATTGAGGGGAAAAAGTTAGAAAGATTTACTTTCGAGGTACCACTTTCAATGGCAGGAAAAGAAGTGCATTATGTACCGAGAAATGGAAGAACGCAGAAATTTAGCACAACTAGTTCTCTTGCGTTAAAACTTCCAGCATTGTCTGATTTTAAGAAACAGACGGTTATAACAATTCAGTCACAGCCAATAGCAAAGACGGTTGCAAAGGCAGGAGACAAGATTTCTTTATTTATAGATGCACTTGGTGAAGAAGGGACTACGTTGTCATACCAATGGCAGTATAGTGATGATGGAGAAAGTTGGACAAATTGTAAAGAATTAAGTGCTGGTACAGATAACTATACATTTACAATGGAAGAAAAACTCGCCGGAAAATATCGTTGCATCGTAAAGGATAATACTAGTACCGAAATAATTTCAGACATATCAGAGATAACTTTCCAAAAGGTAAGTGAAAAAGAAGGATATGTCGCAAGTAATGGGATTACTGCTATCTACGCCAGTGATGATACGAAGAAACCAGGACAGCCGTATACGATGTTTAGCATTGGGGCATCCGAAGCAAAAGTAGTAGGAGAAAAGATTCAGATATCTATCTGGGTAGAACCAGCAAGCAGTGGAAACTTTTCATATGATGCTATCTATATTGGTGATAAAAATGATGAGCCAAAGGAACCATTGGTATTGGGCGAAGTAGATACAGAAAAGAATTTAGAAAAATTTTCATTTGAAGTACCACTCTCAATGGCAGGAAAAGAAGTGCATTATGTACCAAGAAATGGAAGAACGCAGAAATTTAGTACAAGTAGTGCACTAGCATTAACAATTCCTTCTTTAGATGCTTTTAAAAAGCAGACAGAAATTGTAATCCAGTCACAACCGAAAGATGTAGCTGCGAAGAATGATACACAGGTTTCTCTTTCTGTTATTGCCAATGGAGAAGAAAGTGCAAAGTTGAGTTATCAGTGGCAGTACAGTGCGGATGGAACAAGTTGGATAGATTGCGAGGGCATCAGTGCCAAGAATGCCACTTATACATTTGAGATGGCATCAGACAAGGTTGGACAGTATCGTTGTGTAATTACTGATTCTAATGGAACAACTGCAACATCTAATATTGCAAAGGTGGAAAATCCATCGGCACCGGCAGTGACCAGTAGTCAGGTACAGGTTGTAAAAAGTGATGGCAGCACATTCAAAATGTTTACGGTAAAAGAGTCAAAAGTTCAGGAGGATGGAGAAAATTTAAAAGTTACAATTTCAACTCAGAATGTATCATTCGATAAGATTTATTTGGGTGAAAAAGAAGATGTAATTAAGACTCCTGTGACTGATGGAACAGTATTAGAGAATGGTGGATATACATTTACATTTCAAGTACCGGCATCAGACAAAGGAAAAGTTCTTCCAATTTCATTAGGAAAATCAGATGGCACTTGGTATAATGGACAGGATCTTTGGATTTATATTCCAAATGAAGGAATAGAGAGTCTTCCAACAGTTTCCGATGAGGTAAAAACAATTGTTGGAGGAACTGGTGTTGCATATAGTGATTTTGAAATTGTATCATCCAAAGCTGTACTGCGAGGAGATAAGGTTAATATGACCTTAGATGTGAAAGGAAGCAAGTGGACAAGGCTTTATCTTGGTGTACAGGCTGACACTAACAAAACTCCTGTTTATAAAGGAACGTACAATTCAGAAAAAAATGTGACAACATTTTCATTTGATGTATCAGCAGAGAAACAAGGAATGAATATTGCGGTTACACCAGGAAATGACACATGGTTCTCTTATGCAAGAGACTTGTTTATTAATATTCCAAATCTGGAAAATAAAGCAAATACGACAGAAAATGGAGTATATAATTTATATGGTTCTGCTTATCCGACTACAAACATGATTGGCTTGAATTTTGAAAGAGAAAGTAGTGTCTCAATTAATGGAGATCAGGCAACGATTACGTGGGTTACACAGGCAGCAAGATATGATAAACTTTATATAGGAAATCCACAGGATTCGAATGAAGTAAAAGAGGCAAATGCTATTGAAGCAAAAGATCGTTCTGATATTGCCAGTGGATATAAAAGTTTTACATTTACCCTTCCAGTAACAGAACTTGGAAAAGAATTTAGCTATTCTGTGCGAGATATAAAAGATGGTACATGGACAACTAGTGATGCCAGAGCATATATCAATGGTATTTTGGAGAAAATAGGAGAACTTCCGACACCGGATCCAGACCCGACACCAGATCCGAATCCAGGTGTGGTAGTTCCGGAAAATGGAATATATAAAGTAAATAATGTAACATCAAGTTCTTCCATGTTTAATGTGGTAGATTGTAAACTGACTTCTAAAAATGGTAAGATGAGTGCAGTGTTGACATTAAGCGGTACAGGATATGGCTATCTGTATATGGGAACAAAGGAAGAGGCAGCAAAAGCTGATTCATCATCCTGGATTCCGTTTGTAACAGATAATAATGGAAAATATACATATACCGTTCCGGTAGAAACATTAGATAAAGGAATTAATGTAGCAGCATACTCTACAAAAAATAAAATCTGGTATGACAGAATACTTACATTCAAATCTGAGACAGTGAAAAAAATTAGTGACATAGATTCTGGTAATGGTGGAACTGGCGGCAATAGTGGAACTACTGGCGGCAACACCAATCCTTCAGGAGGAACTGGCGGTTCGGGTTCTGTTTTAAAACCAAACGATGGTAAAGCTGAAAATGAATCAAAATATGAGGCAGATACATCAGGCGCTACAGGTCGTGTCAACAGTTCTACGACTTTAGCTGATGGAGTGTATACACCAGACAGATTTACATGGTCCGGAGGAACTGGTAAGGTTAAGATATATTGTAACAAGATTACGATAAAAAATGGTCAGGCATATGCAACACTGGTGTTTGACAGTGACCATTATCAGTATGTAAAAGCAAATGGAAATACTTATTATACGTCAAAAAGCGGCGGAACAGCGACAGTTACAATCCCAGTTGCATTAAATCAGAATAATAAAATTCTTGGTATGACAGATAAGATGTCAGTCGCTCATGAGATAGAATATACAATATTTGTTTATCTGGCAGCAGCAGGAAACGGAACTACACTAGGAGGAGCAAATGCGAATAAGAAGCTAGATGAGAAAGCTCCTGAAATTATGGGATTGCAATATCAGTCTGAGACACAACTGGATTATGCGGAATACTTTAAGATTTATCATTATGATCAGGGAATTACCCTTCTTGAAATTGACATGACAAAAGGAACTGCGAATGATCCGGAAAAGCTTGCTGCAGAAGCGATTAATGCAGAAAATATAGATGCTGAAACAGCAGATACTTCTGGTGAAGCACAGACTGATCAAGACAAACAGCAGGCTACAGAGTCTAAAAATGCAAAATCAAGCGTAGATGAGGAAGAGACATCTGCAGTTACGACTGCTGAAGATGGAGAAGAAAATCTGAACGGTGTCAGTGAAGCGGAACTTGCAGCAGAGCTTTATAAAGGAAATATTGTCAAATATCTCCTTGTGCCGGAAGGAGTAGAAGTTCCGGTTGGCTTAGATCAGGACATGATTGTAGTACAATTACCAGCAGACAAAGCCTACACATCTACAGAGGCTATTCTGGAAAAAATGGATGAACTTGGACTTACAGATAATATTGTTGCAATTGGAGATAAGAAAAAAGACTGCAAGATTGATTCTATTGCAGAAAAGATGGAGAAAAAGGATGGAGAAGACCACGCACAGGTTGTATATGGTGGCGCTGAAGAAGAACCAGATTATAAGACGCTTGTAAAACAGGAAACAAACCTTGCAGTACTTTCATCCAATATTCTTCCAAAAGAAACGGATATCACAGATATTCAGGAAAAACAGGATGTATCTGAAGACACAGATAAAGAAGAGAAGACCGAGAAAAAATCTACTAAAAAATCAGACGATAAGTCCAAGAAAAAATCTGCTAAGAAATCAGATGAAAAGGCTGAGAAGAAATCAGAAGATCAAGAAAAATTGACAGTGGAAGAACAGACAGAGCGCTATCAGCAAATGACAGAAAAGTTTGCATTACTTGGAATACCAGTAATTGTTGACCGTTCTGAAGATGAGCAGACAGATCTGGCTAAATATGAGTGGATTAAGGTATACGGAGTACTTTTTGGATGTGAAGATCAGATGAACAACTTATTTGACCAGGCAGTGAAAGATGCAGGAGATGATGCAGTGTCTCAGGCAAAAGTTCAGACAGAAAAATAGATATATATCAAAGTATCTAAAAGTATTATATGAGGAAATGTAAAATGAAGAAAAGAATATATAAGATAACTGCAATATTGTTGACTATGGCTCTCTTTTTAGGGGGCTGTGGTTCTGCAAAGAGCAGCCAGGACAGTGCGAGCGCGACAACGCAGACAACCTCTGAGAAGAGTGATGATACCTCCAAGACCGCAGAAGCACCGGAGATTGACGGGCTGACGTATGAGTCTGCGATGGATCTGACATATGCGCAGGAATTCGATGTATTTTATTACAAAGACGGATATAAGCTGATCGATGTTCACGAAGGACGGCAATATCTGATTGTTCCGGAAGGCAAAGAGGCTCCGAAGGGACTGGACAGTGATATTGTTGTCATCAACCAGCCGATTCAGAATATTTACATGGCTGCTACAGCAATCATGTCATTATTTGATGCATTAGATGCAATTGATACTGTGAAATTTTCAGGTTTAGAGGCTTCCGGCTGGTACGTAGAAAGTGCGAAGAAAGCAATGGAATCCGGAGCCATGACATTTGCAGGAAAATACAGTGAACCGGATTATGAGAAGATTGTAGATGGAGATTGCAAACTGGCAGTAGAATCTACGATGATCCTTCACTCACCGAAGGTGCAGGAGATGATTGAAGACCTTGATATCCCGGTATTTGTAGATTATTCCAGTTATGAGTCTCATCCACTTGGAAGAACAGAGTGGATCAAAGTCTATGGAGCAATGTTGAATAAAGAAAAAGAGGCAGAAGCATTTTTTGATGACCAGGCAAAGGTAATCGAAGAGCTGAAGGATTTTAAGAATACAGAGAAGACAGTGGCATATTTTTACATCAATACAGACGGTTCTGTAGTTGTCCGTAAATCCGATGACTACATTCCGACTATGATTGAGATCGCCGGTGGAAGATATGTGTTCAAGGATCTGAAGAATTCTGAGGGGAATGCGCCATCTGTAAAACTGACGATGGAAGAATTTTATGCAACGGCAGTAGATGCAGATTATCTTATTTACAACGGAACAATTGACGGGCAGGTGAGCAGTCTTGGTGATATGGAAGCCAAGAGCAATCTGTTTGCAGAGTTTAAAGCTGTCAAAGATGGAAATGTATGGTATACTGGTAAAAACTTATATCAGGCGACAGACACAGTCGGAGAACTGATTTCAGATATTCATCTGATGCTGACAGATGGTGATGCCAGTCAGATGACATTTCTTGAAAAGATGAAATAAAAGTCAAAAAATAAAAGAAACTGGTGGAGAAATATGCAAAATAAGGAAACAAAGCAGGAACAGTTAAGTTTTCATACTGAAAATTTCAGAAAAAGATCCAGATATACATTTGTATTTGTGTGTATGATCGCAGCATTTTTTGTCATTACAGTGCTGAATATTAATACGGGAAATGTACATATTTCTGTGCCGAAGATTTTGAGAATATTATTTTTACATGATGGAGAGGCGGTAGAGTACAGTATCATATGGAAGATACGTCTGCCGCGTATCCTCATGGCAGCATTACTGGGCGGAGCATTGTCTCTGTCCGGTTTCTTATTACAGACATTTTTCTCAAATCCGATCGCAGGACCGTTTGTACTTGGAATTTCTTCCGGAGCGAAGATGGCTGTCGCACTGACTATGATTGTATTTTTAAAATATGTAGGACATTTTTCATCTTACACATTAGTAGTGGCAGCATTCATCGGTTCGTTGATATCGACGGGATTCATTCTTTTGATGTCAAAGAAGATTCATCATATGGCATCCCTTTTGGTAGGAGGAATCATGATTGGATATATCTGTTCCGCAATTACAGATTTTGTGGTGACATTTGCAGATGATTCTGATATTGTAAATCTTCATGGCTGGTCACAGGGAAGTTTTTCCGGTATGAGCTGGGGAAATATAAAAGTAGCTGTAGTTGTAGTTGGAATTGCGGCAGTGTGTACATTTTTACTGTCAAAACCAATCAGTGCATATCAGCTTGGAGAAGCATATGCACAGAGTATGGGAGTGAATATTAAAGTATTCCGAGTTGTTATTATATTACTGTCAAGTATTCTTTCTGCGTGTGTGACTGCATTTGCCGGACCAATTTCTTTTGTGGGAATTGCAGTTCCATTTCTTACGAGAAAAGCGTTCGGCACATCAAAACCGATTGTGGTGATACCGGGTACATTTTTTATAGGGGCTGTATTCTGTATGATCTGTGATCTGATCGCTCGTATGGCACTTGCACCGGTGGAGCTGAATATCAGTACAGTCACATCGATACTTGGTGCACCGATTGTCATCTATATGATGGTGAAGCGTGAGAAAGGAAGAATGTAACATGGCAGATTATTATTTTAAAATGGATGATATGGCTGTCGGATACCAGGGAAAGACACTGATCCATGACATTAATATTGGTATTGATAAAGGTGAAATAGTAACGCTCATTGGGCCAAATGGATCCGGTAAATCTACAATTTTAAAGAGCATTACAAAACAATTGAAATTAATTGGAGGAAAGGTGTTTTTCGATGATACGTCCCTTCAGGAAATGTCTTATAAAGAACTTTCTTCCAATATGGCTGTTGTTTTGACAGAACGTATCAAAACGGAGCTTATGACCTGTCATGAAATTGTGGCAACAGGACGTTACCCATATACAGGGCGGCTTGGAATACTGACGCCGGAAGATGAACAAATCGTAGATGAGGCAATGAAGGCAGTTCATGCAGAAGATCTGGGAAACCGCGATTTTAACGCTATTAGTGATGGACAAAAACAGAGAGTTCTTCTTGCAAGAGCAATCTGTCAGGAGCCGGAGATTATTGTGCTGGATGAGCCGACATCTTTTTTAGATGTACGATATAAATTAGAATTACTTGCAATATTGGAACGTATGGCAAGAAAAAAGCATATTACAGTCATTATGTCGCTGCATGAGATTGATCTTGCACAGAAAGTGTCGGATAAGATTATCTGTGTGAAGGGAGATACCATTGCACATTATGGAAAGCCAGAAGAGATATTTAAGGAAGATACAATCCGCAGTCTTTATGAAATTGACAATGGTTCTTTTGATCCGGTATTTGGAAGCATAGAGCTTCCGAAGATAGAAGGAGAACCAGAGGTATTTGTAATTTCGTCCGGAGGAAGCGGAATCCCCATTTATCGACAGTTACAGAAAGAACACATTCCATTTGCAGCAGGAATCCTCTACAAGAATGATATTGACTATCAGCTTGCAAGACTTCTGGCAGTGGAAGTGATTACAGAAGAACCATTCCGGCAGATTAGTGATGAGACATTTGCAAGAGCAGTTGAAGTGATGAAAAAGTGTAAGAGAGTTATTGTAACAGATGTGCCGGTGGGAGAATGTAATAAAAGAGTCGAAGAATTAATAAAGTTAGCAAAATAGCAGGACGCGTAGTAAATTCGAGGTTTACTACGCGTTAAATGTATTATTTTTTGAAAAACAATCCTTCATATGTTACAATAAAAAAGCTATGGAGATTTAGAACTTAAAGGAGAAAAAAGATGA
>QWCV01005800.1_pt1 | contig 15664 bp, 18 predicted proteins | sample 1972621 | NCBI WGS metagenome assembly QWCV01 (sample SAMN09866699, study PRJNA288562) | Human gut metagenome isolate pre2_stool, whole genome shotgun sequencing... | isolation source: gut | host: Homo sapiens | place: USA: California
GTCAAGACCGTTAAACGGCTCGTCGAGAATAAGTATCTTCGGATTTTCCATAATGGCTTGTGCAAGTCCCAAACGCTGCCGCATACCTAGACTGTATTTACGAACGTGGCGCTTTAAGTCAGGGTCAAGCCCTACTTGCTTCATACTGCTGCGTATCTCCTCTTTGCCGATCTTGTTGTTCAGCCCTGCGAGGAGCTTTAAATTTTTATAGCCCGAATAGTAAGGGATAAAGCCCGGCGTTTCGATGATTATTCCCATCTCTTTCGGAAAGTCAACGTCCTTGCCGACCTGCTTGCCGTCAACTGTTATCACACCGCTCGTGGGCTTGATAAAACCGCATATGCACTTCATCAGCATCGTTTTGCCGCTGCCGTTTCTGCCGATAAGTCCGTGTATCTTGCCCTCCTCAAAGGACACGTTTATGTGCTTTAGTATCTCCGTTTTGCCAAGCGTAAGGCATACGTCATTTACATTGATGATATCCATTTTGTCCCCCTAACTTGCAACCTCAGTCACATTATCATAATTAAACTTACCAATGGCTATCCCTCCGAAAACCAGCAGAACCGCAATAAGTACTAGCAGATAAATCACAGAAAAGCTCATCGGCATTATTGGCTTTTTGAAATATTTCGTGTAATGCAGCCAAGTTATTGAGTTTGCCATTGGCATTGTCCACATAAGATTTGTCCTTATAGCACTGAACGCCATTCCAAGTGATATCATTCCGCCGCATATGATAAAGCCCACAGTCTTGCGCTTGAACAGCGAAAATACCAGCAGTATCAGCCCTATTATCATCAAATACGCCGCCACGAGCAGATAGCTTTTTACCGCCGCCTCAAATACCGAAAGCTGATTGTAGAGATTTTCTGGAAGCAGCTCAACGCCGAAATCGCCTCGCCTGTCGGGGAACATTTTCACAAAACCCGTGGCAACATTGCTCCAGCCATTGTACCAAAAACCCTTTGAAAGCATTGGCAAAACTGTGCCGAGAAATATTACCGCAAGATATGATATTATCATAAAAACAAGCTTCAAGATCTGCCCCACAAACCAGTTCGCCCTGCCGATACGAACGATATAAAACACGGTATTGGTGTCAACTTTCGGATAATCAGCAATGAGGGTAAGAAAAACTATGGGGATTATAAGTATCAGTATCTCAGAATTTGCTACCGCTATAAATGGCTCTAGTATGTTAAGCGGCTCACCCATAAGCTCTGCATTGTTAGTCAGCGGAGAAACTGCAAAATTATTTATGAATATGAGCAGCACCGCAACGATCACCATTCGTGCGTCACAGACCCACTTTACAAATTCCGTTGCCGCACAGGAAAAGGCTTGTTTTAAACTAAAATTTTTCATCGCTTACACCCCTTTGTCCAGCCGCATATTCATTATTACTATAAAACCTATCACAGAGAAAAGTATTATCCCGAAATTGAAAAACAGAATGTATTTTGTGTCAGCAAAAGCTGTGTAATATGACAAATTCATTATGCTGTTGGGATAAAAATTCTCCAATATACTTGCCCTGTCGAAATCCTCTTTCATCATTGAATTTGCAATAAGTTTCTGCACAGTTATCTGCCACATATATGTTACCATAAATGGCACGCAGGTTATAAGATACGGATTTTTGCAGAATGAGCTTATGAAAAGTGCAGGCATTGTGCTTATAGCTCCATACAAAAATGCCGAAAGCATATATCTCAACACGCCCGTAAGCTCGTCTTTATTGTTCACAAGCACGAATGATAAATCATCTGCGGAAAGTTCGTATTGGCTCAATTGCGGAAATATTATCCGCACGATAACGCCGAAAATTATATATCCGAATAGAACGGCTGAACCGCCGCACAAAAATGCTGAGCAGAATTTTGACATATAATATCTCAAACTGCCTGTTCGGGTTATGTTGAACCGCATTGAGCCGCCGTTTCGCTCTGCACAAAATGCCGTCATAAAGGGAAAAGCCGCTATTATAGGCAGAAACATTGCCATATATCCCGACATACCTTTTGCGAATATCAGATAGGAACTGAAGGAATAATCATCAGCAAAAAGCTGTTTGTCAAGCTTTGCAATGCACTCAAACACCGTGTATATCTTCGCCGTGTTTGGGTCAGTATACGCCTTTGCGGTAAAGCATAGCAGGGTCGTGAGCAGCACCGCACCGACATATCCGATATTCAGCATACTCTTGTTAAGGTCGCATTTAAGTGCTTTCATTGCCCCACCCCCTATGGAATAAGCACATATATCTCGCCCGTAACGCAATCGACTGTCACATAATTTATTGCGTGCAGACCTGTCGGCTGCTTATCGTCGATAATAAAATACCACTTTGGCGTACAGCATATATTATCCGCACTTTCGCCGACTTCGGTACTCTCGCCACGAGGTTCATACATAAGCTTGACGTCATCAAACTGTATATCGATTTTGTCCGCAAGATTTTCCTCAAGCAGATCGCAAGCGCCCTTGAAAGACAGCATTTTGTCTATTTTCTCAGCCTTTGCCACCTTGAAAGCGTTACAACCTATGTAATATTCGGGGTCAAAGTTTGCGTCGAGATCGGTATAAGTTTGCATTGAATAGGTCATAAGGGCATTTCCCTTCACGAACAGCGTATCATCAGCATTCGTGGAAAAAACATTTTGTATGCCGATACCTTTATATGCCTTTTGTATCTCGATCTCATAGCCAACACCGCTGTCGGTGGTGATTATATACCCGTCACTGACCACATTGTCAAGCTCCTCTCCAAGCACATTGCTGAACGTGTCCGCCAAAGTCTTTGCCTTGTCCGCAGCAGACAAAAGTCCGCTGTCAGCATTTTCAGAAGTTGGTCTGTCGAGATAAAAAAGCTCCATATTATCGGCGTCAGCGTCTGCGGTATTTACGCCGTTTTCGCTTGCCTCCCAACAGCAATAAGGCTGTGCAAAGCGTGTTATTTTAAGTTTGTTATGTTCGTCCTGGAGCTGTGCCTGATCTTCCACAGTTTCGATCTTACCATCGATCTTGATATCCAAGGCACTTTGCAGCTCTTCCACTTTTGACGACAGCCAGTCCATATCATTTTCGGCATTGATATAAGCAAGCTCCAAGTCATAAACGCCGTCAGGTTTGCAAATGCTCACCGCCGATTTTTCGGGTAGCTTGAATTTTGTATACTCTTTTTCAAATGCAGCATCAAAGCTGTCATAAATATTCTCTGACGAAACATAAGCCTCGCCGCTGTCCACCTCAGCCGAATGCTTGTTGCTTCTGATATTGTCGGGAGTATTTTCACAAGCTGACAGCGCCACAGCCGCCAACATCATGGGCAATAATACTTTTGTTTTTCTGATATTTTTCATATGTCATTCCTTTCTTTTGGGTTATTGCTGCGAGGTAGTATAGAAATCAAGCTGTTAAATTGATCGTATAATTTAAGGCAATATCACATAAAAAGATAGTTAGTGATATTGCCTTAGTTTAAATTTTATTTACCGCTAACATATCCTGAAGCCTGACTACCTACACCTGACGGAGCTGGATTGAGTGACATGGTGCACAAAATACGTTCACCTTTATCAATATATGTCGCATTAATGTGTTTCGTAGTATGGTTTCCTTTACTTGATATTTCTCCACTTGCAATATATGTACCTCCAACCGTTGTTCTATATGAAACGGATGTAGCATTGGAAATTTTGTCAATTTGGTAGTTGACCCTAACATAATCATCCTGAGCTGCGATTCTCTTAACGATATTTTTTATAATATAGGTGTGATTTTCTTCAAGTTTTGTTGCAAATAAATTCAATTTCATCATATAACACAATTATTGCAACGGATAATTGTGCATAATGAATATTCACATCTTCATTGGACTCACCACATTTTTTTGCAATAGACTTTTTTATCTATGCATACATTATTTTAACACATATAACACCAAAAGTCACTATATTCTGCATATTTCTCTCATATGCACAAGATTTTTGTATAGCTGAACAAATATTGCGTTCTAAATTATTTCATTTTACATAAGTTGTTATCCGATAATCAGCAAAGAAAGCAGTCTTCCCGTCTTTTTGGTGAGCGTCGGGCTATCTGTACAGCTTTTTTCATTGAATTGAGCCGTCTTGCGGCGAAAGGAAAAGGCAGTGTACAAATTGCCCCTGCGGTGACAAAGACGATCGCATATATTGACGAAAACTATATGAAACAGACCGGTCTTGAATCCATAAGTAAAGCCGCAGGCGTTTCTTCGCAGCATTTGTGCAGATTATTCAGGCAGACCTTGAACTGCCGACCGATGGAATATATCACAAAACGCAAGATAAAGGCGGCTAAAATGCTTCTGGCAGAAACGCAGAAAACTGTCGATCAGATAGTTGAAGAAACAGGTTTCTGCGACAGCAGTTATTTTTGCAAGATTTTCAAAAGGTTCGAGAGTATTACTCCGTCGCAGTTCAGAAGTATAGAACAGGCTCTATGAAATTCGTAAATTGACCGCTGACACCGTACGATAAACAAAAAGGCATCATGTCCGGATACATGATGCCTTTTTTCTATTGTAGCTTTGCATAAACCTGCCGGATACGATCAGTTATTCCTGCGTCTGGCTCTGTTCAGCAGCAGGAGCGATATCATAAGTATCAAGGGAAATGCGCAGCCTGCGAGCATACCTTTCTGCATATCATCGCCTGCACGCTGGGTGATATTTCCTACAATAGCGGGACCAAGTGCTCCGCCAAGGTCACCAGCCATGGCGAGTAGTGCAAACATTGCAGTTCCGCCGGTGGGTATTTTTCCAGAACAGATGCTTATAGAACCGGGCCACATGATACCTACCGAGAATCCGCACATTATGCAGCCTAGAAGTCCGATTACAGGTATTCCCGACAGGGATGCAGTGATGTAACAGATCAGACACAGCAGCGCCGAGCCTATCATGAATTTCATAAGATCGAGCTTTTCGCCGTACTTCCCGTAAAGTGTACGGCTTATGCCCATCGTCACCGCAAACATACACGGTCCTGCAATATCTCCGACTGACTTAGTCAGTCCGAGAGCAGATTCTGCAAATGCCGACGCCCACTGCGCCATTGAAAGCTCCGAGGCTCCCGCACAAACCATAAGCAGTATCGCAAGCCAGAACAGCGGTACTCTGAGCAGGTCACGGATACGCATTCCCTCTCCGTCCTCGACGGAGTGTGCAATGGGACATACTGAAAAATTGTAAACATTCACCAGCGGAATTATCGCCCAGATACAAGAGAGCCACTTCCAGTTTTCTATGCCGAAAGCAGTAAAAAACAGTGTTGAAATGAGTATGACTCCGACCGAACCCCAGCAGTAGAATGAATGCAGAAGGCTCATTGCAGCTTCTTTGTGCTCAAACGGGCAGGCTTCAACTATCGGACTTACAAGTACCTCGGTCAGACCGCTTCCCATTGCATATATGACCGTGCTTATAATTATTCCTGAAAACGGATCGGGAAGCAGTTCTGGCAGAAAAGCAAGCCCAATAAGTCCCACCGCAGAAAACACCTGCGAACCGATAACGCATTTCCGATAGCCGATCTTGTCGGCGAAACGTGCGCACAGCACATCTATGATAAGCTGAGTAACAAAAAATACCGACGAGATAAGGGCAATTTTCCCAAACGGAATACCATAGCCATTGTGAAATGTGAGAAATAGAAGCGGAGCGAAATTAGCCGCTATTGCCTGTGTGATGAATCCAAGATAGCAGGATATAAGTGTTTTTCTGTAATTTACAGCCATATTGACAAACTCCTTGACAAATGATATAATCAGATTATATAGTAAATATCGTAACATTTCAATACACAAAATCACATTTTTATTACACAATATCGTAAATCGGGTGAGAACATGGAAAATGAAATCAAAAAGGACAGGATCACAACGGACGAAACCTTACGTGAAACTGCAAGTCACGGCAGCGAAGAATATCCGTTCAGTTACTATTATGAGGACATCTGGGATTTCGATTTTCACTGTATCGACTGGCACTGGCACCCAGAGGTCGAATTTGTTTATGTACAGCATGGCAAGGCTGATTTTCTGGTGGGTGGAAACAGGTATGTTCTAAGCTCGGGCGATGGGATCTTTATAAATTCTCAGGTGATACACAGGTTTGAAGCAGAAGACAGCGCCATCATTCCGAACATTGTTTTTTCACCTGTTCTGCTTGCACCGCAGGGCAGTCTGATATACAGCAGATACATCAGACCGATAATTGAATCAACTACCGAATGTGTGATTTTTTCCGCCGAAGAAACAGCGCACCACAGCATTATCGAAACAATGAGGTCGGTATTTGCTGTGCAGGGTTCTGGCACGGCTTCTGAAATGGAAACGGTAGAACTGCTGCTGAAACTATGGCGCCTGTTATATGAAAGCATACAAATAACAGACTGCGGCCCCGTGTCCGGGCATTCCGCACAGACGCAGGCGAAGCTTCAGATAATGATGCAGTATATTCATGATAATTACAGCGGTCAGATAACACTTGATGATATTGCAGAAACAGTTCTTATAAGCAAAAGCAGTGTTCTCAATATTTTCAGGACATACCTGCACACTTCGCCGATTAATTACGTTGTGGAATACAGACTGAAACGTGCGTCAAAACTGCTTGTTGATACCGAAAACAGCGTTTGCACCATAGCGCAGGAAACGGGATTTGAGAACATCGGCTATTTCTGCCGCAGATTCAAAAAGCTGTACGGCGTTACACCAGCAAATTACAGAAAATACTATCGCAGTGCAGAGCGTAATTCAATGAGAAATATACATTCTGACACAAATGTCCTGTCGGGCTGATGAAATAGCTAAACTTGATAAAAAGATATCAGATTTAAGAGAGAATGACAAAATCTGCAAGCAGAGAAAAGAACACCTTAATAATACAACTCAGATTATTGATGAGATCTTGTCCGAAGGTTCCGGAACAATCTGCACCGCCAACGGTGGGCTGCCTCCGGAAGACCGAAGAAAGCTCTACTATGATCATATCTTTCTCGTTGCATAATCCTTGTTCGAATAAAATGTGTCAAGTGATATTGACAAAACCATATCGGCATAGGCTGTCAGACTTGCTGAGCCTATCAAAGTAATACTTGCTGCAATGGGAATTATTTTTTGAATCATTTTGAAAATCTCCTTTCATGTTTAGTGTTGGGTACAATACTATTATATATCATTGCACTTGTTTTTTCAAGTCGCAATGCGCACAAAGTTCTCTGAAAAATCCGGACAAATTTTATAAAAATAATTGACAAAAAGCTCTTGATAGGGTATAATAAAAGAAATGGGTACAATACGAAAGGATTGATTTCTATGTACTATAACGAAAAGCGCAAAGCAATCACGGCAAAATATGTGAAAACACATCTTGATGACATCAAAATTCGTGTTCCAAAGGGACAGCGTGAAAAACTGAAAGCTATCGCTGCTGAAATGGGCATGAGCATGAATCAGATGTTCATTAAGGCTGTTGAGGAATATATTGAACGAAACTATAAGCCTGAAGAAGCAAATGAAACAGATTGACAAATCGGAATTTAACGCACATCTAAAAAACGAGAATTCATAGAAACGTAGCCATAAAATGGTGATGAAAGGACGTATAACTTATGAGTAAAAAAGTATTTGTTTTGGTACACGATTACTGGCATCATGATGATTCCATCAAGCCAATGATGGACTATCTGTTTAACGCAGATTATGAAGTAACATTCACAAAGAACCCAAATGATTATTTCAACGGGCAGTTTGATTTGTTTTTGTCTTTCAAAGATCCTATTGAAAATGATCAGATTCCTACTCCAATCTGGTGTGATGAAAAATGGACGGAGAAATTTCTGAATGATGTTCAGAATGGTATGGGAACGATTATGTTTCACGCATCACTTACTGATTACCCAGAAAATCACGCAATCCTCACAAATGTTGTAAGAAGTAACTTTATCACTCATCCCGAACTATGTCCGCTTACTGTAAAACCGATAGCAGAACATCCGATTATTGAAGGCATTGGCAAATTCACATTCCCTGATTTTGACGAACATTATGTAATGAAAATGATTCCGAATGCTGATACAACGATTCTTGCAGAAACCGTTTCAAAGAACGGCGTTCAGCCTGCTGTATGGATTCACACCTATGGCAAGGGAAAAATCTGCTGTATCGTTCCTGCACACAATACCCAAAATCTGACCTGTGAACCATTTGTCAAACTTGTAAAGAATGCTATTGATTGGGTTTAATAGCATTAATAGAGCGTCAAATTCCAGTTTGCAGAGTTATTCCAACTCTCCCTTTTTCCGCCTACGCTCAGGTTCATCCCTCAAACTTTCAAGGTAATCGTCAATCGTTCGGCTTGCCTTGTCTAAATCAGCATACTCTTTTTTGAGGTAGCGGTATTCTTCGTAGAGTTTTTCACGCTCCTCATACAACGCTTGTCGCTGACGGTCAAGCGGAATCTGCCGTCCGGATACAATAATTTTAACTGACTTCCAACGCTCTTGTACTTTTCCAGTACAGGAGCGTTTTTCTTTGTATATTCTTTTTGTTTCCATACTGAAAGAGACTTGTACTTGTCATGATGCGGTTTACTGCGTTAAAATTGCCGGACAAGTTCTACCTGGTTTTGTCAATATCACTTGACACATTTTATTCGAACAAGAATTATGCAACGAGAAAGATATGATCATAGTAGAGCTTTCTTCGGGTTGACGGAGGCAGCCCGCCGTTGGCGGTGCAGATTCCCCACATACTTTCACAGCGTGCATTATCATGACATCTTCCGCCGGCACTGTTCATGCTTTGAATGATCCCATATTTCGGCTATTTCAACTTCCATGTTGATAAATGTAAACTTTTTCAGAAAACAGGTTGTAATATATGACAATTTGGAATAAGGCTGTAGACAAATGGGGTGATTGGCAAGCTGCACAGCATATAGCTTAGAAATATGATGATGACGGATATCTTCTCAAGAAGAAATAGCACAAACAAAAATAAGCTGCTACAGAAAAATCTGTGGCAGCTTATTCTATTTAGAATAGTCCTAATTTTAACCTATCAATATCGGCTCCTGATATCTGTTTGTACGAATCCATAAGATTTTGAATCATATTTAATGACAAGCGGTTCGAAGGATCAGTTACATAGTGTATTGTCGGAGAAAATTTATTATAAGAAAAAATGGCTTTGGTTTTATAGGCTTGACCATACAGAACCTTTCCTCTTAGAATTTCAAATGAATAACCTTTACCGTCTCGTGCAATTGCTTTTATACATCCATTTATAGCTTCAGTAACACCATTTAATCACACTCATCTGCATTTTTCACGCAGTTCAAGTATATCAAATTCATCAAGACAAAGCATATTTTGGTTGTGGTTTATAAGCATATTACTTCTTCGTTGTCACACTCTTAACAGCCGACCATTCTCCATAATATTTAATACCCTTTACAAGCGTATAGGAACGTACCTTAACATAGTATTTCTTATTTGCCGAAAGCTTTGAAATCGTCATTTTGTCGGTCTTGTTGTTTGTAACATCAAGCTTCTTTGCGCCTGTAAACTTAGAGTTTGTGGCGTACTGCACCTCATAACCTGTTGCAGAGCCTTTCTGCGCCCAATCAATAAAGAAAGCCTTTGACTTCGCTGTGAGCTTCTGTATCTTCTGCTTGGCAGGGTTTATCTTGAATGTCTTGCTGACAGTTCCGCCGTATTGTCCTTTGCCTGTTATCTTTACTGTGGCTGTTCCTACCTTTTTGTTGTTTGAATATGAAACTGTGTAATCTGTGCCGCTTTTAAGCGTCTTGCCGTTGTATTTTACCTTTACGCTCTGCGTGATATTCTTTCCTGTGTATGTCTTTGTAGAAATGCCTGAGATAGCTGACTTTGTAATGTCATACTTTGCAGTGGTAATATTTTTGCTGTCTGACCATGCTCCATAGTATACATTTTCGCCAACGTTTGTGTAGGAACGTACACGAACATAATATTTATTTCCTGCTGTCAGACCGCTTATGGTGAGAGTATCAGGTTTGTTTGCGGTAAGCTTTTTAACCGTGCTGTCCTTAAAATCAGCATTTGTGCTATATTCTATCTCATATCCTGTTGCAGAGCCTTTCTGCGCCCAGTCTATGAAAAAGCCTTTGAAGCGTGTTTCAAGCTTCTGTATCTGCTGTTTTGCAGGCAGTATATCAAAGCTTGACTTTATCTCGCCGATATATGAACCTGTTCCTGTTATGGTGACTTCAACAGTACCCACCTTTGTGTTTGCAGAATAAGTAACAGTATAGTCAGTACCATCATCAAGGACGACATTGCCATTTTTGATAACTATATTTTGCGTAACAGGCTTACCTGTGTACTCTTTGTCCTTAATACCTGAAACGGCAAGCTCATCAATTTTTACCTGATATGTGTCATATGTGATACCATTTTCTTTTGCATACTTTTCAGCGGCGCTATCCTTAGAGCAGGTCATTGAGAAGTTTTTATTAAGTGTAAGTTCTGAGCCGAAAGTATAACCAAAAGCCTCAGCGCCTATTTTCTTTACGCTTACAGGGATGTATACCTTGGAAAGTGAAGTGCAGTTTTCAAAGGCATAATCGCCTATTTCTTCAACACCGTTGCCAAACATCACGCTTTCAAGGGCTGTGCAGCCATAAAAGCTTTCATCGTCTATATATTTTACTGTATCAGGAATGACTACGGTTTTAATGGTCTTGTTGTTCTTAAAAGCACCAGTTATGACACCCAAAGGGTGAGAATTTGTAGGTTTACCCGACCAACCGCTTATACCTGTTATCGTATACCCATTGAGTTCAGCAGGGATAACAACGTTTTCATCTGTGCCGTTATACTCTACTATCTCGGCTGTTTTATCAGCTTTTATGATATACACAAAGTCGCCATATGTTGCATAGTCTATGCTTGCAGACGTCGAGATATCATCGGCATAAGCTGATATTGGAGCAGCCACGCCTGTGAATGTCATTGTTATTGCCGCTAGTCCGGCGAGATAGTTTGTTGTTTTCATATTATTAACTCCTTTTCACAATATTTGTCTTTTATATATTAATTATTCTAAGATAAGTTCACCACCTTTCAATTGCCACCCACGCTCATCAACACGAAACAGTCTTGCTGAAAGCCGTGACAGTTTCATATCCTTTCCAATTGATCAACAACGTCTTCTTAATAAATCATGGTTGCACTGTTAGCTTCAAGATATTCATATTTGCTTCCGCTATAAACATATACGTGAGCTTCTGATTGATACTTATTAAGATGCATTTGACTAATCTGGAAAATAAATTCCCATTTCATCTTGGTTAAAATCGTATCGTGATATGCTTTCTTCATCTTCAGTTGTACTGTCAAATACTCGAATAGATGATATTTTATCTGTCTGTTTATTATCAAAATGCAGACAAATAAAAGCATCGAAACGCCTTAGTTGAATGCAAATAGTATCATTGACCTCCCATGCGGCTAACAAATTAGAATATGAAGGAGTATATCGTTCTATAAATTTATCCATATTCTTCACAGCTTCCGGATCCTCCAGAAACTCATTGGAAAATATAGTTTCAAGCTCTTCTCGGTCTTTATTATGCATCGCCCCGAAAAATGTGTTTAAAATATCAGACTAGGTTTCACATCCGGGGTAATATATTCCGGCAAGCAGATCTCCGCCGCCTGCTCCTCTCTGATCTTCCTCACATTCTTCAAAAATCAAGCTGTATACGCCTTGGGCAGACGGATCAGTTTCCTGCTGTACCCACTCAGTCCATGTTAATGAATAGCATTTTTCAGTAGTCTTAATTACACAGATCGACCATACACATTTTGCCTGCAAATCAGAAAAAGATTCTGATGACTGATTTTCATAAACTATCTCTAAATTGTCACCCTCAAATATATTAAATATGTATTTGATACCTTCATCAATATCAGGCTGTAATTTCAAAGTCTGCTCTGAAAAAACGCTTTTAAAAAGTTCAGCATCGTTGGTCTCCAAGGCTTGTATCAGAACATCCGAAGTATTTTTCGTTGAGGTTTGATCGATAATTAATTTATCATCATTTTCTATTGAACTTTGGCTATCGTTTAATATAGTACAGCCTGTAGAACTCGCCACCAGTAAAAAAAGCAAAACGGATAGTATAAGTTTTTTCATAATTAATCACTTCCATTAATCCGGCAAATAAATTCCCGCATTTTTTTCCGATAAATTATAATCACCGATAGTCTTTTCATCGTCTATCTCGACAAATTTTAGAAAAGATATTTTATCCGTTTGTTCCTTGTCAAGTCTAAAACAAAAACATATCGGAGTATCATTTTTCATGGACGTAATATAAACGGTAATATTTCCATCATCAATTTCCGTCCAGCCTTCGTGAAGTTCTCGCATTGGCTGACAGTAATCAAAAAAGCGATCTATTTCATCGTCCGTTACGCCTGAAGCCAGCATATTGTCAGAAAGCAGCTCACGAAATCTCTCTATGCGATCGTCATGATTTTTTTGCTGATAAATGTTTTTCCAAAGAGTAAACGCCATATCACTTTCCTCGGAATTAGCAGGATACACTACCCCTGCAACAAAAAGATCTTCACCTCCCTGATCCAGTCCGGCATCCGGCCAAATCTGGAGTTTCATGCTGTAGACTCCTTCTTTTTCCTTATCTTTTTCATTTATCGTCCACGCATTCCAAGTAAGCTTATAGTAGTTTTCTGTTGTTTTAAAAACGCATACCGGAGAAACAATACATCTTTCACCACCGCTCGAATATTTATTTGAGCTTGAATTATTCTGCGTAATTTCAACAAATTCGCCTTCATATATGCTGAGCATATATCCGATCCCTTCATCCAGATCCGGACAAAGATCTTTGGCACGAACAGAAAACAGATTTTTGATTGCGTCCGCATCGTTATTTTCCAAAGCCTTTATTACTGTTTCTGAAACACTCACATTCTCCGTCTGATCAATAACGAGATCACCTTCATAATGGCTGTTCAATTTTTCTACAACAGAACAGGACATTAGGCTTAACATCAATATTACGGACATTGTGCAGCAAAGCAAGTTTTTAAATTTTAACATAATATTCTCCTTACCAAGTCAGAATTACAATGTATGAACCCGAATCTTTTTCTGGAATATCCCATTCGACTTCTCCTGCATTAAATTCTCTGAAAGAATCTAACATTATATCTTTGTTTTCTCCAAAGCTCGAAAAATCTATAGTAGTTACGGCTTGGAGATCCTCAGCTTTAACATTCTGAACCAACGGATCAAATCCCGTTATCCACCATTGTAATTCATCTGGTTCATGTTTATACAGCTGCTCATCAACACTGAAGATTCCATCCCCATTAGAATCATGATATAATTCAAGAGTCATATCAACAGAATATTCTCTGTTAACCTCGGCATAAAGATATGAGTATTCACCATTTTCCATAATATAATTTCCATACTCATCAATTTCTCCATCTTTCACCTGATAAATACCTGTTTCAGCGCCTGCTCCAAGGTTCATATAGTCGCCCTTCCATGACCATATTATAAATTCTTCTCCTTCATCTTTGGATTTATCACCGTCAAGATCTACCCAAAAAAATCTGAGATTGATGAACATCTACGGTTATTTCACCGTCCGAAGCTTTGTTAACCGCAGCTCGGAAAACATCGTCATAGCCTGTGGTATAATGTGCATATTGCTGCAAACAATCAGGTCTCATATGATAGATACCATCATCATCCATATCTGCACCTAACGTCAAGGAGAAAAATCCTGTTGTCATATCTGCAACAACATTCAATTCAGGAATATATGAAGACAAAATCGGATGCTTTCTCTCAAATACTGCAGCGATTGTTCCTAACTCCGCAATTTTCTTTATCAGCCAGACACCACCTATCTGATAAAATATTCCAACTGCAAAGGTTACGAAATTCCTGAATCCTTCACTATGAATTAATTTGCCTATAAAATTAAAAAAGTCAAAATCTATAATTTTATTCCATAAATCTTTACACCATTCACAAGCTGAATCAATCCACTCTTTAGCTTTTTCCAACCAGCTCTTTTCGCATTCGGGTTTCAGGTATTCATACTTATCGTAAAAATCATCTTTGCTATTATTAATAACATCAGCGACAACGCCGTCAATACGCACAACATATTCCTATTATTTTATTGCCAAATGTTCTATTTTTTATTAATATAAATTATTTTATCAGGATCAACATTTTTCAAAAGATATTCTGACATTATTTCAAATCCGTCCATAAGAGTTTCAACAGCAAAATGCTCAGAGTTCACATAAATTAAAATTTTTTCATTAACCCCTAATCTAGTATCATTAATTATCCATTTTATCTTTGTTATTTCTGAAACATCCACACTATATTTGAATCCCAAAATCTTCCTAACGGTTATTTTGCTGCCACTTACTACAATTTTTAATTTTCTTATCCACAATAATGAAATAGCTATTGGAATAAAAACGAATAATATTGTTGAAATATACATAGGGAAATGCGGAGGATTACCAAAAATCGTATACATTACGTTTAAAACAATGAAAAAAGCAGTTATAAAAACTTCACCTTTATAAATCTCTGACGGTATCTTCACAGTAAATTTCGATTTTGATTTCATTGATCAGACCTCCTTCATTTCTTATTAATTTTGTGACAACTCTCTCCATTCGTCATACCATTCCTTAATCTCATCAAAAAAACCACTTGCTATATTTTCCAATGTACCTCCAGAAAGTCCTGAAATTACACCATTTCTAATTGTTTTATAATGAAATTTTTTAATACTTCCCTGTTTTAATTTTGTTATTACCATTTTAAATGAAGCATCATAGCTATTTATGCCTGAAAGTCTTTTGAACACCGGAATTTTTTTCGAAAGAGTTTTTGAAAGCTTTCCAGTAATTTTACTTAAAGCAACACTAAAAAAAGCCACTGTTCCTGTGCTTAAACCAGTATCAAATAATATTTCAAAAGTCAATCTTTTTTGTCCCCAAGTGATATTTTCAAGATTTTCGCCAAAAAACGTTGATATTGCCGCCTCTGCTGAACAAGCAGCAATTGGATTAGTAAGCAATAATAAAACACCGCCAGCAAAACCGCCTATCGCTGATCCAATATATGATTGCCAGTTACCAGCCCAATCGCCTGTTATCGCACATGAAATAATATCACTAATTAATTGACCTGAAACGCCTACGATTGCTCCAACTACACCAACAGCAATTACTGGAATTGCCGTTCCAAATGTCGAAATACTCAATATAACAATACCGACAACAATGACAATAGTCACAAACACACTAACTATTGACTGCCAATTTTCCTTGCACCACTCACAAGCACTATCCCATTTCTCTTCCAACCAGCTTTTTTCAATATCCGGTTTTAAGTATTCGTACTTATCATAAAAATCATTCTTGCTCTTATTAATAGCGTCAGCCGCATTTTAGTCAATAGCCACAACATCGGAAATGTATTCACTAATATTTTCTTTCAATGACTCAAGTGATTTAATTTTGTCCTCTTGGGTCTGCGTTGATGATTTTATTGAGCTGAT